>Ga0315289_10011491_pt1 | contig 12544 bp, 15 predicted proteins | sample YL17G11_40_MG_FD_203452 | JGI IMG/M metagenome (GOLD analysis project Ga0315289, IMG submission 203452) | Sediment microbial communities from Yellowstone Lake, YNP, Wyoming, USA - YL17G11_40 | ecosystem: Environmental > Aquatic > Freshwater > Lake > Sediment | place: USA: Wyoming | collected...
ATGCGGCGGACCTGGCTGCGGACGTCACGATTTTAATGGCAGCAGGGGAGATGATGGCATATCCCGGCTCAATCACAAAAGCCTGCTTACCGCTTTCTTTCTGCAGGCGTATGGTGCCGGCTTTCAGGCTTGTCAGGCAATGGGCATGACCGGGATAAATGCCCATTTCGCCGGATGCTCCGGGAAGCACCACAAACTCAAACTGGTCCGAAAGCTCGGTCTTGTCGGGGGTGACTATGTTGACTGGAATGGTTTTCATGCTGATCGCCTTGCGCCTGCGGTTGAAATTTTAAAAGCGCGAGATGCATCTCGCAGAAATCGAAATTCCGGATACGCTCAATGGGGCGAGACGAATCTCGCCCCAACAACAATCCTGATCCCAATAGTGCTTGCTGACCTCCGACCTCTGGGGCTCTGCCGTTCTATCCCGTCAGTTTCCGTGCTTTCTCCTGCACCTCATCCACATTGCCGGCCATGAAAAAGACCTGCTCGGGGATGTTGTCCAGTTTTCCTTCAACCAGCTGGCGGAAGCCATCGATGGTCTCCGAAAGCGGCACGTGTTTTCCCGGATAGCCGGTAAAAACTTCGGCCACCGAGAACGGCTGGGAAAAGAACCGCTGGATTTTGCGCGCCCGGGCCACGGTGACCTTGTCCTCTTCGGACAATTCTTCCACACCAAGAATTGCGATGATGTCCTGGAGATCTTTGTAGCGCTGCAGAATGCGCTGTACTTCGCGCGCCACGGCATAATGCGCATCGCCAACAACCAGAGGATCGAGCATTTTCGACGAGGATTCAAGCGGGTCCACGGCCGGGTAAATACCGAGTTCGACGATTTTGCGTGAGAGAACGATGGATGCGTCGAGATGGCTGAATGCCGTTGCCACACCAGGGTCGGTCAGGTCATCCGCCGGCACGTAGATGGCCTGGACTGAGGTGATGGACCCGTTTTTCGTGGAAACGATACGTTCCTGCAGTTCGCCCATTTCGGTGCCGAGGGTAGGCTGATAACCCACGGCGGAAGGCAGGCGGCCAAGAAGAGCGGAAACCTCGGCGCCGGCAAGCACATAGCGGAAAATATTATCGATGAACAGGAGAACGTCCTGATTGCGCTGATCGCGGAAAAATTCGGCCTGGGTAAGGCCGGCCAGCGCAACGCGCAGGCGCGCGCCCGGCGGTTCGTTCATCTGGCCGAACACGAGGACTGTTTTGTCAAGAACTCCCGATTTGCTCATATCAAGGTACAGGTCGTTGCCTTCGCGCGTGCGTTCGCCCACGCCCGTGAACACCGACACGCCGCCGTGGTGCTTTGCCACATTGTGAATGAGCTCCATGATGACCACCGTTTTGCCCACGCCGGCGCCGCCGAAAAGCCCGACCTTGCCGCCTTTGCGGAACGGGACAAGCAGATCGATCACCTTGATGCCGCTTTCAAAAACCTGCAGGTCCGTGTTCTGATCGAGCAGGGTGGGGGGAAGCCGGTGGATCGGCTCGAACGGACGCTTTTCGTCGGTCTTGATTTCGCCTTTGTAATCGATCGGTTCGCCGGCGTAGTTCATCAGGCGGCCAAGGCAGCCTTCACCGACCGGCACGGTAATGGGATGGCCGGTGTCCTCCACCTCATAGCCGCGTCCCAGACCTTCGGGCGAACCGAGCACCAGGGTGCGCACCGAGTTGGCACCCATATGCAGCATCACTTCCAGGCGGAGCTTGCCTGATTGGCCGGCCACAAGGCGTTTATCCGTGACCACCAGGGCATTGAAGATAGGCGGCAGTTCCGACTGGTCGAATTCCACGTCCACGACCTGACCGAAGATCTGGATGATTTTTCCTTTGAGCATAATTATTTGACCACCTCGTTGGTTCCGATGATTTCTATAAGTTCGCGGGTGATGATCGATTGACGGAGTTTGTTCATTTCGAGCGTGATGGTGTCGATGAGTTCGCCGGCATTGCGCGTTGCATTGTCCATTGCGGTCATGCGCGCCGCGAGTTCCGCCTGATACGACTCCCGTAGCATCTGATAGATACGGGATTTCAGGTAAAACGGGACCAGGGAGGTCATGAGTTCTTCGACCCCGGGCTCGAACAGATAATCATCGCGATACTGCCTGGTGTCGGCTGCTGCAACCGGCGGTTCGATAGGCAGGAGAACGTCGTGCACGACTTCCTGCTTGATGACATTGCGGAAAGCCGTGCGGATGACTATACAACGGGAAAGGTTTTTTTCCACGAATGCTTTCATAATGTCTTTGGACATCAACTCAGCGTCCGCGAATGTCAAATGATTGAATATCCCTTCATACGCTTTTTCGATCGGTATCGTCCGGCGCCGATAATGCCTGACCGCCTTGCTTCCCACGGCAAAAAGCGTGATGCGGCTTTTATTCGCGCCGGCGATGACTTTTTCGCTCTCTTTAATCACATTGCTGTTGAATGAGCCGCACAAACCTTTGTCGGCGGTCACAACGATCAGGCCGATATTTTCCGCCGGGGCCTGGGGGCGAAAGAAGGGGAGTATGTCGCGCGTCATGGTCCGCGGGCCACAAGCGACGCGCAACGATTTACCGACCTCGGCAAGAAATTTTTTGGCCTCGGTGGCCTGGCGCTGCGCGCGGGCAAAGCGCGCGCCCGACACCATTTTCATTGCCTTGGTGATCTGGCGCGTGCTCTTGACGCCCTGGATCTTTTTACGGTATTCCGCGAGTGACGGCATAAGGCAATTTCAGATTTCTGGATTTATGATTGCAGATTCAAAGGACCGGTTTCATCTCCTGTATCGCCGCGATCAAACCGGCCTTCATCGCATCGTCGAGCTGCTTTCTCTCCTTGATTTCCTTGAGAAGGTCCGCATGCCGGTCATCCATGAATTTCAGGAAATCCGTCTCCCATTTGCGAACTTTATTCACCGGCATGGAATCGAGATAGCCGTTGACACCGGCAAAGATCACGACGATCTGCTTTTCCACGGCCATGGGTTTGAACTGGTTCTGCTTGAGCAGTTCGGTAAGTCGTTCGCCGCGCGTCAGCTGGGCCTGGGAGCTTTTGTCAAGGTCCGCGCTGACCTGGGCAAACGCGGCCAGGGCCGAATATTGCGCCAGGTCGATGCGCAGGCTTCCGGCCACCTGGCGCATGGCCTTGATCTGCGCGCTGCCGCCCACGCGCGAAACCGAAAGTCCCACATTCACCGCCGGCCGCACACCCGAAAAGAACAGCCCGCCTTCCAGGTAGATCTGGCCGTCGGTGATGGAAATGACGTTGGTAGGGATGTAGGCGGATATGTCGCCCGCCTGGGTCTCGATGATGGGCAGGGCGGTGATTGATCCGCCGCCATTCTTTTCCGACAATTTACAGGCGCGCTCGAGCAGGCGCGAATGGAGATAAAAGACGTCGCCCGGATAGGCCTCGCGGCCCGGCGGACGGCGCAGCAGCAGCGAAAGCTGACGATAGGCCTGCGCGTGCTTGGTGAGATCGTCGTAAATCACCAGCACGTCCTTGCCCTGCCACATGAATTCTTCGCCCATGGCGCAACCGGCATAGGGGGTGACGTATTGCAGCGGCGCCGAATCCGACGCCGTGGTGCAGATAATGATCGTATATTCCATCGCCCCGTTTTCTTCCAGCGTTTTTGCGATTCCAGCGATGGTCGACAGCTTCTGGCCGATAGCGACATAAATGCAGATGGGCCGTTTGGGCTCGTTTTTCTGGTTGATGATGGTATCAATGACAATGGCGCTTTTGCCGATCTGACGGTCACCGATGATCAATTCGCGCTGCCCGCGGCCGATAGGGATCATGGCGTCGATCGCCTTGATGCCGGTCTGCAAAGGCTCTTTTACCGGTTGACGTTCCATAACGCCGGGTGCGATTACCTCCACCGGCCGGTGTTTAGTCGCGGCCAGGGTGCCTTTGCCGTCCAGGGTTTCGCCCAGCGGATTGACCACGCGGCCCAGCAACGCGTCGCCCACCGGCACTTCCATGACGCGTCCTGTGCGCTGCACCTCGTCGCCCTCCCTGATGGCGTTGGCGTCGCCGAAAACGATGCACCCCGCGCTGTCTTTTTCCAGGTTCATCATCATGCCAAAGACATTATGGGGGAATTTGACCAGCTCGCCGTAGACGGCCTCGTCAAGGCCGAACACGCGGGCAATGCCGTCGCCCACCTGCAGCACATAGCCGGTTTCGCGCACTTCGAGTTTCGACTGGTATTTTTCCAGCTCGCGCTGGATGACGCCGGAAATTTCGCTGGTTGAAATTGCCATGAGACAAATCCTTATTGTAAAGACGCAATGAAAAGCATATCGGACATGGTTTCTATACGCGATTTAAGGGTATTATCGACGGTCCGATCGCCCACATGCAGTTTGAGGCCGCCGATGAGCGATGGGTCCACCCGGCAATCCGCCGCGATCTGCTTGCCGGTGACAACCGATAAGCGCTGGTTGATGGCGTTCTTCTGCTGGTCGGTCAGCGTCACGGCGCTGGTCACCGTCACATCTATCCGGTTCTGGTTCTTGTTACGCAGTATTTCGAGTTCCGCGGCGATCAACGCAAGCAGGGAAATGCTCTGCCGGAAAATCAGGCCGTGGATGATCTGCTTGATAAGGTCCGGGACCTGTTCGCCCGCCATATGGTCGACAAGCGCGACCTTCTGGACGGCGGGAATTGCCGGATGTAAAAAAAAGTATGCCAGCTTCTGCGATCCCTTGAGCTGTCCGGCAATGGCCTGGATGGACCGCAGATGCGCATCAAACGCCCCTTTGGTAAGTACGTTGATCGCTTTGGCGTATTCCTGTGCGCGCGCCGATTCCTTCATGAGCCCGCTCCATGGCCGGACAGGTTCTTTTCGTTGACTTTTGATAATAGATCGTCGATAAGCTGCTGGTGCGCGCTTTTATCGATCGACCGTTCGATGATCTTTTCGGCCACGGCGATGGAAAGCTGCGCAATGTCGGCGCGCAGGGCCCGCACCACCACGCGCCGCTCTTCCTGCAATTGCTGTTCGTTTTTCCGGCGCATGGCAAGCACCTCTTCGTGCGCCTGTTTGATGATGTCGTCGCGCAAGCGCGATGCTTCGCTTTTTGCGGCGTTCATGGCCTCTTCGGACTTCTGCTGGATCTCTTTGACGCGCACCTGATAGTCTTCTTCAAGACGGGCCACGGCCTTGCGGGCCTCCTCGGCCTGCGCTAACGCCTTGGAAATCGATTCCTGGCGACCCTGGACGAATTTCTTCAGCGGCTTCCATGCCGCCATCCAGACCGCCGCGGCCATGACGCCAAAGGTAAGCACCTGAATGGCCATAATGGGCCAATCAATGCTGATCAGACTATGTGATTCTTCCATGCAGAACTCCCTGGGAACGGAACTTTTAGATCCCGCGCATTCGATGCGCCGATTACGCGTGATCAGAATTTACACTTTGAACATCGCCTGAAACGGATTGGCAAACAGCAACAGCATGCCGATAAAGAGCGCGTACAGTACCTGCGCTTCGATCAAGGCAAACCCGATCAACATCTCCGCGCGCAGTTTGCCCTGCATTTCAGGCTGCCGGGCCATGCCCTGCAGTGCCGAGGCGATGAGTATGCCCATGCCAAGTCCGCAGCCGCCGGCCGCAAGGCCGACGCCGAACCCGGCGGCTATGACCGTTGCCGAAAAGTAGGTTGCCGCTCCGGCCGCCGCGCCTGCGGCTTCGGACGCCAGAAGTGAGCCTGCCGATGTAAGCATGAGGACCGCACCCAGCCATGGCTTTTTCATAATCCTTGCCTCCTTGAGGTGATGATGTTTTTCGTGCTTAATGATGCTCCTGGGCCTGAACGGCCCCTGCGATATACGACATTGACAGGACCATAAATACCAGCGCCTGGATGAACGCCACGATCAATCCCAGAAGCAGAATAAACGGCCGCAGGAACAGCGGGGCCAGGCCGATGAGGTATTGATGCGTGGTAAAAAAGAAATAGATCAACATTGCCAGAATGGTTAAAAACAGTTCTTTGGAAAAAATATTGCAAAACAATCGAAGGCCCAGCGAAAAAGGCCTAAGGAAAAATGAGATGATTTCTATCACAATCAACAGCAGCTTGACGGGGAAGAGCGCGGGCGGCAGCGACGGTCCGAGGAATTGCTTGAAATAACCGAGCCCATGCTCTTTGATGCCGACGACATTGAAATATATGAAGACCATGATCGCCAGGCCAAACGTCAAATTCATATCCGAAGTCGGGGAGACGAGGCAGGGAATCAGACCGATCAGGTTTCCCAGGAGGATGAAGAAAAACAGCCCCAGAAACAGCGGATAATATGACTTGGCTTTAGGGCCGATGATGTCATCGGCAAGTCCGCACACATAATCGAACAACATTTCCAACACCACCTGGATGCCCCCGGGGACCATCCTGGGCCTGCGCGCAATGACGATGGAAACAATGGCGATCACCGCCCAGGTAAACCACGCCATGGCAACAGTCGTGGGAATATGCGGGATATTGTAAACAATGCCTTCGCGGATTCCGGCGGCGGACATGGTTCAGGGTTCTCCCGGTTTTTTCCTTCGCACGGCGGAAAGAAATTTTACAAATGCGCTTATGCCGATGCCAAGCGCTCCGACAGTAACACCGATAAGTATACCAATCGTGTTGATATTAATCAAGATGATTGTTGCGGCAAAAATACCAAGCATCAAAGGGATGCGGAAAAGGAGCGCCCACAGGACATGGTCTCTCATCATTCGCGCGAACGATGCATTCGTATCGCCGTGAACGGCCGAAACGCCGAACAATACCAATCCGATGATCGCGATTGTCAATCCGGCGGCGATGCCGGCCACCATCGATTGCCGTCCGGGAACACAGCAGAGGATCGTCGTGATTCCAGCCGCTATTCCCGCGGCAATCGCCATTGCCGATACTTTCATGGGGACTTCCGTTCACCGTCGTTTTTAGAGGACGCGTCAATGGCCTTGATGGCGCGCACGATCTGATAGAACCCCGCTAACGTGCCCATAAAGAAGCCGACAATCGTCAGCCATGGACGGCAATGGAGCCATTTATCCAGATACCATCCGCCGCAAAGCCCCACGGCAGTTGAAAGAACAAGGTTAATGCCCAGCGATGAAAGCCAGAGCAGATCACCCGCGGCGGAAACTCCGGGCTTGATCAATTCATGCAGCTTTTTCTTCGGCATGCGAGGGATCATCCACTTTGGGTTTATCATTCAGGGAAATGCCGGCCTTGATCAGGCGATGCTTCCCATATTTCAACTTGAGATCGTGAAGCAGGAATTCATCGCCCTGCGGCTGCATTCCTGCTTTGAAAAGCGCTTCCATGACATCGAGCTGCTCTACCGTCTTCTGCAGCTTCCTGATATCGGCAACAAATACATCCGCCAAACCGCTGCGCATGCGAAAATCCGATGCCGCCTTATTGATCAACCTGATACCATATGGTCCATAAAGCTGCTTGAATTCAGCTTCATGAGAGGCGAAATCGCGGTTGATCAGCATACGCTTGATCCACCACTCGATGAAAAAAACGATCGCGCGCACCAGGATTGCCGTCCCGATCCCGATCCAGATTGAATGGAGTAGAAAGCCTGATAGTATTCCGGCTGCCGCCGAACCGTAGAACCTGTATAATGATAGAAGCCACATGGAATAGGAATATAATCCATATCAGGCAGGTTATCAATATGTTATAAGCGTTGTTTCATTCTTTGCTTTATGGGCAGTAGAGCGTTCCGTCAGCTTGATGGAGAAAGATTCCCCATCGTGTCCCCAGCTGATGCGGGCAGGCCGCTACTGCCGCAGCATGCCTTTGATCGCCATTGCAATGGCTTTAGCGGTTTCTTCGGAAATCCGAATGCCTTTTTTTGGCTTTCCCGGTTTGCCGGCGCTTGACTTGACTGCGGGCAAAGATGGCCTGGTATTGCTTCCCGCGCCAGCGGATTTAAGCGGATTTTTAGCAGCGCGACGATATCCATCAGGGGTGAGATATTGCGGTTTTTCGTACATGCGCGGTTCTCCATGCGGCAGAACATTCCGGATATGATTATGCCGTGTGGAATGTCCGGATACAAGCGAAATTGCGCAATTCAGGTCAGACGCGGAATTCCCGTTCAACGATTTCGGTGATGAAGCGGTCTATTGACACAGGATAATATTGGAACGCCGGACCGAACACCAGCGCGGTCTTGATGTTCTCGTTCATCATCAGCCGGTCGTGGAGCGAATCCAGGTGTTCCTGCGCCGGGATTTCAAAATTGGCGATATTAACGTATTCGCTCTGGATCTTCAGGTTTTTTTTGCGGGCAAAGGAGAACGAAAAAAGCCGGCCCTGAATCTCTTTGTCGAATGTCTCCGGATCGAACACATCGCCGAAGGTTTCGGCCAGTGCTCCGGGGGAGATCACGAATTTCGGCGAAACATTCACCTTGCCGTTGATTTCAATGGAGTGCCGCGGATTATCATCATCCGGTGTCACCAGGATGTAGGGGAGCTGATGATACCCGGATATAATGCCGGCAACGGGCTTGCGCACGATGTGCGTGGCCAGGTATGCCTGCTTGAGTTCCGGCCTTTCGCTGTAATACTGTTCGGCCCATCTCTCAAAATTATCGGATGATTGATCGTCCCACATGGGAGGAAAATACTATTTGGGGGGCGCGTTTGGCGTTCCCGGGAAAATTTGCATTTGCTCAGGATCTGCATGTTTTACCGTCCCTCGGTATTTTCGGAGTTCGGTATTTACGATCGATTCGTCCTGCTGCATTGACCCTCTGTTCCACCTGAACCTATTTTTAAAACCACTGCAATCGCCTATCCAATATGAATTTAAAGGAAAATAAGACACGATCATGAAATCCCGCATCGCCACCTTGTCCCTTCTCTGCCTGTGCCTTTCATGCGCCCGCTCTCCGTTCGACGCATCCACCAGCATCGGCAAAGAGGTGCTTGATGATGTCGATCCTTCCATAACCGACTTCGGGTCGCGCGCCGCCATCGATACCGCCAGCGTCGATATTATCGCCGCAAGCAGCTTTCGGTCCGCATCTTCCGGACTGCATGCCGGCGATTTGCTTTTCATCGGACAATGGCCCGACAGCGGCGAATACGCGAAAAGCTATATCGAGTTCTCAATTGACACCACGATCATTACCAAGTTCAGCGTCATCATGGATACGCGGCTTTCGGCCGGGATCACCGCCTGCCGTCTGATATTGAAAAACGATACGGCCCTGTACCGGGCGGACAGAAGCGCCCTGCAGACGATCTCCGTTTCCCGTTTCCCCGGCGAGCGGACCTATTCGCAGCCGATCGATTCCGCGGTCAATCAGGCGGACATTCTGCCGGTGGCCAACTGCTCGTTGCGCACCAACGGCGAATCGGTCCTGTTTTTTGATACCGGATCTGTTTTTGTCAAGGATTTGAAGTCGGCATTGGACTCCCTCAAGGCCGGCATACCCGAAATGCGGCGGCTCGACACCCTCATGAAAGCCATCGGCGATTCCGCAAAGACCGCCACCGCCCGCAACGATACCGCGCTTGCGCGACAATGGTCCGATTCGCTGGCAACGCTGAATGAAACCAAATCAGACGTCCGCTATAAAAAGCTGAGGTTCGTTCTTTCCTCCGGCGGCCGGGTTATGTCTTTTATCAATAAAAACGGCATGTATCTCCCGCATATCGATTTCGCGTATAATCCCACTGCCGACACATTTGCATCAGTCAATGCATCATTAGGCGATTATTCCGCCTTTGAGCCCGCGGCTTCGTACCCCGGCCGGGACGGCCGGACGGTCTCCTCCACCGGCGCGGACCGGCGCGTGCTCTTCAAAATCGATTTTTCCCGTTTGTATGACGATGCGCGGCGGCTGCACGCACGCGGTGTTCTTAAAGCAACCCTCCCGGTGATGATATCGCATGACGGGATCCATGACCTGCCGCGCGACAGCATACCGGTTTCGCTCTCGTTTTATTATTCCCTGGGCACAGCGCCGGACACGGCGTTGAATCTTGCATCGTGGCATCACAGCAGAGCGATTGCAAAAGATTCCACGGTTTTTTATATCCCGGTTGAAGATTCTTTATGGACCATCCTTTCGAGCGCCGATCATACCGGCTATTGCACCATCCGCGTGGTTGACCAATTCGGCGGCTGGTCGCGGGTGCAATGGGAAGTGCCGGACGGCAATATCATGAAAATGGAAACCGTGTTTCTAAAGCAATTGGAATAACCGAAAAGGCGAAAACTTCAGCATGCAGCAACAACGCGCTCATCGTATAATCAGAACCGCCGGCATACTGGCTTTCCTGGCAGTCGCATCCTTCGGCCAGTCCATACTGGGCCTGAAATACCCCGCGGGATTGCCTCTTGCCATGGCTTCGGGCATGGGGGTTTCCATGGGCGGGGCAACCGCCGCGCTCAAAGACGAAAATTGCCTTATGCTCGCCAATCCGGCCAACCTCGGAGCGGTTGATAAAACAGTTTTTTCTTCCCTTCTTTCTTTTAATTTCCTGAATCTTTCGGGAAACGGCGCAAGCACGACCCAGACGGAATTCCTGCCCCGCTACTTTGCCTTTGGTTTTTCCATGGGCGTTGCCGGAACAATCGGACTTGGCCTGGAGCGGCGGTCCGATGCCACGCTTAAATACCGGGGCACGACCCGGGAACAGGGATACACGACCGTCGATTCCGTGCAGGCCGCCTTGTCGCGCAACGGCGGCATGACCGTCTGGAGCGCGGCATGGGGCCATTCGATAGGCAAGCGGGCGTACGTCGGCCTCGGCTACGAACGCCTTTATTACGTCACCGACGCAACGCGGCTTAAAACCGTGTTCGGCAGGCAGTTTGATGTGGGCGCCGCGCCCGCCTGGTATCGTGTTGACGAACGCGACAGTAGCGGGTTTGCCTTCGGCGGCAACGGCGTGCGCGCGGGCGTCATGGTCCCGCTCGGTACATTCACGATCGGGGCCACGGGCGAATATCTGCTGGGCGGCAAGGCGTCGGTGAACAATAAAGAATATTATGCGGGTGATTCAGCGACCTCCGCGCAACAATACGATTTCCGGCTGCCGCCCCGGATCTCCGGAGGGGTTTCGTATGATCTTTCGTCAAGCTGGCTCCTTTCGGCCGATCTTGCCACGGTCCTGTGGAAATATTACATCGGGCCGTTGAACGCGCCGAATGTAAACTACACCACCTCTTTTGGGGCCGGCGCGCAATTCATCCCCGCACCCGAGTTGCTGTCACCCCGCTATATAGAAATCATGCGCTATCGCGCGGGTTTCCGGTATGCCCAATTGCCCGCCCAGGGCAACAGCGAATTCTCCGTCTCCCTGGGGACCGGCCTCCCGCTCAAAACCAATGGCCTGCTCGATGTGGTGCTGGAATTGGGCCGCCGTTCCGATTCCAACCATCCTGATTTGCATGAGAACATATTCAATCTTTCCCTGGGCGTGAATGGCGGACGCAAGTGGACCAGCACGCCGTCCGGGTATTAAATTCCGCAAAACCGAGGAGGCGATTTGAAAACCATGAAATTCCGGACAATCATCATCGCAATCAGTTTGATCGGCTTTTCATTGCCGGCGCAGGCCCAGAATTCAAGGTCGAAGAAAGAACGGCTTAATCTTTTTGCGTCCGTGGGATATGGGATAGGGGTGGGGAGTAGATATGTGGGACAGTCTACGACAACAAATACCTCTTTGACTCCTGGTGTCGTCATCGAAGCCAAAGACCACTATTACAACATCGGCAGCGGCATAAAATTGGATGGCGGCGCCGCTATTAAATTGATAGATCGGCTTGACGCGGAAATTGCGGCGGAATATACAGCGGGTATCGGGAGTCCCGAGGTTGAAATCAGAGAAACCGTTGCAGGAGCTATTGCATCGAATGTTTACTCAAATTCCCAGGTGCTGCTAAGGGTTTGCATCGTGCCCAATTTCTCATTTTTAGATTTGATTGACATCTATATCGGCGTCGGCCTTGGACCGGTATTGACATTTGCTTCCGAGGAAATAAAGCAAGCCGGGGTTAATACCGAAATCCGCGAGTTCGACAATGGCGTAACGATTGCATTGCTGGGCAAACTCGGCGCCTATTATCCCTTGAACAATTTTGCCTCTCTGTATGCTGAATGCGGATATGAAATGATGAACGTTACCCAGAACGGGTATACGCCGCGCGATACCAATGGAAATAAGACCGGAACTAAAGTGGAATTTGCGTATGATACGTATGACCAGCCTAATAATATTCCCGTAAAAACCCCCGGCTCCAATGTCACCATCCGCTTTGGCGCGCGGATACGCATTCTGTAAAATCAATGCATGGTTGGAACATGTTGAAGGGCGGGTCACGTGACTCGGCCTTCAGCAAAAATCATCCTCTATCTCTTCTCCGGACTCGTTCTTTGCAGATCGGGCATTGGGTATTCGTTTTGAATTTTGGTGGTTCAAATTTGTTTCGAATTTCGGATTTAGAATTTCGAATTTCCAGCGATGCCGGCTTAATTCCGGTCCCTTTCACTCAGCCGGAAATCA
>Ga0315289_10011493_pt1 | contig 12543 bp, 8 predicted proteins | sample YL17G11_40_MG_FD_203452 | JGI IMG/M metagenome (GOLD analysis project Ga0315289, IMG submission 203452) | Sediment microbial communities from Yellowstone Lake, YNP, Wyoming, USA - YL17G11_40 | ecosystem: Environmental > Aquatic > Freshwater > Lake > Sediment | place: USA: Wyoming | collected...
GCCTACCGCGACACGATCACCCACGGGCACGCCGCCTACCGCGACACCGTCACCCACGGGCACGCCGCCTACCGCGACACCGTCACCCACCGGCACGCCGCCTACCGCGACACGATCACCCACCGGCACGCCGCCTACCGCGACACGATCACCCACCGGCACGCCGCCTACCGCGACACCGTCACCCACCGGCACGCCGCCTACCGCCACACCGTCACCCACCGGCACGCCCCTGACGGCGACGCCAACGCCCATCGCCACGTTCGTGACCGCCACTCCCACGGCCATCGGTGGTGTCGTCCCCACGAGCACTGCTGCACCGTCGGCGACGCCCGCCGTGGCCTCACCTACGATGGCAGTGACAGCGGTCGCATCCCCATCTGGCGGAGTAGGGCCCGCGGAAATCACGCCGCATCCTGCGGCCAGAAGACTGCCGCCCGCTGGTGGTGGCACAGACTCGGGTCAGCCTAGGAGCTTGGTGGTCGCCGCCGTGGTACTGATTATCGTTGGGGCAGTGCTGGTGGCGCTGGTAGCGTTCAGGAGGCGGCGCGCCGAAGACCAAGAGGGCGCAAGCCGCTAGTTCGGCAGGTGGGAGGTCCTACCCCTTGGCTGTGCATAGTGCAGTGGTGCCACACCGGTCCGGCACTCGTGAAGCCGAGTCTTGGGACTCCGCAGGAGCCTTGTCAGCTTCGACCTTCAATCGGAGATCAGCCTGGCCGGAAGGAGGCCACGATCCGCTCAAATAGGGGAAGGTAGGACGCGAGGGTCCCGTCGCCGTAGGCGGCCAATGCCAACCTCCAGCCGCATTCATCCCCAGGCGCGTAGACCGCCACCTGCTCGATGGCCGTACCGGCAACCCCAATCCTGTACCGGAGCTGGCCCCCTGTGGTTCCCGCTATCTCCACTGGTGTGACGCCACTTGGGTCGACCGCCCCGTACCGCGACGCCACCGCGGCATCGATTCCGGCGAGCTTTTCGGTGGTCAAAGCGTCCTTGTTGCAGGAAACGTTCAGTTGTGCGAGGGACCTTCCAGACTCCGATTTCCGGGCGAAGATGTCCGCGAAGAGATCGGGGCCAGCCTCGACCTCCCAGCCGCTAGGATAGCCGAGCGTGTATCCCTTGTCGGGAGACTGGTACTCGACAAGGGGGATGTCCGCTTCGACGGTAGGCGGCGGAAGCTGAGCCTCCGCGGTCCCCGTCACGCTTACTTCGTTCGGCGATCCTTGCTCGCTGCCACCACAAGCCGCCAGGGCGAGCACGCCCGCCAAGACCATCCCTGAGACTGCCTTTGCCAATACAGAGGCCCGCATTATGCCACCCCCGCTGATTCGCCCCGAGAAGCCATCATTCTTGAGGAAGACCGCACCCCCATCGGGCCTGTAGTCATCAAGAGGATACGTTGCCGTGGCTCGCTGTGCAACCCCTCAAGGCCAGCAGCTTCTCGCCGAGAGCGACACGGGTCTTGCGATAGAGGGCCGGGGCGCAGGACACGCTCGCCTGCGCTGGAAAATCAGCGCCTCGTGTGAGTCCACCACGCCGGCTCAGCACCTGCAGCGGGGCGGTGGTTGGTCACCGTACTAGGCGAGCGGTCGCATCGCTGCCAACGCTGCCGCCACTCGCGTTCACGCCCTCTGACCGTGTTACAGGCCATAGCGTTGACGTTGGACCACTCACCGTCGCCAGGGGAGGTGCTGACGTAGATCACCACGGCAAGGACATTGTGAAGGCCTAGAGTGCTCTTCCTGGCGCCGCCCCTGCGGCAAGGCGCGTCGGGCCTGTCAGTCCTGGGCACGTCCAGAGTCGTACTAGACTGTGCAACTGAAAGGCCAGCCTCACCCGGTGGCAGGGGGAAGTCTGCTTCCCCAACCGGTGCGAATGCCAGGCACACACGAACACGGGGCCGGCGACCTAGCACGCCCAACCCACGCGGGACCCCGAAGCTGGAGGGTCTACAGCGCTGAAGAAGCTATCGCACTATGGGGGTTGACTGCAGTCCAGACCCACCTGGGCGAGGAGAACCAACACGTCCTGGAAGTTCACCGCGCCGCTGGGCGGGCCGGCGTCCATGGGCGGGCTGGGCGGTGAGCTGGGTGAGCGGTCATACTTCAGCCCCTCCTTTATGCCCTTGGGTGCAACATCGGGGAGGCTGTCTCCAGTCAGGTCCACGCCCTTTACGGTGTCGTAGGCCACGCCGTTGAAGTTCGGAACGCCGTTGTCCCCGGCGAACGTACCCACATAGGCTAGTACACCGAGCACGTCCTGGAAGTTGATGGCCTTGTTCCTCTTCCCGTTTGGACCCACAGCGTCGGGCTTGACCGGTATGGGCACATCGTAGAAGTCATACCAGAGCGTGGAGTCGTAGCCCCCAGTCTCACCGGGCAGCAGTGGGGGCAGGCCATTGTTGGCTTGTTGCACTTCCTCAGCGGTGGCGCAGCCGTCGTCGTCTGGATCGTTGACTGCGTCACAAACGCTATCGCCATCGTGGTCCTCACAGCCCGGCGGGAAGGGCTGCCGCTTGAAAGGCACCACCTCAATGTCCTCGGCGATGTCGTTGCCGCTAGTCCCCCCGTCGAGTGACAGGGTGCTGGTGTAGACGCCCCAGACGTCCAGCTCCACCGGGCTCTCGATGACCACGAAGCCCTTGATGAAGGGCGGCACCTCTATGTCGAAGAAGGAGCGGATGTCCGGGCAGTCGATCTCGAAGGCGGCATCGGCCGGTACATCCAGCTCTCTGAAGGCGGTGGGCTTGCCAGGCGACTGCGTCTCCGGCGGCGCCAGAACCGCCTTCTTGTAGATGTGGACACTGGAGTCTTGCAGGTTGTGGACGTTAATGGCCGTCGAGTACTCGCCGAGGAGCAGGGGATCCTCAGAGCCGGGCGTACCGCAGATGAACTTGGCGGAGTAGGTGTAGCCCATGTCGCCCAGCGCCGTCGCTTGCGGGCCGCTGCGACCCAGCAGGACAGCCAGGGCCACCGCCGCCGTGGCGGTTACCGCCACCAGCCCCAGCACCATTCCCCTGCGCAACGTTATCGGCAACACTGCTGTGTACCTACGGGGCCGTAGCCACGACCTGCGCCTCCACGGGCTCCAGGTCTATGCTCAACCCAACGCCGCCGGCTGTCGCCAGCGCCACCTCCTCGGTGGTGCCATACACCCCCACCACGTCCAGCTCCGTCGGGCTGCTCAGGACCACGAAGCCCTTGATGAAGGTGCCTGGGTAAATGTCCAGCAGAGCGTAGATGTCCGGGCAGTCCACCTCAAAGGCGCCGTCAACACCCAGCTCCACCCCAGTCCAGGCGGTGGGCGCCACCGGCGTCTCTAACTCGGACAGGGCCAGCACCACCTTCTTCCCGAGGAGGGTGCCGTTCTCGTCGTCCGGGTTGTGGACGTTGACGTAGGTGAAGTAGTCGCCCGGCACCAGGGGGGCAGACGAGCCGGCCGTGCCGCAAACGAACTTGGCGGCGTAGGAAAGGGAGGTGCCCACTGGCGGCGGCGACGGCGGCAAGAGCCGCGCCTCGATGGTGTCCACGTCAAGGGCGTGGCCCACGCCGGGAGTGGCGCCGTCCACCACCCGCTGGGCGTTGTAGACCCCAACCACGTCCAGCTCCACCGGGCTCTCGATGACCACGAAGCCCTTCAGGAATGCCGGAGCGGGCGGCTCGAGTGCGAGCAGATCCTCGATGTCCGCGCAATCGATCTCGAAGGCGCCGTCAGGCGGGATAGCGAAGGAGTGGAAGGAGCCGATCTGGCCGGGGGATTCGAACTCCGTGAGCGCTTGCACCGCCTTCTTCCGGATGGTGACCGTGTCAGCCGTGGGGTTGTGGACGTTGACGGCGGTGCGCAGCTCCACGTTGACCGTGGAGTTCCAGGGCAGGGTGTAGGTGCCGCAGAGGAACTTGGCCGGGTAGCCGTAAGGAAGCTGCTGCGCCTGGCCGCCCCGGCCGGGGCCGAACAAGCCCAGAGCCACGGCCAGCGCGGCCAGGGTCAAGCCCGCTACCAGTAGCGTCGCTCCTCGTCGCCTAGACATCACATCAAGCCTTAATGCCTATTCCTGCGCCTACGGGACGTGCACCTTGTTGGCGGGTGCGCAGAGTAGGTTAGCCGTCAGAACCGTGTACGGCATGGCCGTCGTCATGAACTGGTCCTGCAGGGTCCGGGTCACATTCGCAGTCTGTCCCGATATGTCGTAGCACACATAGTGCTGCCCAGCGGTGGTTCCCTGGTCGTTCTTCTTGGCCGGCGCGAGCAAGTAGTGCGGCACACCAACGCTGACGCTCATGCCTGACGCAGAAGTGAACTGGGTGTCCAGCTTCACAGTTACGCTTGGGGCCGTTCCGCCTATGGCGTACGCCACATAGTGCAGCAAAGACGGTGGTGGTGTTTCCGAATCCTTCTGGGCGCTCGTGCAGAGAAAAGTGGCATTCCCGGGATCCACGGTAAAACTGCCGAACTGCGTCGTTAGCTGGACATTGGCGGTCGGGTTCCAAGGGTTCAAGATGGTGTAGCACGTAAAGTGCTCACCGGAGAGGTTCACGCCTCCGATGTCGTTCTTCTCGGTCGGCGCGCACAGCCTGTTGGGACCCGACAGCTGCCTACCGGTGACCGGCGCGCCCTCGAACTGGCTTTGCACGGAAACGGTCTCTGACAACGGAGAGCCAGAGATATCGTAGCACGTGTAATGCAAGGGCGGGAGCGGGACCACTTCCGTCGGCGTGGGCGTGGCCGTGGGTGTGCGCGTGTACGTCGGCGTGGGTGTGCGCGTGTACGTCGGCGTGGGTGTGCGCGTGTATGTCGGCGTGGGCGTGCGCGTATCCGTCGGCGTGGCCGTCGGTGTGGGGGTGGTTGGCGGGGCGGCCTTGCTCTTCTTGGTCACCCGCAGCACGTCGAGGTCGTTGCCGTAGCCGCTGTTGGGGGCGACGGTTATGCGGCGAACGCTGTACACGGGCACCACGTCCAGCTCACCGTTGAACCCCAAGCCGCTGGGGTCGTTCTGGGTCTCGATGACCACGAAACCCTTGATAAAGGCTGGCAGCGGCGGCGCCCCCGGCGGGAAAGAAAAGCTCCTGATATCCGCGCAGTCGATCTCGAAGGCGCCGTCAGGCTTCAAAGACTCGTACCGCAGGTTGGAAATCGCGCCGAAGGAGTCGCCCTCGCCGTTGGCGAGCACGACCTTCTTCGTGAGGTAGACATCGAAGGTGTTAGGGTTGTGGACGTTGATGCCGGTGGCGTAGTCACCCGTCACCACCGGATCGGGGCCCGCCGAGGGGCCGCAGACGAACTTGGCAGCGTAGACGAAGGTGTCGGTGGACGGACCGGCCGGCGGGGTGAAGGCGGGCACCGGCTCCACGTCGATGGCCTGGCCCAGGCCCCCGGCGGAGACGTTCTGCAATGTGTACACCGCCGTCACGTCCAGCGGCAGGGCGGGCTCGCCCTCAGGCCCCAAGGGGCTGATGATGACCACGAATCCCTTGGCGAAGGCCACGCCGCCCAGTGCACTGAGGATCTCGTTGCAGTCGATCTCGAAGGCGTAATCAGGCCACAGGGTGAAGGACGTCGAAATGACTTTTATGGGCCCTACCACCTCGCCGGGCAGGGCCACCGCCACCTTCTTTGCCAGCGTGACGGGTTCCGTGAAGGACGGGTTGTGGACGTTGACGGCGGTCTTGTAGGTGCCGGGCACAAGGCGCCCCAGCTCCTCATAGTCCACTTCCGTCACGGTGCCGCAGATGAACTTGGCGGAGTACTCGAGGGGCCCGCCCTGCTGGGAGCTTACGCTGATGGCGTCAGAGGCGGTGGTAGGGGAAAGGGTCTTCTCGCTGGCGGCGGCAGGCAGCAATACGGCGACGAGACCAGCGATAACGCCCGCCACCACGAGAGGGCTCAGAAACAAGATGCCCTTTTTCAAGCCTAGAGCCTCGATCGGTCCAGCCGGTAACGAGGAATGGCCGCAGGCCCCCAACCTACGGCGAGGGGAAAATGCCACCAGACGCAAGCATTATATCACGCTTGTCAAGCCCTCACCGAGAGAAAAGCGGGGAAAAAGCTAACAGAGTTTGGTCAGGGCCCCGTTATATCCGCCGCCGTGGAAGCCACTAGGGTGCATGCACTCCCCCGGCTTCCCGCCCGGACCCTCGCCTCGAGGGTGCCCTATCCGTCAGACTCTCGTAAGTACAGGTGCCTGCCTGCCAACCGTCACAGTTATCCCTACACCTGGATTGGCCCGGCACAGGCAGGAGCCGCCAATGCCCTCTCGTCTCCTCTGTCTGGGATCCGTGCCTCGTGGCCCGCCAGGGACAGAGAACCAGCCGCTACGGCGTCCCGCTACAGTCCAGACCCACCTGGGCGAGGATAACCAACACGTCCTGGAAGTTCACCGCCCCATCAGGTGGCCCGGCATCATTGGGTGGGCTAGGGGGCGGGCTCGGACCGCGGTCATAGTCCCGGCCGGCTTTCGTCCCTGGGCCCATCTTGTTGCTATCGTAGGACACGCCGTTGCTGTTGGGCACTCCACCGTCACCCTGGAAGGTGCCCACGTAGCCGAGCACACCTAGTACGTCCTGAAAGTTCACAACCCTGTCCCTGAGGCCGTTGGCTGTGGGGTCCGGGTGGACCGGCACCGGCACGTCGAAAAAGTCGTCGGGGTTGAGCGGGCTAAAGGCGACAGACGCCTCCCTACCATCGGCACAGCCGTCGCCATCGGTGTCTGGGTCACAGGGGTCGGTACCCAGATTGAACTCGGCTACGTTGTTAAGGCCGTCGCTGTCGGCGTCAGCACCCCCGTCAGTGGTGAGGGGCTGGAGACAGGAGTGAGCCACCTCGTATCCGTCTGGCATGCCGTCCTCGTCGGTATCGGCCTTGCAGGGGTCGGTGCCCAGCCCAAACTCCACAATGCTGAGGAGGCCATCTCCATCCTGATCGACGAAGGAGTCAGGAGAGAGTGGCTGGAGACAGGTGTGAGTCACCTCGTAGCTGTCAGACATGCCATCGTTGTCGCTGTCAGGGTCGCAGGGATCGGTGCCGGCAGCGAATTCCTCAAGGCTCGACAGGCCGTCACCATCGGGATCTGCCGAAGCGTCGGGCTGCCAAGGATCAAGGCAGGCGTGTGCCCTCTCGTAGAGGTTGGGCAGGCCGTCGCCGTCGCTGTCGGCGCAGTCCAGCCCCACCTGGGCCAGGATCACGAGCACATCCTGAAAATTGACCGCTCCATCAGGGGGGCCGGCGTCGTTGGGCGGGCTGGGGGGTGGGCTGGGCGATCGGTCGTAGTCTCGACCCGCCTTCGTCCCCGAGCCCATCTTGTCGCTATCGTAGGATACCCCCTGCATGTTGGGGACCCCCCCGTCACCCTCGAAGGTGCCCACGTAGGCCAGCACACCTAGCACATCCTGGAAGTTCACCACCAAATCCTTGGGTCCGTTGGGCGTGGGGTCCGGGCTGACCGGCACTGGCACGTCGAAGAAGTCATTGGGGTCAGACGGGTCAAAGCCCAAAATGGTCTCTATGGCGTTCATGCACCCATCGCCGTCGCTGTCTTCGCTTGGGGCCGGCGTGCCCGTCGGGGTGGGGCTGAATATGGGGGTGGCAGTGGGCGTGCGCGTGTCTGTGGGCGTCGGTGTGATCGACGGCGTCGGAGTCACCGAAGGCGTAACGGTGGAAGTGCGCGTGGGGGTGAGAGTTCTTGTTGGCGTGGGAGTTCTTGTTTGCGTCGGCGTGCTGGTCACCGTCGGCACCCCCGCCCCACAGGTTACCGTTGCCGGCTGGTTCAGCGTCGTCGGCTTGGCACTGCCAAACTTCTCCAGCGTTGCTGTCCCGTTCGGGTCGCCGTCAAGGGCCACCAAACCGACGTTCGATACCCCGTTGGCAATGCATTTCATCGTCAATCGGTGCACTACCTGCGTCGCGCTCGAGCCCGGGCTTCCAAAACCCGCCACGCACCCAGCGCTCCGGGCGCCTTGCCCAGCACCGCCTCCCGATGGCGCGCATAGCGGGCCCGTCCACTGGGGAGGGGGAATAAGAGTATCGCTGACGAAGTCCATCACCAACGGGTCCCACGTCACCTTGGACTGGAAGCCGTAATACTCGATCTGACCTGTATTGGATTCTGTCGCCTCTACGTCAGCAACGCTGACCTCCACGTAGAAGTTCGTGAGGAGGGGCTGGGCGGCTGCCGGAGCGGTCACCGTCATGTCGTCCTTGCCATCCCCAGCCCCGCCGATGGCGTGCCGGGGTGGCAAACCGCAGATCGCCATGAAGGCCAGGAACACGACAACAAGGCCGCAACGCAACTGTCTTCTCATGGTCATACTCCTCAGCCGTTGCATGACAGCGCAAGGGGCAACACATGCCCAGCACACAGCGCTCCCCGGGACTGGGACCCCGCCCCGTGGCGCCCTATCAGTATAAGTGTACCCCACGTGTCAAGAGCACACCCCGCTGGCGACGGGACGCGTGCTCGCCACGGCCAAAGACCGTCCCCGTCTGAGGTTCTCCGTGACCCTCGCCGACCGAGCTACATCTGACAAAGCCAGGCGGAGAGTTCGCGCTGATCCAGCTCCACTGCGAGCCAGGCGCCGAGCACGGTAGCTGCCTTCCGGCAGAAAACGGGCCCGGCGAGGCCCCAGCCTTCTACTCCAGCAAAGGGGTTGTGCCAGCGTAGTGCAAGGGCCAGTAGCTGCGTCCTAGAGAGAATAGGCGGGGTACAACCTGTGTGCGAGGGGCCGCCTAAGGTGTGCTCACGCAACATCCGTGCGCGCGCGGTCAGCGCGTTCACGGTGTGCTCGGCGGCGCCTGGACCGCGCTAGCGATCGCCTTGGTCTCCACCGCCGGCACACAGGCTGATCTCCACGCGGTAGGTGTTTGCAGCCCGGCCAATTGCCCTCTCTCTCCGCGCCGGTTCCGGGATGCATCCCAACGCATCACAAGGGCTTGACGCCCAGGGCCCGCGGTGATACAGAGGAATCACACGAGAAAGCGCGCCAAGAGCGTCCGGCGTCACGTGACCTCTCTTCAGTCTTCGCTTGGCCATGGCCGCGGGCATCTGAATTCACTGGTTTGACATAGGAGCGATACCCGACAGGACAGACTCCCTTGCACAAGCAGCACCTTCAAGTAGTCTCGCGGGGGAGGCGAGTCGTGCGCCTTGGGAGCTGGCGAGCGGCCTCCTTCTCGCTTTCGCTTTTCTTGGCCGTTACTATCTTGGCCGCCGCCTGCGGGGGTGATAACACCCACGAGACAGCGCAGTCCACTGAGACCGCAACCGTAGGCAACCTTTCGGTCATGACCGTGACCACGAACGAAACGGGGCGTGCGTTCTTTCCGGATACACAAGCGGACGAAGGAATCCAGGTTCAGGTGCACGATCCGGAGGGCAGGCCATGGGACCGTGTCTGGGTGCAGTATTGGAGCAGGGAGCGCTACAAGCTCTTTTTTGTGGAGGACCCACAGGAGCGGTTTCGACACTCATGGGCACTGGTCACCGCGGGAGAAACCATAGACATCACCACGCCTGTCAACAGCGCAGAGGAGGTTAATGGTCTCTCCGACGAATACAGAGCTCTGGCTGCGCTGGCGCGAGACAAGGACACGGCTACCGAGCATCTCGGCTGCTTCACGCAGGAAGTGCTAGAAGCGGAAGGGGAGTTCTCGGGGTACTATGTGGACCAGAAGGTCTACCGCGTCTCAGGGACACCGGCAGATGTGACCGAACGGCTGCGTCAAGTGTTCCCCAGCTACCAACAGGCGACCTGCATCGACGTCTACCTGGTGACGCCAGAGCAGCCCCTAAAGAGCGGCTTCCGTCTCTATCGGCCACGGTCGTAAGGCGACTAGTACGCAGCCATCACCGGAAAGCCGAGCCGCCATCCGCAGAGTTAAGGGAACGCTAGATTCTGTGACCGTTTCCCAAGAAAAGAAACGCTCGTGCCTTGACTGCGCCAAGCCCTGGACTGACCCGTGTCCCTTGCCGGTAGCACGATGCCGATCTGCGGCACGCCCGTCGCTGCGCCTTGACACAGAGCCAAGGGCAAGCTGCTCTTGTGGGCACTTGCGCAGCCGTCGCGCCGCCCCCCGTCAAGCGCCTAGCGGCTAGAGGACGTGTTGACGACTTCTCGCTGAGTCATGGCACAGCCGTGGGCCCGCGCCTGCGCCCATTCCGTCCTTTGAGATGCCCAAAGCATGCCGCAGCGTGCCCTCTGGCTATGTGTCGTGAGCCTGCCCCGGAAGAGCGTCGGCTTGGTCACGGGCCAAACAGGGAGAGAGGGTCACCGGTGCCCCTTCGTTTGCGACGGGACCGTGGGGTACTGGCTGCAGGGCCGGCTGCAGTCCAGGCGCACCTGGGTCAGAACAACCAACAGTTCCTGCACGTTCGCCGCCCCGTCAAGGAGACCGGCGTCCTCGGGCGGGCTGGAAAGCATCCCACACGAACGATCTAGGCACGCTCAATTGTCTCTGGCATCTACTACTGTGTCCCCGGTCCAACCAAGTTGCTTCAGACCACAACCCGCTCCGACCACCACTAGCAAACGTTGGCGCAGCCAGAGCCGGCCGGGCGACCCCGAGGGCTCATTCGTGAACTTGAGGATATGCGGTTGGTCTTCCTCCCCGAGAACGACCGGGGTGGCAAAGCCTGGAGGACGGCGGCGCTGATTCAGGGCAGAAGGCGGAACGACCCGAGAAACTCGTCGAATAGGTTCTGGTAGTCGCTGCCCCGGCCCAAGGGCACGGTCAGGGTGATAATCCAGCCGCACTTCTCGGTTACAAAGAAGAACTCCGTCTTCTCCACAGCCGGCTCAAGCTTCTCCCGCCTGTAGCGGGCTACGACGGCCTCCTGGCCGCCAACCTCGCCCGAGCTGACATCCGGTTCCACCTGCTCCACGCTCCTTGCTGCCTGCAGCTTTGCGTCAGAATACTCCTCTAGGGTTAGGGTCGTCCCCTCCGGTATCTGATCACAGGTGACGGAGATGTTAGGCTGAACGCCCTCTACGAGGTCTGGGGCAAAGAACGCGTCGACGGAGAACCCGGGCCCCGGCAAGAAGTTGGGGGAAGCGCTCCAACCCTCAGGGATATGGACGCCATAGCCCACAGCCGGCGATTCCAACTGCCCGTCGACAATGATGGGTGTGGGCTGGGGCGTGCCTTGCAGGACGGCAGTCGGTTGAGCGGTGTCTGCCGGAGGTAACGTAGGCGTGGCAGGCTCCTTCCCGCCCCCACAGGCGACCGCCAGAAACAGAATCACCAGCCATGGGAAGGGCAAGCACCATTTTGCCATGTCCACACCCCCCTCATGAGACGAGACTAGCGCTGGTCGCTTGCCTAGGACGGGCCAGGGTACCCACCTCGCGACGCCAGAATCGTGTTTCGAACCCTTTGAGCCTAACGATTATACCCTCGCCGCCCTCCGGAGCGCCATCAGTGTGGCGTCCCAGGTAGCGTAACGATGGGTGTGCAAGTTCCCTGAGAGTAAGTGGGGGCTTATCCTCTATAGGGCGCCTGTGGCCGACGACATCCGCTATCTGCTCTTAGCCGCAGTGAGCAATGCGCGTCCGCAGCGCCTCGGGGGTGAGGCGGCGGCTGGTGCTCTGTGCCTACGCCATCGCGGTGACCGGGGAGCGCCGGCTGCTGGAGAGCGAACACGAGGTCGCCGCCGTTCTCACCCCGAACGCCCCTCCACCATGAGGGCGAGCTGGCGGGCGTTCACCACCGCCTTGTCCTGCACGCAGTTGTTCATTAAGAGGTGCAGTTCTCGCGTCTCCCCCGCCAGCCGCTCGATGGCCGGGAGCCACTCGGCCAGCTCCGGCTCGGAGTAGAGGTAGTCGAAGCGCTCACCCGTGGTCGCGCCCTTCTTCGCCCACATCTCCCGGTTGCGGCCGTGGAAGCGCACCAGCCCGATCTCCGCCGTCGCCTCCGCTACCGGCGGCACGCTGTTCGTCAGGTCCTGGGGCTCGTCGACGCAGACGAAGGGCAGCCGGTTCTGGCGCAGGAAGTCGATGGTGCGGTCACGGTTGAGGTCGGAGAGCCAGCGATTGTTGCGGAACTCCACGGCCACACGGTACTGAGGCAGTCTCTCCTGCGCCTCCAGGATATGGGCCCGACTCTCATGGCCGGGCATGAACCAGGGCGGGAACTGAAAGAGGACCACGCCCAGCTTGCCGGCGCTGTCCAGGGGGAGCAGGGCGCTGGCGAAGCGCTGCCACACTTCGTCCCGCAACTCCGACGGAACGTCCCGGTAGTAGACGTTCCGCTTTGAGCCCGCCTGAGGCGGGGCCGGCAGCGCCTCCCGCACGTCCTTGGGTAGCGAATCCACGGCTGTCGGGTGCTGGGTGAAGAGGGCGAAGGCCTTGATGTCGAAGATGAACTCCTCTGTCGTACGCTCTACCCAGAGGGCGGCGTTGCGCTCCGAGGGCAGCCCGTAGTAGGTGCTATCCACCTCCACGATGGGGAACTGTTGAGCATAAAAGCGCAGTCGCTCGTCCGGCGACTTGACCTCCGGCGGGTAGAAGCGCCCGCTGGCCACCAGGCTGCGCTCTGTCCAGGAGCAGGTGCCGACCA
>Ga0315289_10011494_pt1 | contig 12542 bp, 13 predicted proteins | sample YL17G11_40_MG_FD_203452 | JGI IMG/M metagenome (GOLD analysis project Ga0315289, IMG submission 203452) | Sediment microbial communities from Yellowstone Lake, YNP, Wyoming, USA - YL17G11_40 | ecosystem: Environmental > Aquatic > Freshwater > Lake > Sediment | place: USA: Wyoming | collected...
CCCCGTCGAAGTGCGACGGTCGTTCTTCGGACTCGTACTTCTCAGTGATCGGGCCGCCGACGTGGACGACCGTGCGGAAGCCCTCCTGATACATCTCGTCGGCGGTCGGCACGAACACGACGTCCACCCCGGTCTTATCGAACAGGTCGACGTCGCGTGCCTCGTCGCGCGGGTAGCGCGTGAAGTCCTCACCGGCGCGGAACTGCGTCGGGTTCACGAACAGCGAGGCGGCGACGGTCGCGCAGCGACCGCGGGCGGCATGCACGAGGGCGAGGTGTCCTTCGTGCAGGGCGCCCATCGTCGGCACGAGGCCGAGGGGGCGCGGCAGGTCGGCGAGCGCGGCGCGCGCCTCGGCGATGGTACGCGCGACGATCACGCCGGCCCCCGGTCGAACGGCGAGCCGGCGTTCACGCCTTCACCTCGCCGGAGAGGACGCTCTTGAGCGTGTGCACGGTCTCGTTGTCGAGACGCGGCGCCGCCAAGGCGAGCGCCTCGAGCGACAGCGCCCGGTAGGCGTTCGCCACACGCGGCGCCTCGCGGTCGAGCAGGCGCAGGTGGGCACGCACGGTGGCGATATCGCCGCGCGTGATCGGGCCGGTAAGCGCGCCGGCCGGCCCGCGCGCGGCGAGGTTCTCGACGGTCGTCTTCACGAGCGGCGCGAGCAGGCGCATGCCGTCCTCGCGCCCCGTCGCCTCGCCCATCAGCTTCGCGGCGTCCGACTCCAGCGCCACGAGCAGGTTGCACGAGACGGCGGCCGCGAGGTGGTAGAGCGTCTTGCGCTCGTCGGCGAGCCGGAACGGATGCATCCCGAGCTTGCCGGCAAGCTCTTCGCCGAGTCTCGCTACCGCCTCGTCCCACGCCGTCACCGCGCAAGGCACGCCGTCGAGCACGTCGGCGCGACCGTCGCCGGCGAACGTCTGCAGGGGGTGCAGACACAGGGCCAGCACGCCGGCCTCGTGCAGAGGCTTGAGCAGGTGCAGCGAGCCGAGGCCGCTGGAGTGGATAGCGAGAGGGGCGCGCCCGCTGCGTCGCGCGCCCGGCATGGCCGACGCGAGCTGCCCCGCCACGGCGAAGACGTCGTCGTCGGGGACGGCGAGCCACCAGGCGTCGGCCTCGAGGGCGGCGTCGACCACGCGCACGCGCGCGGGCCCGCCGTCGAAGCCGGTGTCGTCGTCCTGATGCACGCCGACGGCAGACACCGTCAGTCCGGCGCGGTCGAGGGCGGCGATGAGCGTGGAGCCCAGGCGTCCCGGGCCGATCACGCAGAAGCGGTACTCGTCGATCTTCAAGCCTTGGCCTCCCTGGCTGCAGTCCGCCCGGAGTGGGCGGTACCGCGCCGGCCGTCGGCCTGCGTGACACAGGCGGCTTCTCCGTCTCCGGCACGCGGGCTCGGAGCGGAGCCATGAGGAGGGTAGCGCGCACGTTCTCACGGGTCAATCGGAAGGCGTGGACGAGGTGGAGGAATCGCGTGCCGGTGAGTGGACCACCGGCAGGGTCTTGACACGCGCCGAGGTCGTCCGGTAAACATCTAATCATCAGATGTCTGCTTGTCTGACAAGTGGAGGCCGCGGGATGGCACGTGGAGCCGCCAACATCGAGCGACGTTCGATCGCCGTGCAGGTGCGCGATCATCTCCGGCAGAGGGTGATCAGCGGCGAGTTCGCCCCGGGGGACCAGCTGCCGTCAGAGGCGGAGTGTTCGTCCGAATACGGGGTCTCCCGCAGCTCGGCCCGTGAGGCGTTCAAACTGCTCGAGCAGGAAGGCCTTATCGTGGTGCGCCACGGGCACGGCCGTTTCGTGTCGCCGAGTGCTGGCTTCGAGGTTCCCGGCGCCATCACGCTGTTCAGGAGCATCACGGACCTCCTGACGAGCCAAGGGCTCGCGGTGAGCAGCCGGGTACTTGCCGTAGAGACGCGCCCGCCGACCGAAGAAGAAGCGAGCGCGCTCGCGATCCCGGCGGAGGCGACCGTCGTCTATCTCGAGCGCTTCCGGCTCGGCGACGGCGAGCCTGTCGTCTACTCGCAGTGCGCTTTCGACCGGCAGCTGCTCGACAAGCGTGTCGAGGAGATCGACTGGGGCGGCTCCGTAGTGGATCTGCTTGAGAGCGCGGGCCGGCGACTCGAGTCCGCGGTCGCCGAGATTCAAGCCGTGAACCTGCCCAGGGCGGTGGCGAGAAAGCACCGCATCCCGGCCGCCAGCGCCTGGCTTCTGGTCACGGAGACCTCCCTCGACCAGAAGGGGCGGCCGGTCTTGTTCGCCCGAGACTACTTGCGCGGGGACGTGCGCAGCTTCCACGTCGTCCAGCGTCGGGAGATATGAAGCCGGCTTTGCGCCGCGCATCCAGCGGATGAGGTGAGGAGGCAAGACGGAGGGCCTATGAAGGAGCTCGACCAGTACATCGAACGCGCGCTGCACGGCGACGACAGCTACTTCGCCGTGGACCGCGCGCCGGGCGCGTTCGAAGAAGACCTTCTGACGATGCGCGGGCGGTGCCGTGAACTGGCCGCCGAGTTCGGCGCGGGGGTGAGGAACATCTACCTCGTGGGCGCCGGAGGGGCACTCGCCAACGTCGTTCCGCTCAAGGCGATCTTCGACCGCCTGCTGACGATCCCGTCCGACGAGTACCAGGGATACGCGCTGGTCGGGCAGGAGCCGACCCAGCTCGGTCCGGACTCGCTCGTGTTCCTAGCCTCGAACACAGGAGAGACGGAGGACACCCTCGCGGCGCTGCGCTTCGCCAGGAGTCGCGGCGCACGCACTATCGCAGTCGGTGCTAACGAGACGTCCACACTGGCCCAGGAGGCCGACGCCTCAGTGGGCCATGCAGAGTGGGACGACAACATCTTCCTACCTCCGCTCCTGGTGGCGCTCGCTCTGTCCGACCGGATTGCTGACGAGGTCCTGGCGGCGGAGCTGCTGGCCGGCCTCGGCGCCGTCCCCGGCGCTTTGCGACAGGCGGTGTCCGTCGAGCTCCCGCGGGCACAGGAGCGTGCGCGCGAGTTCCTGGGCACGACCCACTTCTTCGTGCTCGGCTCTGGTGTGCTCTCGGCTCTCGCCTACAAGCTCGCCTACAACATCGTCATGGAGAACGTACGCATCTCGGCGGCGTTCATCGACGCGCTTGAGTACCGGCACGGACCCTGTGAGGCGCTCGAACGCAGCCGCCCGGACATGCTGTTCCTCTTGGGGACGGACTGGTCGCGCGAGCAGACCCTGAGGACGCTCGACGCCTGCCACCACGGCGGCGCGCACACGCTCGTGTACGACGCCGCCGACTACGAAGGTCTGCACCCTCTGCTCACGCCCCTGGTGTTGTACATGGCCGTGCAGCCGTTCGTTATCCACTCCGCGGTGGCGCGGGGCATTGTCGACCTGTATCCGCGCGTGTTCATGGGCGGACGCGGTTCCTACTCCTTCGAAAGGTCCGGAATGGAAGGCGCCGGGTCGCGTTGACGAGCTACGCAAACAGCGTCGCCCGTGGTGCGAAGTGACGCGATGACGGGCGCCGAGGAGTGAGCTGATCGTGAACCGGCTGCACAAGGTGCGCGTCGCGACGGTCGGCGACAACTGCATCGATCGCTATGTGGGCGGCGGAGGCGACAGGGTCGCCGTCGCCGCCGGCAACGCGGTCAATGTCGCCGTCCATCTGGCGCGTCTGGGCTTCGACGTCGACTACTACGGCGCCGTGGGCCGCGACGCCGAGGGAGACGCCATGGTCCGGACGCTGTCGGCGCTGGGTGTCGGCGTCGCGCACCTGCGGCGCCTCACCGTTCCGACGTCGGTGACCGAGGTGACGCTCGGCGCCGCCGGCGACCGGATCTTCTCGGCGTTCGCCCCAGGAGCCGCCGAGGCGTACCGGCCGACAGACGAAGAGGTCGCCGGCCTCGCCGCCTATGCGTTCGTCCATGTGACGGCTCTGCCGGATCTGCCCGGGCAGCTGGCGGCGATCGTCGCCCACGCCGGCTCCGTCTCCTGCGACTTCAGCGACGACGAGCCACCCGAGCCGTGTACTGGGTTGGCACTGGCCGTGGTCTCGGTCGCCGAGGAGGCCTCCGACGACGCGGCGGTCGGCGTCGCGCGCCGGCTGGTCGCCGCAGGCGCCGCGCTGGGCCTCGTCCTTCGCGGCGCCGTCGGCAGCGTCGGCGTCGAAGGCAGGCGGATCGTCCAGGTGGCCGCGCCTTCTGTCAAGGCCGTCGACACCTGCGGCGCGGGCGACACCTTCATCGCGTATCTGCTGGCCGAACGACACGGCGACGCCGACGTCGAAACGGCCATGTGCCGGGCCACGGAGGCTGCGGCCCGTACGTGCGGCCATCTGGGGGCATGGCCTCAGGAGTGGCTGACGACCGGGGACTGACCAGGGAGGTAGTCATGGATCGCGACTTGGGGGCGCAGCGTCGGGAAAGGGAGCTCGCCGGGCTCACGCGAGAGCTTGCCGGAAAGCGGATCACGAGGCTCCAGTTCCTTGAACGCGCGCTCGCCCTGGGGCTCAGTGCGACGGCGATCGCGCCGATCATCGCCGCCTGTGGTGGCGGGGACGACACGTCGACGCCTGCCGCCATGGATACGACGAAGCCCGAGACGCTCAGCATCTGGAGCTGGGCCGAGTACCTGGCGCCGGCGGTGAAGAAGGGCTTCGAGAAGAAGACCGGCATCAAGATCACCGAGAGCTCCTACGACAGCAACGAGGCGGTGATCGCAAAACTCAAGGCCGGCACTGAGGGCTTCGACATCGTGGTGCCGTCGGACAGCTCCGTCCATGTGATGTCGATGTCCGGCCTGCTGGAGCCGCTGGACATGACGTACATCCCCAACTTCCAGTACGTCGGCGAGACCTTCCGCAAGCCAGACTATGACCCCGAGGACGACGGCAAGAAGTACAGCGTGCCATACCAGTGGGGCGCCACCGGTATCGGTGTTCGTGCCGACAAGGTGGCGAGCGAGATCACCGGCTGGAAGGACATGTGGGACACGCGCTACAAGGGCGACATCGTGATGCTCAACGAGGAGCGCGAGGTGGTCGGCGCCGGCCTGTTCGTCCTGGGCTACTCCTTCAACAGCACGAGCGAGGACGAGATCGATCAGGCGACCGAGAAGCTCATCGAGCAGAAGCCGTTGGTGCTCGCCTACGACTCGTCGAACCAGAGGCGCAACATGATGAACGGCGTCGCCTTGACCCAGGCCTGGCAGGACCAGGCGCTCTCCGTCCTGGACGAGATCGGCGAAGACAAGTTCAAGTTCGTGCTGCCGAGCGAGCGTTTCCTCATCTGGATCGACAACCTCTGCATCCCCAAAGGCGCTTCGAGTCCGTACGCCGCGCACCTGTTCATGGACTACATCCTCGACCCGAAGATATCGGCCGCCAACACGGGCTGGATCTGGTGCATGTCGCCGGTCCCCAGCTGCTACGACTACATGGAGGGCGAGACCGGCACGTTCCTCAAGGCTCACTATCCGACGGAAGAAGACCTGAAGCGCAGCGAGGTGGGCAAGGACCTGGGTGAATTCATCGTCCACTACCAGGAGGCCTGGAAGAAGGTCATGGCCGCGTGACCCGAGGGTCGAGTCGCCGAGACTGCTTGACGGAAGGAGACAATGGCGTGAGCCGAATCACCTTCGCGCAGGTTGCCGGCATGAACATGCACTACGTGTTCTATCCGTTCGAGTGCTTCCTCGACGCGGTCGTGCGTTGCGGCATCTCCAGAGTCGAGGTCTGGGGCGGCGCCCCGCACGCTCAAGTCGAGGAGTTGACGCCGCGCCGTGTGACGCGCCTGAGGCGCGAGATCGAGCTGCGCGGCCTCGAAGTCGTCTGCTTCACACCCGAACAGTGCGTGTACCCGGTCAACCTCGCGGCCGCGGAACGCGGCCTGCGCCGGCGCAGCGTGCGTTACTTCGCGCAGGCCGTGCGCGCGGCTGCCGAGCTCGGGACCGGCAAGCTGCTGATCACTTCGGGTTGGGGCTACTTCAACGAGCCGACCGATGAGGCGTGGAAACGCTCGCGGGAGTCGTTGAGCGAGGTGGCGGAGGTCGCCGGTGAGAACGGTGTGACCCTTGCTCTCGAGCCGCTGCAGAGGACCGAGTCGAACCTGGTCACCAGCCTCGACTCGCTGGGCGCGATGCTCGGCGAGCTGTGCTCGCCGCATGCGCGCGCCTGTCTCGACACCGTGGCGATGGCCGCCGCCGGAGATACTATCGCCGCCTACTTCGACCGGCTGGGCGGCGACCTCGTCCACGTCCACCTCACTGAAGGCGACCCGACCGGACACCTTGCCTGGGGGGACGGCAAGCTGCCGCTTGGGGACTATCTCCACGAGCTGGGCGAGCGGGGGTATCGAGGCAGCCTCACACTCGAGATCGGCGACGAGCGGTACGTACGCGACCCCGAGGCGGCCACTCGACGGGCGGTCGAGACGCTCAGAGCCTTCCTGGACTGAGCCATAGCGGCGTCACGGCGCCGACCCTCGCCGCACCCCGATGCCCTTGGGCTGACTCGCCGACCCCGGTGGTACACTACTTTCATGCCGATCTACGAGTTCATCTGCAACGCCTGCGCGACCCCGTTCGAGGAGCTCGTCCGCAACGGGACGAAGCCCGTCTGCCCCTCCTGTGGCACGGGTGACGTGCGGCGCCTGCTGTCGACTTTCGCCGTCCATTCGTCGTCGCCTGACATGGGCGGCCAGGGGGCGAGCAAGAACTGCTCCTCCTGCGCGAGCTCGTCCTGTGCCACCTGCCACTGACGACACCGCCGCCGCCCTCGACGACCTCCGTCACGAGGTCGAGGCCTGCACGCGCTGCACTCTGCACGCGACGCGGACGCGGGCGGTGTTCGGCGAGGGGGACCACGCGTCCGAGCTGATGTTCGTCGGCGAGGCGCCGGGCTACCACGAGGACCAGCAGGGACGGCCCTTCGTCGGCGCCGCCGGCAAGCTGCTCGAAGAGCTGCTCGCATCGATCGGGCTGACGCGGCAGCAGGTCTTCATCGCCAACGTCCTCAAGTCGCGGCCGCCTGACAACCGCGACCCGCGACCCGAGGAGATCGACGCCTGCCGGCCGTATCTGTGGCGACAGATCGAGCTCATCCGTCCCAAGGTCATCTGCACGTTGGGCAACCACGCGACCAAGCTCCTCTCCGGCGACCAGACCGGCATCACGCGTGTCCATGGGAAGCCGCGCCCGCTCGAGATCGCCGGCGTGAAGCTGTACCTCTACCCGATCTTCCATCCCGCGGCGGCGCTCTACACGCCGGCGATGATGGCGACGCTCAAGGAGGACGTCCTGCGGCTTCCGGCGCTGCTGGCGCACGCGGCCTCCGGCGGTGCGGCGGGGGAAGCCGGCGACATCGCGGGCGACCCTCCCGACCCAGGTGCGAGCCGGCCGGCCTGGCGGCCTGCGGCCGCGGCGCCGGCTGCGGACTCGCCTCCGGACCCGGCGCGAGCCGGCGCCGAGCAGCTCGGTCTCTTCTGATCCCGACACAGGCGGCGAGCCAGTGCTCACCCTCACGCTCACGTCCCCGGCCGCGACGCGTCGTTTGGCGCGCGTCCTGGCCGGCCTGCTCGAGCCGCCGTGTCTCGTGACCGTCGAAGGCGAGCTCGGTACGGGCAAGACGACCTTGGTGCGCGAGATTGTGCGCGCGCGCGGCGTGCGCGGCGCCGTGACCAGTCCGTCCTTCACGCTCGCGCAGAGCTATCGGGGGAGGGACGGCGTGGCACTTCATCATCTCGACCTGTACCGGTTGAGCGGCGGCGCCGACGTCGACCTCTTTCCCTGGGAAGACTACCTGGGCGGCGACGCGATCACGTTCGTCGAGTGGCCGGCGGCCGGCAGCGACGCGCTGCCGCCGGCCGACGTGCGATTGCTCCTGGAGCATCGGACGGTGCGCAGCCGAGCAGCCGAGCTGCACGCGACTCCGGCCCTCGAGGCGCGCGTCGCGGACGCTGCTGCAGAGCAGGGCCTCGTGGCGCAGCGCGCGACGGTCGCGGAGCGCCCGTGATCCTGGCCATCGAGACGGCGACGAGCGCCTGCTCGGCGGCTGTGGTGGCCGCCGACGGCGCACTCGTCGCGCAACGGATCGAGGACGAAGGCCCCGCGCACACCCAACGCTTGCTCCCGTTCGTCCACGAAGTGCTCGGTGAAGCGGGCGTGACGCTCGGCGAACTCGACGCGGTCGTCTGCGGGCTTGGCCCCGGCGCCTACACCGGCATGCGCATCGGCGTCGCCACGGCGCGCGCCCTGGCGCAGGCCTCAGGCCTGCGCCTCGCCGGCGCGCCGACCCTCGCCGCCGTCGCGCTCGCCTTGGCTGCCGACACGCGGCCCGGAACCGGTGCGATGTTCGGCACGGAGGCGGGCGTCGCGGCGAAGCCCGACGCCCCGCTCGTCGCCCTGCTCGACGGCAAGCGGCGCGAACTGTTCGCCGGCGTGTTCCGCGCCGCGGACGCGACACCCGGCTCTCTCACCGAGCTTGTGCCGCTCGCGGTCGTGGCCGCCGACGACCTGGCCGGCTTTCTCGGCCACTGGCCGGACGCGGTCGTCGGCGGTGACGGCGCCCTGCTGTACGCGGAGCGCCTGCCCGCGGACGTGACGCTCGCCGTGCACACGGCGCCGCCCACGGCCGCCATGGTCGGGCGCGCCTGGCTCGCCGGCGTACCCGGCGCAGTCGAAGGCTTCGATCGCGTCCTCCCGGTCTACGGCCGGGCGCCCGACGCGGTGCGTTGGCAGGTGCGCTGTGGGGCCGCGCCCGGCGCGAAGGGAGCGTCGTGAGCGTCGAGCCCTTCCCCGTGCGCCCGCGCGTCGAGGAGCGCCTCATCAGGCCGATGCTGTCCACCGACCTCGAGGCCGTGTTCGAGATCGAGCGCCGCACGTATCCCATGCCCTGGTCGCTCGCGGTCTTCAGCGGGCAGTTGGCGCGCGAGACGGGTATCGGCTTCGTCTGCGAGCTCGACCACAAGATCGTCGCCTACCTGATGGCCGACATGTTCGTCGACGTCTGGCATCTCATGAACCTGGCCGTCGACGAGCCCTTCCGGCGCCGCCACATCGCCGCCGACCTCCTCGAGGCCTACTTCGCGATCACCGAGCGCCACGGACACCGCGGGCACACGCTCGAGGTGCGCGCCACGAACACGGCGGCGATCGAGCTCTACCGCAGCTTCGGGTTCGTCTCGACCGGCGTCCGCCCCCGGTACTACACCGACGACAACGAGGACGCCGCGATCATGTGGAAGGACTGGGGAGGCGACACGGCGTGAACCGCCCGGTCCTCTGCGTCGAGACCTCGTGCGACGACACGAGCGCGGCGGTCGTCGAGGCGGACCGTGTTCTCTCGTCGATCGTCTCGTCGCAGAACGAGCTACACGCGCAGTTCGGCGGCGTGGTGCCCGAGGTCGCCTCCCGTCGGCACACGGAACTGCTGCCGACGGTGGTCGCCGAGGCGCTCGACGCCGCGGGCCGCTCGTGGGACGACGTCGCCGCCGTGGCCGTCACGGTGGGCCCGGGCCTCATCGGCTCGCTGTTGGTAGGCCTCGCGGCGGCGAAGTCCTTCGCCTACGCGCGGCGCCTGCCGCTGATCCCCGTCGACCACCTTCAGGGCCACATCGCCGCCAATTACGCGCTCGGCGTCGAGCCGCCGTTCGTCTGCCTCATCGCCAGCGGCGGGCACACGCTGCTCGCCGTCGTCGACGGGGGCGTGGCCTTCCGCGTCGTCGCGCGGACGATGGACGACGCCGCCGGCGAGGCCTTCGACAAGGGCGCCCGCCTGCTCGGGCTCGGATACCCCGGCGGCAAGGAGCTCGACGCGCTGGCGGCGCGCGGCGACGCCGCGTTCGCGGCGTTCCCGCGCGCCGTCCCGCGCGGCCGCGACTTCAGCTTCAGCGGGCTGAAGACCGCGCTGCTCTACGACCTCCGCGGTCGCGACCCCGACGAGATCGTGGCGCATCGCGCCGACATCGCCGCGAGCTACCAGGGGGCGATCGTGCGTCAGCTCGTCGACAAGACCCTGGACTGCGCCGCGGACGAGGGTCTGCGCCGGGTCGCCCTCGCCGGCGGCGTCGCCGCCAACTCGGGTCTGCGGCGCGCCATGACCGAGCGCTGCGCGGCCCGGGGCCTCGAGCTCTTGCTCCCTCCACTGGCCCTCTGCACCGACAACGCCGCCATGGTGGGATTGGCGGCTGGCCACGTCCCGGCGGTGCCTTGGCCCGACTACCTCGCGATCGACGCCTACGCCAACGTCGCGCAGGCGAAGGCGGCGCGGCCGGCGAAGCGGCCGCGCACCGCCAAGCGGCCGGCCGGTACCATAGGGCCATGACCGACGAACCTGAGCACGCGTCTGGGTCCCCCGCGTCCGGGCCCCCCTCGGCCGACGAGCCGCAGCCGGCCGCCGACCTCTTCGTCCGCTGCCTCGAGAGCGAAGGCGTCGAGTTCGTCTTCGGCATCCCCGGCGAGGAGACGCTCGCCGTGAGCGAGGCGCTCGACCGTTCCGAGCGCATCACGTTCATCCCCACCCGCCACGAGCAGGGCGCCTCGTTCATGGCCGACGCCTACGGGCGCTTGACGGGCAACCCCGGCGTCTGTCTCGCGACCCTCGGACCCGGCGCGACCAACCTGGCCACCGGCATAGGCGACGCCAACCTCGACAAGGCGCCCGTGGTGGCGCTGACGGGTCAGGTGCGACTCGCCGGCATGCACAAGGAGACGCACCAGTTCATCGACACCGTCGACATGCTGGCGCCGATGACCAAGTGGAACACGCGCGTCCACGACCCGCGCATGATCGGCGAGGCGGTGCGCAAGGCGTTCTCCGTTGCCGCCGCCGAGAAGCCGGGGGCGACGCACCTGGAACTGCCCGAGGACGTGATGGGGTCGCCCGTGGTCGGGCGCCCGCTACCGCACGCACCGGCGGCGATGACCGAGCCCGACGCCGCAGCCCTGCAGCGCGCCGCTCACCTCATCCAGACCGCGAGCCGGCCGCTCGTGCTGGCGGGCAACGGCGTGATCCGCCAGGGCGCCTCGCAGGCGTTGCGCGCCTTCATCCGTCAGACCGGGCTTCACGTCATCACGACGTTCATGGGCAAGGGCGTGGTCGACGCCGACGACGAGCACTTCCTCTTCACCGCCGGTCTGCGCGCCCAGAACTACCCCAAGGGGATGATGGGGCGCTCCGACCTGATCGTCTGCATCGGTTACGACGTGGTCGAGTGGCCGCCCTCGAGCTGGAATCCCGACGGGACCCAGCGGATCGTCTGCATCGACACCGTGCCACCCGAGATCGACGCCGACTTCGTCTCCGAGGTCGAGCTCATCGGGGACCTCGGGCACACGCTCACGCAGCTCGCCGCGCTGCTGTGGAACAAACCCGTCGCGAGCTGGGAGGCGCCGCCGTATCGGGATGCCTTCAGGCAGGTGCTCGAGGTCGGCGCCGACGACGACGCCCCGGTCAAGCCGCAGCGCGTGCTGCGCGACCTGCGGGCGGCGATGGCGCCGGACGACCTGCTCATCTCGGACGTCGGCGCCCACAAGCTCTGGGTCGCGCGCCTGTGGGAGGCACGCGAACCCAACACGGTGCTGATCTCGAACGGGTTCGCCGCCATGGGCTTCGCCCTCCCGGCGGCGGTCGCCTGCGCGCTCGCCCTGCGCGGCCACCGCAAGGTGGTCGCGGTCTGCGGCGACGGCGGCTTTCTCATGAACGTCCAGGAGCTCGAGACCGCGCGGCGCCTGGGTCTGCCCTTCGTCGTGCTCGTATGGACCGACGGCGCCTACGGGCTCATCGAGATGCACCAGCGTACCAAGTACAAGCACGTGTCCGGGACCCGCTTCGACAACCCCGACCTCGTCGAGCTCGCACATTCTTTCGGGATAGAGGGCCTGCGTGTACAACGCGCCGACGAACTCCCCGCCATTTTGAAGAAGGCGCTCGCGGCACGCGGGCCCGTGATCGTCGACATCCCGATCGACTACAGCGAGAACGACAAGCTCGGGATCGACCTCTGGAAGCTCGCCCCGGAGGTCTGGCCGACCCTCTGAGGCCCTTCACGCGGCCTCGTCTCGCCCCTTCTCTCCGACGGGTGGTTGACGGTCTTCGGAGTCTGTTACCTTCTTCACAAGACGTCGCATTCACCGGGCACAGGTCGTTGTCCGGGCCGGCGACCGGACCAGGGGAAGGTCAGGTAACGCGGCAAAGGGAGGCAGTTCTTGACGACCGACACCCTCAACAACCAGGGCCTCAAGCGGGTGAGGATGAGGCTCCTGACCGCGGTCATCGTGGTGTTCACCCTCACCTGCTCGGGGTCGTTCGGCATGGAGGACGTGATCTCGTCCTCGGGGCCGGGTTTCACGCTCCTGCTCATCCTCGTCCTGCCGTTCCTGTGGAGCTGGCCGATGGCGTTCGTCTCGTCCGAGCTGGGCGCGGCGATCCCGGAGGCCGGGGGCCTGTACCGGTGGATCCGCCGCGCCTTGGGCGAGTACTGGAGCTTCCAGGGGGGCTGGTGGTGGACGCTGTCGCTTTACGTCGACTCCGCGGTCTACGTCGCCCTGGCGCTCGACTATCTCCA
>Ga0315289_10011495_pt1 | contig 12542 bp, 10 predicted proteins | sample YL17G11_40_MG_FD_203452 | JGI IMG/M metagenome (GOLD analysis project Ga0315289, IMG submission 203452) | Sediment microbial communities from Yellowstone Lake, YNP, Wyoming, USA - YL17G11_40 | ecosystem: Environmental > Aquatic > Freshwater > Lake > Sediment | place: USA: Wyoming | collected...
CCGGCAATCGAGAGCCTGGCGGAGGGTCGCGCGCCATTGCTCGACCGATTGCCCGGGGACGGCGCAAATGAGGTCGAGCGACAGGTTATCCCAGCCCGTCGCGCGGGCGGCCGCAATCGCCGCGAGCGCTTGCGCGGCATCGTGGCGGCGGCCGAGCGCGGTGAGGACATCGTCGTCGAAGGACTGCACGCCGATGCTGAGGCGGTTGAATCCGGCAGCGCGCAGCTCGGCCAGCTTTGCCTCGGTGATTGACTCCGGGTTGCCCTCCACCGTGATCTCGGCGTCGGATGCCAGCGAGGCCCGCTGCGCGACCGCGTCGAGCAGCCGCGCCAGCAGCGCGGCCGCCAGCAGGGTCGGCGTTCCCCCGCCGAGGTATACGGTGTCCACGGCGGCACCGGGTTCCAGGCGGAGCGCGACCTCACGCGCGAGGGCGCGCACGTAGCGCTGGACCTCACCGGGCCCGGGTGTGCGCGAGTTGAAATCGCAGTACGCGCACTTACCCGCGCAGAACGGGAGGTGGAGGTAGATGCCGAGCGGCTCCCGCTCCACCGGCAGTACGGGCAAGGCCCCTATGCCCTGCGGGCCGGGGTGGCGGTCGCAGAGCGACTTAGCCACATGCCTTGCCCCTACCACGTGTCGTCGCCGATGCGCAGGACGCTGAGGAAAGCCTCCTGCGGGATCTCGACGCTGCCGATCTGCTTCATGCGCTTCTTGCCGGCCTTTTGCTTCTCGAGCAGTTTGCGCTTGCGCGTGACGTCGCCTCCGTAGCACTTGGCGAGGACGTTCTTGCGCAGGGGGCGGATGTTCTCCGCCGCGACGATGCGCGAGCCGATCGCCGCCTGCAACCGCACCTCGAACAACTGCCGCGGGACCACTTGCTTGAGCTTCTCCACCGCGCGGCGGCCGCGCGCCTGGGCGCGGTCGCGGTTGGTGACGAATGAGAGCGCGTCCACCGCATCGCCGTTGACCAGCACCTGCACGCGCACTAGGTCGCCGGGCCGGTAGCCAGCCACCTCGTAGTCGAGGGAGGCGTAGCCGCGGGTGCGCGACTTGAGCTGGTCGAAGAAGTCGAGCAGGATCTCGGCCAGCGGCAGGTCGTAGGTGATGATAACCCGGTCGGTGGACGAGTACTCGATGTTGCGGAACTCGCCGCGGCGCTCCTGCGCGAGCTCCAGGCACGGGCCGACGTACTCGGCAGGCCCCATGATGGTCGCCCGCACCCACGGCTCCTCGATGTAGTCGATGTATTGAGCATCGGGCATGGCCGCCGGGTTATCCACCTCGATCACGCCGCCGTCTGTGCGGTTGACGCGATAGACGACGCTGGGCGAAGTGGCGACGAGGGCGAGGCCGTACTCGCGCTCCAGGCGCTCCTGCACGATTTCCATGTGCAGCAGGCCCAGGAAGCCGCAGCGAAAGCCGAACCCCAGGGCGGCGGAGGTCTCGGGCTCGAAGGTGAGGGCGGCGTCGTTGAGCTGCAGGCGCTGCAGCGCCTCGCGCAGCGGAGTGTAGTCGTCGCCCTCGGTGGGATAGAGACCGCAGAAGACCATGGGCTTAAGCGGGCGGTAGCCGGGCAGGGGATCCGACGCCGGGCGCGCGGCATCGGTGATGGTGTCGCCGACGCGCGCGTCACCGATGACTTTCATCCCCGCGGCGACGTACCCCACCTCGCCCGCGGTCAGCGCCTCCACCGGCTTCATGGTGAGGCCGAAGACGCCGACCTCGTCGACCTCGAACTCCTTGCCGGCGGCCATCATGCAAATGCGCATGCCCTTGCGCAGGCGTCCCGCGCGCAGGCGCACGTAGGCGATGGTGCCGCGGTAGGGATCGAAGTGGGAATCGAACACCAGCGCGCGCAGGGGCGCGTCCGCGTCGCCCTGCGGCGGCGGGATGCGGGCGACGATGGCCTCCAGCACCTCCTCGACGCCGGTGCCCTCCTTGGCGCTGGTAAGCAGCGCCGCGGAGCTTTCGAGGCCGATGACGTCCTCGATTTCCCGGCGCACGCGCTCGGGGCTGGCGTTGGGCAGGTCGAGCTTGTTGATGACGGGGAGGATCTCCAGGCCGGCGGCGACCGCGAGGTCGGCGTTGGCGACAGTCTGCGCCTCCACGCCCTGCACCGCGTCCACCACCAGCAGCACCCCTTCGCACGCGGCGAGGCTGCGCGAGACCTCGTAGCTGAAGTCAACGTGGCCCGGGGTGTCGATGAGGTTGAGCACGTACTGCTGGCCGTCGCGGGCGGCGTAGGTCATGCGCACGGCGCTGGCCTTGATGGTGATGCCGCGCTCGCGCTCGAGGTCCATCTGGTCCAGCACCTGGTCGCGGCGCTCGCGCTCGCTGAGCGTGCCCGTGATCTCCAGCAGGCGATCCGCCAGCGTGGACTTGCCGTGATCGATATGGGCCACTATGCCGAAGTTTCGTATGCGGGACTGTTCCACTTGCCGTCGCTTATTCCGGCGGCGCCCCTGCCGACGACCGCCGTGCGAATCGCCGCCGAATGATCTCACCCACCAGCTCCAACTCGTGCGCACCCAGCACGCGCAGCACCGCGAAGAACGCCACCGCTGCGGCCGCGATCGATGCCAGCACCTGGAGGCCGACTTGCCACATCGCGAACCCGGCGCCGGCGGGTGGAGCCTGCGCGACCGGCGCCGCGAAGCTGAAGGGGAAACGGAGCAGGCCGAACGCGCTCCCTATCCAATTACTTACCCCGAGCGCGACCGCGCCCATCACCGCTGAGGCGACAACCATGCGCAGAAACGAGAGACCGAGCCCCCTCAGGTCCATGGGGCCGACCTTGCGGCGCAGCAGCAGGATGGCCGCCAGCAGCGCCGGCAGCGAGGCGACCGACGTGGCGAGGGCGATGCTGCCGTAGGCCAGCGGGGTGCGCATCCACATCAGCGCGAGCCCCACGATGACGGCCACGTTGGCGATGCCGATGAGCGGCGGCGTGACGGTATCGTGCATCGAATAGTAGGCGCGGTTGACGACCTGCAGGGCGGCGATCCCGAACAAGCCGGGCGCCCACAGCGTGAGGGCGAACGCCGCCGAGCGCACCGCCGCCTCGCCGTACTCGCCGCCCTTCCACAGCAAGGTGACGATAGGGCCGCTCAGCACGGTAAGCCCGATGGCGCTGGGCACCGACAGCAGCAGTATCGCGCGCAGGGTCATGTTGAGGGTGCGTTTGAAGGCGTCGGTTTCCCCGCGGCGGAATTGCTGCGCCAGCGTCGGGAACGCGGCGGTGGAGATGGACACGCCGAACAGCCCCAGCGGCAGGACTATGAGGCGATTGGCGTAGCGCAGGTTGGTTACGCCGTGGGGGAAGAACGAGCCGAAGAACCCCGGCAGCCACAGCAGGGCGATCTGCTGCACCGCCAGCCCCGCCATGAGGGGGAAGAACAGGGCCAGCGCGCGCCGCACCCCGGGGTGTTTCAGATCCAGCGCGGGGCGCAGGCGCAGGCCGCGTTTGACCAGCGCCGGCACCTGCACCGCGACCATCATCGCCGCACCCGCCAGCACCCCCAGGCACAGGCCGACGATCCCCAGCGACGATGCCAGGAACACAACGCCGCCGATGATGCCGACGTTGTACATCAGCCACGCCGCGGCCGGCGCGGTGAAGTGATGGTACGACTGCAGGATGCCGCCGGCCATCGCCGACAGCGCGGTGAAGAATACCATGGGCGCCATGATGCGGACGTAAACCACGCACTCGTCGAACACCTCGGGCTGGCGGGTGAAGCCGTACGCGGCGACCGGCACCAGGTAACGCGCGAAGACGATGATGACGACAACGCCCACCGCCGCCGCCGCCACCATGACCGTCGCCAGGGTGTTGATCATGCGCCACGCTTCGTCCTCTTGCTCCTGCACCAGGTAGCTGGTGAAGACCGGTATCAGCGCGGCCGCCAGCGCGCCGCCCGCCAACAGGTAGTACAGCAAGTCCGGGACCTGAAAGGCCGCCCAGTAGGCGTCGGTATGGGAGGTCCTGCCGAACTGATAGGCGATCAGCTTGTCGCGCACATAGCCCAGCACGCGGCTGGCGAAGGTGGCGGCCATCATGATGGCCACGCCTTGCAATACGGTCTGCTTCTTCACGATGGCTATTATACGTGGCGCGGCCCAAGGCAGGCAAGGACAACGTCACGAAAGCCGAGGCGCGCGTCAGTGCTCCCGGCTCGCGCCGTCGTCCACGGTGCTGCGGCGGGCGGACGCCGCATATCAAGACGGCCGAGGCGATGTGGAATAACAATGCAGAATCCGACGCACCAGCGATGGTCGGACGAGAACCTCACAGGCGGAGGCGGCTGTGTGGCTAGGTCGCAAGCGGCCGCCACGGCGGCCGGAGGCCTAGCCGCCACATGCGGCCTGGCCTCGCCCTCTTTATGCCAACACCCGCGTGGAGACGCGCATGAGAAAAGAGATTAGCGGCACCAGCGTCGCCACCGCTGTCTTGCTGCTTGCGGCCGCGATCCTGCTGTGCGGAAAGCTCGCAGTACTCAATGCCGACGCCATTCGGCTCCCGCCCCCCCTCGCCCTCTCGCTGGAGGGCCTCGCCTACGCCGCCATTCTCTACATCTGGAGCGGCCGGCTGTCACTGCGCGCGCAGGGCCTGGGCGTGCCCGCGTTGTTCGCCGCCCGCCTGGTCATCTCCGCGGGCGCGGCGGGCGCCGGCGGCGCGGCCGGGTTGACGGCGGCCAAGTTGTGGGCCGCCATGGTGTCGCCGGTGTGGGTGGCCTGGGCGGCTGCGGCGGGCTTCGCCGTGGTCACGCTATATCTGTTGCGCGGCGTGCTCCTGCCTGCGCCGCCGAGCGCAACCCAGCGCCCGGCCGTCAAGTCGGGGGTGGCGCCGCCCACGCCGAGCAAGGTGTTGTTCGACTCGAAACCGCCCGCGCCCGGCGCGCCAGCGCAGGCGCGGATGGTGACCGAGGCCGACGGCGAGGGCGACGAGAGTCTGTTCCGGGTGCTGGAGCCGCGTCCGGCAGCACATGCGCTGCGGCCCGCGACGCTGCAACCGATGCTGGAGATCGAGGGATGGGTGAGAGTGCCTGCGGCGGCGCTGCTGGAGCAACTGCCTGCTGGAACCGAAATCGAGGACGAGCAGGTGGAGATCCCGCTGGCGCTGATCGTGCCGCGGCTGCGGGAGGGAGAGCTGCGGATCCCGGTGGCGGAGTTGGACGGCATCATCTCGCTGCCGCCGGGGGCGGACGACGACGTGAGTGTCGAACTGCCCTTGGCGCAGGTCGTGCCGCAGCTGCCGGACGAGGCGCTGGAACTGCCGCCGTGCAGCCCTCCGCAGTGGCTGCTGGTGGATGCGGAACTGGAGGATATATTCTTCGCCAAGGTCTAGCAGGCGCAGGCCTGCCGCCGCGGCCGGAGTCGCACTGATGGCCTCCATCAACTATGCGCTCAAAGAGATCTCCTGCAAGATCGTGTATTACGGTCCGGGGATGTGCGGCAAGACCACCAACCTGCAGTACATCCACCAGCACACGGCCGCCGAGCGGCGTGGGAACCTGGTGTCGCTGGCCACGCCGGGGGAGCGCACGCTGTTCTTCGACTTCCTGCCGCTGGAGGCGCCGAGCCTGCATGGGTTCGAGACCAAGTTCCAGGTGTACACGGTGCCGGGACAGGTGATGTACAACTCGACGCGCAAGCTGGTGCTGCGGGCGGTGGACGGGATCATCTTCGTGGCCGACTCGCAGTGGGAGAAGATGCGCGAGAACGTCGAGAGCTTCCGCAACATGCAAGAGAACCTGGCGAGCTATCCGTACAGCCTGGACACCACGCCCTTCGTGCTGCAGTACAACAAGCGCGACCTGGACAACGCCGCGCCGGTGCGCTACCTGCAGTACGTCCTCAACCCGCGGCAGGTGCCGTATTACGAGGGAATCGCGCCTACCGGCGACGGAGTGTTTGAGGCGCTCAACGCGGTGTGTCGGCTGGTGCTGGCGAACCTGCGCACCAAGCAGCAGCGGGGGGCGCTGTGACGCCGCGGCGGCGCGGGTGCGGTTAAGCCGTTGGCTAACGGCGCCGAAACATGGAATAACTGATACGGAGTTGGGGGCTTGACAACTGAATAGGGATTTCGGGCGTTGACAAGGGCAAACCCTTCGCGAGGAGGGGACGCAAAGCCACGGGACTCACGCAGTCAGCCGGGTTGCCAAAAGACGAAATCCCCGCGCCCCGATCGGTCGGGGTGGTTGTGGGGAGCCGTCCGCAGGCATTCGTGCTGGGGCGGCTTCCATTTTGCCGGGACCGGCGCCGAGCCGCCGAGGTGATGGAGTCGTGCCGCTTTACGGTACCTTCGACGAATTTGGCTTCGCGGAAATACTGCAACTGCTCAACCTGAGCCGCAAGAGTGGGACGCTGACGCTGCGCCAGAGCCAGCTGCACGCGGTGGTGCACCTGCGCGACGGCCAGGTGGTCGAGGCAGCGTGCGAGGAGCACAGCGGAGCGGACGTCATCTACCGACTGCTGGGGTGGCGCGAGGGCGAGTTCGAGTTCACGCGCACCCTGCGCCCGGTGACGCGCACGGTGCACGACGCGACCGAGGCCCTCATCATGGAGGGCATGCGCCGCCTCGATGAGTGGCAGCAGATCGAGCGCGAGTTCACCGACCTCAACGTGGTGCTGAGGCTCAAGAGCGGGCAGGCGGCGGAGCGCTACGAGGGGCTGGAGGAAGACGCCCGCACCATCCTCAAGCTGGTGGACGCGCGCCGCAACGTGGCGCAGATCATACGCGAGAGCGGGCTCGAGCCGGTGCACGCGATTCTATTGATAACCGAACTCATAGGCCAAGACCTGGTGGAGAGATGGGGGTCGCCCAAGGTCAGCACGCGCGACCAGGTGGCCCACGTCGAACCCCGCTCGCGCGCGCCCAGCCTCGGCATCGGCAGTTACTTCGACCTTGGCCCGCCCCAAGGCGCGGCGGAGCCGGCGCCTACACCGGGATCGTCCCATACAGGAGCAGACCGACCATGAGCCTATTCTCGAAACTCTACGGCGAGGCTGACGTCGTCGGCCTCGACATCGGCAGCCACACCATCAAGGTCGTGCAGTTGGAGGAGGAGCGCGGGGGGCTGGTACTGCGCAAGGCCGGCAGCCGCCCGACTCCGCCCGACACCACCAAGGGCGGCGTCATCACCGATACCACGGCAGTGGCGCAGACCATCTCGTCGCTGCTGAGCGCGCTGGAGATCAACGCCACGCAGGTGGTGGCGGGGGTGGCGGGGCCGACGGTGGTGGTGCGACAGGTGCAGATGCCGGCGATGTCGGAGCGCCAGCTACGCAAGTCCATCCAGTGGGAGGCGCGCAGCTACATCTCCTTCCCGGTGGAGGACAGCGTGCTGGAGTTCCAGGTGCTGGGGCAGCGCGAGGGCGGCCAGCTCGACGTCATGCTGGTGGCGACCCCGCGCGACATGGTGGATACACGGGTGGAGACGCTCGAGCGAGCGGGGCTGGAGCCCGTCGCCATCGAGCTGGAGCCCTTCGCCACCATGCGCAGCCTGATCGAGTTCGCCGGCGCCGCCGCCTTCGAGCGCGAGACGGTTGCGCTGGTCGACTCGGGCGCTTCGTTCACCGAGATCAACATCGTCAAGGACTGCCGCTTCGTGCTCACGCGCACCATCCCCATAGCGGGCAAGAGCATGACCGACGCCATCGCCTCCGCGCTCGCGATGGACAATGACAAAGCGAACGCGCTCAAGGAGACGGCGACGCAGGTGGTGTGCAGCGAGGAGGAGCGGGCGACCCTGGATCCCTTCGCGCAACAGGCGAGCCGCGCGGTCGAGCCGCTGCTCGACGAGCTGATCCGTGAGATCCGGCGCTCGCTCGCCTACTACGACTACCAGCAGCAGACCCCCGCCGACGAGGACCAGCAGGACCGCCTCCCGGGCGTCAACCGCATCATCCTGTCCGGGGGCTCCGCCAAGATGGCCGGGCTCGCCGCCTATTTCCAGGCGCAGCTCGGGGTGCCGGTGGAGCAGGCGCAGGTCTTCGGCAACGGTCACATCCATACGCCGGGGCTCAGCCAGGAGTACCTCGAGGAGCACTCGCCTACCCTGGTGGTGGCGACGGGCCTCGCGCTGCGCGAGATTCTGCTCGCCGGCAAGTTCAACGTCAAGGCAGGTGAAGCCCGATGATCAACGTCAACCTGATCGCGGAGCGCAGGGCGCAGCGCCAGCGCAGTGCGAAACTGCTGCGCATTGGCGCCTACACGGTGGTGAGCCTGGTGGTCGCCATCGGCATCATGTACGCGTACTTCAGCATCGCCATCAGCGTCGTGCAAGGCGAGATCGTGGAGTGCGACGCCAAGCTCAGCGACCCCGAGTTCCAGACGCAGTTGCAGCGGATCGAGTACCTCGAGCAGCACTGCGCGGAGCTGCAGCCGCGGGTCGACCTGCTGCAGGCGGTGCGCGACAGCCAGCAGGCGTGGGTCGACGTGCTCAATGACCTGAGCCGGTGCATCCCCAACAACGTGTGGCTGACCAACGCGCAGTCGCGGCGCGACCAAAGCGGGCAGTCGCTGTCGATCACCGGCTCGGCGCTGTCCCAGCGCGAGGTGGGCGACTTCATGCTCAACCTCAAGCAGGCGGCGTGGTGCGGGGATCCGGCGCTCAACTTCACCCAGACGGTGGGGGTGGCCGGTCACGAGGTCGTCAACTTCGACATCACCGCGCCGATAAAGAAGCCCATAGGGAGTGAACTGCAATGAAGATAGCCAACCGCAAGGCAGCCTTCACCGCCCTGATCCTGATCGCGGGCGTGATGCTGTGTCTGGGGCTGCTGGTCTATCAGAGCAAGGCGACCAAGCTGCGCACACTGGGCCAGACGCGCAACGATAAGCGCGAGCAGTTGCGCGGCCTGCAGGCCAAGCTCGCCAGCCGCCCGGTGCTGGAGCGCAAGTATGAGGATCTGCAGCAGCGCCTGGCCGTGCTGGAACCGGCGGTCGCCACCTACGCCTACATGCCGACGTTCCTGCGCCAGATCGAGAAGCTCGCACAGGAAACGAGCAGCAGGGTGTCGGGGGTCAAGCCGCTGCCGCTGATTGCGCGCACGCCCGCGCCTCCCGCCGGCGAGGGGGGTGAAGCCGACCAAGCACGGGGCGCGGCGCCGCTCGCCGCGGCGAAGATGTACGACAGCGTGCCGATCGAGTTCAACCTGACCGGTGATTACTGGCAGACGGTTGCATTCCTCAAGGGCCTGAGCAAGTTCCCGAAAATGCTGGCGGTTGACGACATCTCCCTCACGCCCGCCGGGCAGCCGGAGGGCCTCCGGGCGCCAGAACTGCGCGTGAAGATGAACCTGCTCGCTCTCATCCAGAAAGGGGAAGAGAAATGGACAAGCGACGCAAAGAACTCCTCTTCCTAGGGGCAGGCCTGGCGGTCCTGCTGTTAGCTCTCTACTTCACGTTCAAGCCGAGCGCCCCGGCGGCGCGGGCGACGACGCAGGCGCCGCAGCCCGCGGCCGTGCCGGCGCAGCAGCCGCAGCCGGCGGCGCGGATTCAGGCGTCCGCAGCGCCCGTTCCCATGAGCGAGAGCGCCACGCGCGAGGGGCGCAACCCCTTCGCGCCGTCGGTATCGACCACCGCCGCGGCGGCGCCGGTGGGCTCCCCGCCGCCCATAACCACCGCCATGGCGCCGCCGCCATCGCTGCCGCCGCTGCGGCCTATCGGGCTGGAGTTGTTCCCGAACCCATCGGGCGCTGAGTCCGGCCCCGGGCCGTCGGTCATCACGCCTGGAGCGCCAGGGCCTCCCGCCGAGGCGCCCCTGCGGCTGACCGGCGTCATCTACGGCAATCCCTCCATTGCGATCATCCGCAAGGGAGAGCAGCGTTATTTCGTGCGGCCCGGCGATCCCGTCGGCAGCCGCTACGTGGTGCACTCGATTGAACACCGGCGAGTGGTCCTCGCAAGCAGCCAGGGAACACTCAGCCTCGACCTGACAGGGAGGTTGTAAGACAATGACCCGCAATGCAGTCCCTTACCGAAAGCCGGCGTGCGCACACCCACGGGTGTGGCTGTGCCTGGTAATGAGCGCGGTGATGCTCCTGCCGCTGCTCGCGGTTCCCGCCGCGGCGCAGCCGCCCCAGGACGGCGCGGCCGCCATGCACGCCATGGCTCCGGCCGCCGACCCCGCGGCCAAGCGCTTCAGCCTTGATTTCGTCGCCACTGATATGGTGGACGTGCTCAAGGCCCTGTCCGCACAGAGCGGCGCCAACATCGCCCTCAGCGCCAAAGTCTCCGGCCAGGTCACGCTGCGCCTCACCGATGTCACGGTCGAGGAGGCGCTGGTCGTGGTGACCAAGCTCAACGGGCTGGACTTCGCCCTCCTCGACAACACCTATGTCGTGGGCACGCCCGAGGAGGTCAAGGCCATAGTGGCGGTGCCGCCGCCCCCCGACATGCCGCAGACGCGGGTGGTGGCCCTGAAGTACATGCCGCCCGATGACGCCATCGCGCTGCTGGCGGCAGCCGAGCCTGGGCTCCAGTGCTCGGCCAGCCCGACGGGCGGCCTGGTGCTGCGCGCCACCCCCGCCGCGCTCGACCGCGCCGCGGCCCTGCTGGCCGGCGTAGATGTCGCGCCGGCGGTGGGCGTGGCCGACCGCGCCGTTTACACCGTCAAGTACGCCGAGCCCTTTGAGCTCATGGAAACCCTCAAGGCCGTGTTCCCGGACCTGACGGTCACTGCTGCCCCGCGCAGCTCGACCCCGGTGGTCACGCCCGGCACGGGCGGCACGATGCAGGCGGGCATGTCGGCCCTGGCCGCGCCCCAGCTTAGCGCCCAGGGGCAGCAGACCGGCGGCGCCGGCGGCGCAGCCGGCCAGGCCGGCGGGACGCAGGAGAAGTCTCCCATCACCAAGCTCGTGCTCAGCGGCGCCCCGTCCACGCTCGAGCGCGCCGTCAAGCTGTGCCAGGAACTAGATGTCGCCCCGGTGCAGGTCAGGATCGCGGCCACCATCACCGAGGTGCGCAGTGACGTGGAGAGCCGCCTGGGCATCAACTGGGCCGACCTCGCCGGCAAGGCCGGCATCATCATCGGCGAGCCCTCCCCCGGCGACTTCAGCTCCGGGCTGGCCGACGCCACCATTGCCGCCCGCGACCTCAAGGTCGCCAAGATCCAGCGCTCCCACCTCAACATCGCCGGGGCCATCAACGCCCTGGTGACCGAGGGCACGGCGCGCATCATGGCCAACCCCAACATCACCATCCTCGACGGGCGCCAGGCCACCATCCACGCGGGCGAGAAGATCTACTACCCGCAGGTCGTCGGCTACACGCCGCTGGGCGGGCAGATCGTCCAGGCGACTGAGATCAACGTGGGCGTGACCCTGATGGTCAACCCGCGGGTGGGCCCCGACGGGGACGTCACGCTGACGCTGGTGCCGACCATCAGCTCGATCACCAACAGCGTGTTCGCGGGCTACCCGACCATCACCGAGCGCTCGACGGTGACGACGGTGCGGGTGCGCAGCGGGGAAACGCTCGCGATCGGCGGGCTGATCCGCGATGACGAGACGGTGACGGTAACCAAGGTGCCGCTGTTGGGTGACATCCCGATCATAGGCGACCTGCTGTTCAAGTCGAAGGTGAAGCATCCGTTCCGCTCTGAGGTGCTCATCATCATCACGCCCGAGATCGTGGGGGGCTGAACTTAGCATCGGCGGGGGGCGCAGCCGCAGGCCCCCACGCTAGGGCTTGTGGCTAGGCGGCTAGGCCTAAAGGCCGCCGTGGCCGGTGGCGGAGCCACGTAGCCATCTGAAGACCGCCACGGCGGCCCGTAGGGCTTAGCCGCCTGCCGGCTATGTGGCGGGCTGTGCCTAACATCGGGGGTCGCGCGGGCTCGGCGTTCGACCCCCGTTCGACGGAGTTTACCCTAAGCGAAGCCGAAGGGCTCACAGCCGGCCCCTTCGACGTTGCTCAGGGCAAGCTCTGAGTGCAGCGAAGGGGCAAGCCCGCTTGCATGGCGCAGCGACCGGGCATAGGGGCGCAACGCGGCGACGCCGGCCCTCTACGAGCGAAGCCGCGCGAAAGGCGGGCAAGCCATGCCCGCGCATAGGAAGCGTTGAGCGAAGGCGCGCAAAGGCGGAGCACGGGCGCTGGCAGACAGGGCCCGGGCCTCTAGCCTGCCAAGCGGCCGGCGGGTGAAAAGCGCGAGCTAGGGCGGCTCTGCCATCCCGTTGGGATGGCAACGCCATCCGAGAGGGACATGGAATCACAGAACAGATTCGTGGTGGAGCTGGTGCGGGAGGTGGCCAACCTCACGGACGACCAGTTGCGCCAAGCGGTCGAGATCCAGAAAGAGACCAAGGAGGCCCTGCCGCAGATCCTGGTCAACATGGGCCTTATCGGCGAAAAGGATAAGGCCAAGTGCCTGGGCAAGCAGTGGGGCATTCCCTTCGTCGACCTGACGGAGCGCCAGGTGGACAAGGACCTGGTCAAGCTCATCCCTCGTCACCTGCTGGCGCGCCTGCGCGCGGTGCCGCTGGAGCACAGCGGCCGCAAGCTGGTGGTGGCGATGGTCAACCCGCTGGACATCTTCGCC
>Ga0315289_10011497_pt1 | contig 12541 bp, 7 predicted proteins | sample YL17G11_40_MG_FD_203452 | JGI IMG/M metagenome (GOLD analysis project Ga0315289, IMG submission 203452) | Sediment microbial communities from Yellowstone Lake, YNP, Wyoming, USA - YL17G11_40 | ecosystem: Environmental > Aquatic > Freshwater > Lake > Sediment | place: USA: Wyoming | collected...
CGCGGATGATCGGAACGGAAGTGCGCCCCTCGGCTCTCCTTTCTCGTCAGGGCCGACAGGATGATGGCCTCAGCCACCACCAGCATGTGCCCGAGAGCGATGGCGTCATACCACTCGGGATTGTAGCGCTTGCCTCCTGAGACCCCTACTTCTCGAGCCTTCCTCTGCATGGAACGGACTTCTTCCAGCGCCTGCGCTAGGTCCTTCTCGTTGCGGACTATGCCAACAAGGTCCCACATCATGCGTCGGATGTTCTGCCGCAGGGCTTGGGGCCTCTCACCCGAACGGAACATGGAATCCAGTCGCTCTGCCTCCCCCATGACCTCATCGGGGTCGATGTGGACCATGCCGGTCTGTTTTGCGTATTGCGCCGCATAGAGACCAGCGCGCGCACCGAAGACCTGCGTTTCCGCGAGCGCGTTTCCTCCCAGGCGGTTGCCACCGTGCACTCCCCCCTCCACCTCGCCTGCCAGGTATAGACCTGCGACGGTAGTGGAGCGGTTGTCCTCCGGCCTAATCTTGACCCCACCCATGAAATGATGCGCTGTAGGCGCGACCTCCATAGGCGCCTTGGTGATGTCCAGGTCAGCAAAGGTCCGGAACTGCTTGACCATGCGCGGGAGCTTCCTTCGCACGGTCTCTGGGTCTTTATGCGTGATGTCCAGGTAGACGCCGCCCCTTTCCGTCCCTCGGCCGGCCTGGATCTCAGAGTAGATAGCCCTGGCGACCACATCGCGGGGCGAGAGCTCCATCTGGACCGGACTGTATCGTTCCATGAACCTCTCCCCCAGGGAGTTCTTGAGCAGTCCACCCTCCCCTCTTACTGCCTCAGTTACAAGGATGCCCCTTACCGCATCGGGATAGACCATGCCCGTGGGATGGAACTGTACTTGCTCCATGTCCATGAGCTCGGCCCCGATGTCATAGGCCATGGCGTATCCGTCCCCGTTCGCCTCGTCAGGATTGGAGGTCACCTTGTACAGGCTCCCCGCTCCGCCAGAGGACAACACGATCGCTTTGGAGCGGAACAGCAGGTATTCGCCGGAGCTCATCTCGATGCCGAAGGCTCCGGAACAGCGCGCCTCATCTCGGAACAATCGGGTGATCATGAACTCGTCCATGTGCCGGATATGTCTGCGGCGGACCTCCTCCACCAGGGACATTATCATCTCGTGACCGGTCTCGTCGCCGACGTAGCAGGTGCGAGCGTGGCTTTGCCCTCCGAACGGCCGCTGCGCGATCCCGCCCTCGGGGGTTCGGTCGAACACCGCCCCGAACTCCTCTAGGTCGTAGACGCGATCGGCGATCTGCTCCACCAGGATCTTCACCAGACGCTGGTCGTTGAGGAATGCACCCTCCACCACCGTATCCCGGAAATGCGATTCCACCGAATCCTCCGGGTCGCGGTTGCCCAATGCCGCGTTCACCCCTCCCTCGGCCATGGTGGTGTGAGCCTTGCCTAGCACCGAACGGGCAACGATCAGAACGCGAGCATTCTGCCTGGCTGCTTCGATCGCCGCGCGGAGCCCTGCTCCACCGCCCCCTATCACGAGGACGTCCGTCTCAATGGTCCGGGTCATCTTCCGACCTCAGTCCTTCTCTCCGCAGGCGCTGGTGTCAGTAAATAACTTCTCCTGCAAGCATCGCCTGGGGCAAACGAAGGCTCTGCGAACAATGAGGGTAGGAAGCGAACGGAGCTGCTTGTCATACCGACATTTATATAGAGGCAGAAGATATCACAAATCATTCCCTAAGCCGTCTTGAGGCGGACTGGGGAATATAATACCATAGGTAGAATATAATGTACGGAAAACCCAGAAGTGGTGGTTACGGTAGGCGCGACGACAGACCGCGAGAGATGTGCGATGTGACTTGCTCCGACTGCGGGGCAGCAACTCAGGTGCCATTCAAGCCGACCGAAGGAAGACCGGTCTACTGCAAGGATTGCTACCAGAAGCACAAGCCGAAGAGAGACAGGTTCTAAGAACCGATCTCTCCAACTTTTTCTTTAAACCACTTGTCTTATCCCTTCGTTTTCTCGATTCCTAGCGCCGACATCTCATTCATGTTGGGGCAATGGAGTTTCTGCCGACCGTGGCGATCAGGCCATTGGAATAGTCTTTTAAGAAGGCCAGCTGCCCTTGCACCTTCAACATGGTGCGTATGAAGAAGGGAAGGCGACGAGTTAGGACGGTCTGTTCGAAGACGACGAGGCGATCCGTCCAGCTCGTGATTTGGCGTTTTGTGGTTGCTACAATGCTAGCACGGAGATGCCCACGGCGACCAGTATCATTGCGACAATGAACAGTATGACCACAGCGAAAACGACCGCCAAGATCGCGATCGCCAGTGCCGCAAGCCAGCCGACCCTGAACAACCCCTTGAAGAGCCCTAGGAATGCGATGAAGCTAACGATTGACGCCACCAACACGGCGGTGGTCGAACTGGTGAAGATGTTCGTGACGACGTAGGTGATTGCATAGACGACCACGAACACTATGCCTCCCAATAGCATTCCGATCATGGCCGCTCCCATTGTCGCTTTTCCCTGAGTCAGCACCTTCGCTGCTAGCCAAAGCGGTATCGAAACGATCACCCAAGCTACCAGCAATACTACGATGGCGATCAACAACAGCAAAATATCCAAGGTCTTTCCTCCTAGAGGTTGATCCTCCCGATATCTATCGGAGGCGCCCGTATTAAACGTTTACCGGACCTGCATTCCAGAAGATGCGTCCTTGGAGCCAACTGATTTCTCACTAAATTTGATAGGGCCGGAATACTTTGCAGCCGATATACAATGGAATGGTGCGAGAGGCCGGATTTGAACCGGCGAACCTCTTCAGGAACAGATCTTGAGTCTGTCGCCTTTGACCTGGCTTGGCTACCCTCGCAGAGGAACTGAACTCGTAACCGAGAGCACCTTATTAAACTTGTCCGAGAAGCTAGCAATTTCCCAGGCTCAGGCTCGATCGCCTGGCCCCGTCAGGTGGTGACTTCTACGCCGGTGGGCAATACTATGACGGTGTGCTCGGTCTGGCTCACCACGCCCTCGCGCACCTCGCGCAGAATGGCGTAGCTGGAGATGTGCCCATGCCGGACCAGGGTCTTCAGATGTGCTGGGGCCTGAGGGTCAATGGCCGTGCACCATCTTTCGCAGAAGGGCAGGGTCCCGAACTCCACCTTGATGCGCTGGAAGAGCTCATTGGCCTTGGAATCCCGCATGGGTTTGTCCCTTAGGACCCGATAGATGTTCCCTGGGCGGTCGCTGAATATTTGCCCAGCACCGTTGGTGGCGAATGGCTCGATGGCCAGGACCATTTCGTCCTTGATGCGTTGGGGTGATTTGTCGTCCACGTTGGGAACGGTCAGTCCAGCATGCAGGTTGTAGCGTTTCATCCCGTGCCCGGTCAGATTGACCACCGGCTTGAAGCCGGCCGCGCGTATGGTACGTTCCACTCCTCCGCCGACGGTGCTCACGGAGACATCGTTCGCCACCATCTGCACCGCCACCTTGAGGGCGTTCGATGAAGCTTCGATAAGAGGTGTCCAGTTCTTCGTTCCCACCTCCACCGTGACAGCCGTATCGCCAATGTATCCGTCGACGTGCGCTCCTACGTCCAGCTTCACCACCTGCCCCTTCTCGAACACCGTCCTGTCATCCGTAGAGGGGGTGTAGTGCGCTGCGACATCGTTGATGCCGATGTTCACGGGGAAAGCCGGTCTCGCTCCCCGCCTTAGGATGACGGCCTCCACCTCATCGGCCACTGCGGCGAGCTTCACCCCTTCGCGGATGAGCGAGGCACCATGTATGCGCGCCTCGCGCGAAATCGCGCCGGCCTTTCGCAGGCAAGTCAGGGCTTCCTCATCCATCGAGCGCCGCCTCGATCCGCTTATCTGATATCGCCCCGTGCCGGATGATCTCCATCTCGCCATCACGCACGGTGACGATGGTGGAGTGGACTCCCAACTTCGTCTTCCCGCAGTCGAGGTAGATGCTGACCGCATCCCCCAGGTCCCTGACGGTGTTCTTGATCGTCACCGGATCGGGCTTGGAGTGCAGATTGGCTGATGTGGAGGTAATTGGGCCGAAGGCCTTGATGATGCGCAGCGCCAACGGTTGGTCCGGCATGCGTATGCCCACCTCATCGGAAGCGGAGGTGACGATGTCGGGGATTATCGGCTTCTTGGTCAGGATAAGGGTGATCGGCCCGGGCATGAACCGCTCCGCCAGCTTGCGCGATGTGGAATCCATGATGGCGATCCGCTCCAGCATCTCCATGTCGCTGACCGCGATGGACAGAGGCATGTCGAACGGCCTCCTCTTGGCCATGTAGACGCGTTTCACGGCCGTCTCATCCAGCGGATTGGCCCCTAGACCGTAGAGCGTCTCCGTCGGGTAGACCACCAGATGTCCCGCTTGCAGTTCTCCCTTCACCTTGTTGGCCTCGGCCTCCGAGAGTTCGAATCCCTTGCCTACCTTCTTCGCGCACTTCAGTATCTCCAATTCAGCACTCTCCTAGATACCAGATGGCCTCTTCGATGGTCCGCTTGCCATCACCCAGGACGCTTGGACCATGACCCGGAAACACATCCTTGACGTTCAATCGACCCAGCCTTGTTACTGATGACCTCAATGCCTCAAGATCGCCCGAAGGAAAATCCCAACGGCCCACACCTTCGGCGAAGACCGTGTCACCCGAGATGAGGATGCCCGTGCTCTCTTCAAAGAGGCAGATGCTTCCGGAAGTGTGGCCAGGGGTGTGAAGCACCTGGAACTCGTGCGTTCCCGTGCTCAACTTGGTACCCTCATCCAACGTAGCCACGTCCAGCTTGCATCCTGGAATCCCGAACATGAGGGAGAGTGTCTGCTGACCATCCCCCTTCCGCAGCACCTCGGCATCCTCGGCGTGGGCCATCAGCTCGGCATCGAGACGATGGACCAGCTCATCCGCGCCGCCCACGTGGTCGAAGTGACGGTGCGTCAGCACAACCCTTCTTATGCTCCGTAGGGGCACCCGCTTGGATACCTTCCGAAGCATGCTCTCCAGGTTCTCGCCCGTGCCTGTGTCCACCAGTATCGGGTCGGTGCCGTCGATGAGAAACACATTGCAGTCGATCCCGGTTCCAGGTAGGCAGTGGACTGACATTTGCATTTCCGAAGTTGGAGGTCATATTTAAACTTCTTTCTCACCTTCGTTCGCAACTGGTGCTCCTTCAACTTATCCTCTGGCCACAGTTGCCGCAGAAGCCGCCACCCGACGCGGGCGAACCGCAGTGCGGGCAGAAGGCGATGCTGGGTGAGGTGCTCTGAGGTTCAACGGGAGCGGATGGGGCAGCGGAGGGTGAGACAGGGGCCGGTGCCACAACGTTCGCTGGAGGCGCTCGGCGGCGAGATCTCGAACGTAGGACGACTGCAACGACTACCACCAGGATTGCAGCCCCTATCCCGACCAAGGCGAGCATCAAGATGAGGCTGTTGTCGTTGCCTGCTCCGGATCCACCTGAAGACCCGCTCTGGGCCTTCGCCTCCACGGATGCGGATGATTGGCTCTGTCCTATTCCATTGACCGCTATCACCGAGTAGTAGTACGTCTGACCCGACGCCACGCTGGTGTCCGTGTAGGCACAATTGCCGCAGGTCGCCAGCTGCGTTTGCGAACCGGGGCTGCTCCCCCGGTAGACGATGTACTGCGTGATCGGCGAACCGTGATCGTTCGGTGCGCTCCAAGTGAGCACGATGCGATCGCTATGCTCTTCCTTGCTTATGGGGCCCACAGGGTCCGGTACTGAGCCCGTTCCTCCGCCTGATGTCGTATGGACGACTGAGGAGAAGGCACTGGAGCCGATGTCGCTAGTCGCCCTGATCTTATAGTAGTACGTCTGACCAGCGCTGATATTGGTATCCACCAGCTGAGTTCCATAGACCGTTCGGTAGTAAGACATTGAGCTGATCGAGGTGCCGCGATATACCTCGTAGTTCGTGATCTGAAGACCTCCGTCACTAACCGGGGCGGTCCAATTGATGGTGATGGAGGATGAGTCATTGATCGCTCCTGGCACCCGGGGTGCTGATGGGTCTGTAAAGAGCACGACCCGGTATTCGGGGATGACCTCCGCTCCCCAAACGCCATGATAGGCTCCAATCTTGATGTAATATTCACCAGCGACAAGTTGACCGGCGACGATTTGAGAGAAGTAGCCTTCGCCAGAATCATCATCGAAAAGCAGGTGGCTGCCTGGGACTCCGGCGGAGGTGTAGAGCCACATTTGGGTGTCTCCGGCATCTCCCCAAGTCTTGATGTAGGCGCTTCCAGACGAATACGTCGTGAAATAGAGCCAATCGACGTCGTCGCCTTGCTCTCCAATGCTATGGGACTGGGCCTGGCCAGGGGTGAGTTCCGTCGATTGCTGATAGCCCCCATCCGGCTCGAACTGATCGTCGATGGAGAACGAGGTCAGGTTGAGCAGGTACGACGGGATCTCATCATCATTCTGGAACTCCTCCACCGCCGCATAATACGTTCCGGCCGGCAAATCGAAGCTTACGATTCTTGAGAACAGGCCTATGCCGGAGTCATCGTCCCAATCCAGTTCATAGAGTCCGAGCATGGTATCCTCGTAGAAGAAGAGCCTCGAGTCCCCCGCTGGGCCATAGGTCTCGATGATAACAGTGGTCGTCTGCGAGAGAGTGAACGTCACCCAATCCACATCAGCCCCGGCGTTGCCTATGGAATGCGCCTGCGACTCCCCCAGGGCTATCGGACTTGCATGACTGGAGTCGTCGTCTGGCTCGTAGCTATCTCCGGTGAGCGGCTTGAACAGCGAGAGAGAATAGGAAGTGATCTCGTTGTTCTGTTCATATTCTATCACTTTCAGGTAATACGTTCCCGATGCCAAGGCCACATCCAAACGGGAAAAGCGCCCGTTGCCGCCATCATCATCTGAGAAGATATATGTGGTCGGCACGTCCGACTGTGCGTATAGGTAGATGACCGTGTCCCCCGAAACCCCGTCGGTCATGAGAACGACATTCTCGTCGTTCGTCAAAGTGAAGTATATCCAATCCACATCCGCCCCGCCCTGATCGATGGAGTGGACCTGTGGTTGCCCTGCGACCAATTCGTTAGCTTGCGCATAGGAATCGTCAAGCTCGTAGGAATCTGCGGTCGCGGAACCTCCGCCCGAGGTGGAGAAGTACGTGTTGAGGAACTCATCCCAGGTCAAGTCATTGGCGAAGATGAGGCTGGAGGCGTATCCCGTCTGGTCATAGTCCGAAGCGATGGAAGGAAAGTAGATACTCAGACCGTGGACGGAAGCATGCTGGACCCCATGGCGCTCGCTGCTGACGGCGGAATCCACGGCATCCATGACAGCCTGCGCGGCAGTGGCGATCGCTCCCGTCCCTAGACTTGACTTGACCAGCTGTGCGAAATGATACAAATCCACGTAATACCTGGACGCGAACTCGTCCGTCTGGGCGCGGGCGTTCTTGATTTGAGCCTCGCTGACACCCCAGCCGGATATCATAGCGTCGGCGAACCCCTGGACCGCCGTCCCTAGAGCGGGCGTCTGAGCACTGATGACGGAGGATTGCGTTTCTTTCCCTGCGGAGCCATAGAATTCCGCGTAGCGGTTCACCACGACATCCGCCAACGACACTCCGGTCATAGACGGGGTGGTCTTGAGATCGCCCAGCACCTTGTCGTAGGGCCACCCTTGTCCGGGTTCGGTTTCTTCAGAGAACGCGAAGGCGTCTGAATATTCTTTGAGATCGTAGGCGACCTCGGCCATACCCATAAGGCATGCATCAAAACCCATCATGCTCAGGTGAGCCGATTGAGAAGCCAGGGCAAGGCTGATGCCGGATCGCAGCTCCGGCATGCTCAGTGTGTCGCCGCTCGCAGACTCATCACTGCAAACCCCTGCTCGCCAACCACCCCCATGGTCCCAAAGCACCAAGGCATAGCGTTGGGCCGGATAGGTCGAAATGGCCCACTCCATGAAGTTCTTCAGGGTGACGGGGTCGCCCATGTTGACCTCGCCAATATCTGCGAGAGCATTGGATGCGATGGGTGTGCTCCCTTGCGCGACCAAGAACCGCTTGGCGGTCGTCCAATCACCGTAGCTGGTCGAGTATCCGCTCGCTCTGTCCATCTGCACCACTATGTTCATGGCCGTGCTCGAGCCAACCGATGACATCTCAATGAAGTCGTTCAAACCATCCTCCTCGAGATTGCAGTCAGCATCCAGATAGACCATGAATGTCCAAGGGATAGCCACCTTGGCCTGGTCGGTGATCCAGAAACCTACCGATTCTCCCATCGAGAGGGGCTCTGCACCTTCCGGGGATGCGAGGGGGAATCGGGCCGAGGTCAGATCGGGTCGGATCTGGTCCGTTGCCTCTGGCGAATCCATCGACCCCACGCACGCCTGGCTGATCCCTAGTGCAGATATTAGGAACAGACTCGCCAGCAGCAGAGCGCCAATCCTCGTTTTCCCCATCATTCCCCGACCTAGACCGCTGCGCCTTGGTCTGGAGATTGTATCCATTTGCGATATTTTATATGATTGGCCGAGAAGAACGCGAAGATGTACGTCCGCCTTCGGTAGTGGAATCGGCGATGGGGGCGGAGAAGCAAAGAAGGAGAGACAAGAGCGGACCCCGCGTCACATCATGTCAAAGTAGTTTCATTAGCAGCCGGATGGATTATGCACGAGGTTGAGAATGAAGCTCATCGAGGCTCGAGGCAAGGAACTGTTCCGCAGGTTCGATATCCCAGTACCAGAGGGCTACCTCGCCCGCTCCCCGGATGAGGTTCGTCCTCCTAGCAAGCCAATGGCGATAAAAGCGCAGGTTCGCTCCGGAGGGAGAGGACGTGCAGGCGGAATCCGCTTCGCTTCCGGCCTCGACCAGATGAAGCGGGCCGTTTCTGAGATGCTTTCCATGCAGATTTCGGGCGAGATGGTAAGAGAGGTCCTGGTCGAGGAACGGCTGAACATCCTGCGGGAGTTCTACGTTAGCCTCTCCCTTGATCGCAGCTCAGGTCTGCCCCTACTCCTGGTGATATCCCAAGGAGGGATGGAAGTGGAAGCCGTCGAATCGACGAAGACCAACAGCTGGCACGTCCATCCCTTCGTCGGGCTCCAGGACCATATCGCTCGCCAGGCGGCGGACTTCTTGCTCCTCGATTCCGAGCAATCTGGACGATTGCGCAAGCTGCTGAACGGCCTATGGACCCTCTTCTGGGAAATGGATTGCGAACTGGTGGAGGTCAACCCCCTGGCAATGACGGTGGACGGCAGGCTCATTGCCGCCGATTCCAAGGTGGTCCTGGATGATGACGCATTGTTCAGGCACCCAGAACTGCCTTTGGACGAACTGGGAACCACCGCTCTGGAAATTGAGGCAAAGGGACGAGGCATCTCGTTGGTCCAGCTCGAAGGCGACATAGGGGTCATAGCCAATGGCGCCGGACTGACCATGGCCACTCTTGACAATCTGGCGATTCGGGGTGGCAAAGGAGGAGTCTTCCTCGATCTGGGCGGAACCGATGATGATAAGGTGGTCGAGGGAGCGATGGAGCTCATTCTCAAGGCGCGACCCAAGGCCATCCTGGTGAACATCTTTGGAGGGATAACCCGCTGCGACACTGTGGCCGAAGGCCTGATCGCCGCGCGAAGACGTTTGCGGATCGAGATACCGCTGGTGGTCCGCGTCCTAGGGGTCAATGAAGCGGAAGCGCTTGAATTGCTGGCAGCTGAGGGAGTGAAGGCGCTGTACGATCTCGACGAGGCATGCGCGGAGGTTGTCAGGCTGAAGGGGGGTGATCGTCGTGACGGTGATCGTTGATGATGAGACGAGGGTGCTCGTCCAGGGCATCACCGGCCATCAGGGCTCGTTCCACGCGCTGAGCATGTTGGAAATGGGCACCAAGGTCGTAGGCGGCACCTCTCCAGGAAGAGGGGGCTCAAAGGTCGGAGAACTGCCGGTCTTCGATACTGTGGCGGCGTCGGTTAAGGAGACCAGGGCGAACACATCAGTCGTCTTCGTTCCGGCCAGGTTCGCATTGGACGCGGTCATCGAAGCCTTGGAGGCTGGCATCGAGACGGTGGTGGTGATCTCCGAGCATATCCCCCAGCACGATTCCATGATCATGATCCAGTACGCGCGATTCACTGGAGCCCGCATTCTCGGCCCCAACTGCCCCGGGCTTGCGAACCCGAGGAGAGGCAAGTTAGGCATCATGCCGAGCATGATATTCAGGCGGGGGAGCACGGGGGTCGTCTCTCGCAGCGGCACGCTCACCTACGAGATCGTGAACGCCTTGACGCAGGCTGGGATAGGACAGTCTACCTGCGTCGGCATCGGAGGAGACCCCATCATCGGCACCGACTTCGTAAAGGTGCTGGAGATGTTCGAGCAGGATGTGGAGACGGAGTCGGTCGTGCTCGTGGGCGAGATAGGTGGCTTCGCAGAAGAAGAGGCAGCGGAGTTCATTCGCGCAAGAATGACGAAGCCGGTGGTGGCATACATCGCCGGTCGCACCGCCCCTCCGGAGAAGCGCATGGGACACGCGGGAGCGATCATAGCTCGAGGGCTAGGCACGGCCAGCAGCAAGATCGCGGCTTTGAACAAAGCAGGCGTCAAGGTGGCATCGTTACCGATGGACGTCCCTCCCCTGTTGAAGAACGCTTTGAACTAGGATGAGGGCAGACCCCCTCTACTATGTTACTTAGATACCAAGAAGGAGACCTTTCCTCGTTCCGTTCGTCTTAGCGGACAAGCCCCGACCGCTTTTCGTTGGTCGGAAGCAATCCGTGCGATGAACAGAAATGCGCCCCATCGACGGTCGTGCCAGATTGTCACCCATTCTGCTCACAACAGTTATATACGACATCTATGCTAGGGGATATTCCCCACCCGAGGGGAATGGGCTTATTCCTATTGACCATGTGAAGCCATGGCGGGGAACAACGTATAAATATCACCTCGGGCATGAAGGGGCTCACTGCGCCGTGCCATACATATGGCCGCGGTGAGTCAATTTGAGAAGAGAGGTGCACCCGGAGAGGTTGTTTCCGGGGAAGTGGATAGGGCGGTTCGACGGAGGAAGGCGTCGAGGCGGGCCCCATGATCCAATCACACGCAATCTGGACGTATGTTAAGTCGACAGTCTAAATGGCAAATTTGCTAAGCCGTTTGGGGAATCGCTCGGCTCGAGCGCCGAAGAAGGTCGTGTCAAGCTGCGAAAAGCGCCGGGTAGGTGCAAGAAGCCTATGATCCGGTGACCGCCGAATGGGACTTCCTAGTCTTCGAACTGGTCCGGAAGGATCGGGAACGCGGGGGATCGAAACATCCTAGTACCCGCAGGAAAAGAAATCAACCGAGATGCCGTCAGTAAAGGCGATCGAACGCGGCACAGGGTAAACCGAATGCCTCTCCGAAAGGAGAGGTACGTGTGGTGTTGTTGGACTTGGTACGTCCTCCTCAGCGAATCGGAAGTCGACTGGAACGTCGCACCATAGAGGGTGATAGTCCCGTACGAGCAAACTGAGAGGATGAATCTGAGTATCCAGAGTATCGCGCGTTGGATATCGCGCGTGAATCCGGGGGACACTTACCTCCAACCCTAAAAACGTCTCGAGACCGATAGTGGAGTAGTAGCGTGAGTGAACACTGAAAAGTACCCTTGACGGGAGGTTAAAAGTGCGTGAAACCAAACGGCTATATTCAGATACGGCATGAAAGGGAAGAAGTCGCAAGATGGACCAGTGTCGTATCGTCCGTTTCGAATAACGGGCCAGGGAGTTCTGATCAATGGCGAGACTAAGCTCGTAGGAGCGGAGTCGCAGGGAAACCGAAGGTCCGCAACGCCGCAAGGCGCTAGGGACTAGGTGCGCTCGCCTGGAGTCATTGGTGGGAAACCCGAAGCCAGTTGATCTATGCCTGGATAGGTTGAAGCCTCTCGAAAGAGAGGTGGAGGACCGAACCGGTAATGATGTGCAAATCTTTCGGATGATCTGGGCATAGGGGTGAAAGGCCAATCTAAACTGGGAATAGCTGGTTCCTCCTGAAACTAGTCGCAGCTAGATCTCAGCCGAGGTCGATCGTGGGGTAGAGCACTGATTAGGAGCTTAGGTCGGGAAACCGATCGGTTCCTTGTCAAACTCCGAACTTGCGATCACCGTAGACGCTGGGAGTGAGGGCCTCTGGGGTAAGCTTGGGGTCCGTAAGGGAATGCAACCCAGCCTGAAGTTAAGGTCCCTAAATTCCGGCTAAGTGTAACATGAAAGGTAGTCTGTAGTCCAAGACAACCGGGAGGTGGGCTTAGAAGCAGCCATCCTTTAAAGAAAGCGTAACAGCTCACCGGTCGAGATTATGGGCGCCGAAAATGGACGGGGCTAAGCCGGATACCGATACTTCAGAGCACCGAAAGGTGATCTTGTAAGGAGGCGTCGGGCATGGGTAGAAGCTTGGCCGTGAGGTCAGGTGGACCGTGTTCGAACGATGATCCTGGTAGGAGTAGCAGCAAAGAAC
>Ga0315289_10011499_pt1 | contig 12541 bp, 18 predicted proteins | sample YL17G11_40_MG_FD_203452 | JGI IMG/M metagenome (GOLD analysis project Ga0315289, IMG submission 203452) | Sediment microbial communities from Yellowstone Lake, YNP, Wyoming, USA - YL17G11_40 | ecosystem: Environmental > Aquatic > Freshwater > Lake > Sediment | place: USA: Wyoming | collected...
AAAGAATTCACCAAGGCACAGGTCAGTGAACTCATCAAGGAAGGAAGAGAGAAGAGAAAGTGGGAGTTTGTTTTCCTTGCTGCCGATGAGAAGGGTATCCAAGATGGTCGTTCAATAGGAACAACCAACTTTGCTTATAATGTTCAGCAAACCAAGGGTGTTATGCGAGCCGCTGGACAAGCAGTTGTGGCTTATTGTACAACGGGTATTATGGGAGATCAAATCGATAATCTCAAGGATAGCGGAAAGTAATTAGAATTTTTAATCAAAATAACGGTCAGGCTTTCGGGTCTGACCGTTATTTAATAGATGGAAGTTCTCTTGTATCGTCTTTTGGATCAACATCTTCGAAGCAGGGAAGGTGATCTGGTATTACATCGTGACCCATCTCAAAGAATCCTTCAAATTCATAACCACAATCATATTTATATTTCTTCCACTCTTCAAGCAATATCCCAAAGGCAAGCTTAATGTGGTTAACTGTTGGATTTTTACACTTTAAAAATTTATATGCCATTCTATATTCCTTTTATATTATTTATGATATGAGCCTAAATAATAAAGTAAGGATTATATAAATGTTAAAGAAAACGAAAAAAGAGGATATGAATTATGCTGCTAGAATAGCCGATGGGGAATCTTTAGGCAGCAACAACCCGCCCCGAGTAAAAAAGAAGTGCAAGTTCAGGAATTTGGTATCTCAAAATACTGGTGGTGTGGTTAGACCCTTCTTTGAAGAAACCCTTCCTGTATCCAAGATGATTGATAAGTTTTTAGAAGAAATGGAAATCCTTCGGGAAGGTATTGATCCCGGTATCCAATTGACAGCTAACAGGATGGGTGCAACGGATGAAGATTTGGAAGCAGCAGGAGAAATAACTAGCGCAACAGAGAATACGGTTATCAAAATGAAGAAAAATAAGAAAAAGAAGAACAACTAGCTTCGATATTGAAAATCAAATATTTTTTTAGATTTTTATAAGTAACTTACTAAATAAGGATGTATAAGGATTTAAGTAGATGGATAAAAAACTTTTTCAGTTTCTAGAAGAGATGGAAAATAAAGAACCAGTAGCTATTAAGGAAACAGCTTCAGAGTGGATCAGAGGTCTTCCTAACTACTTTAAAAATGTTATTTCTAAGATTGCTGATCCAAGAGAAAGAGTTTTAAAGATCGCTGAGACAATAAAGAAGGCGAAAGAATCTACGACTGATCCTCTGGAAAGAAAAGAAACAATATCTCTAATAGAAAAGCTACGCAGCGAATTACCCCAATTACAAAAAAATATAACCGAAGGAGAAGATAACATGGCCGATAAGAAGACTAATCTCGATATGTTCCTAGAAGGAGTCGAGTCTGTAGAGGTTTCTAAGAAACCAAAGTTCCACAGCATCCAACGTCTTTATGAAGCAACCGATAAGGATTACGAAGACGAGATGGATGAGAATAAAGAGAAGTGTGATGATGAAGAGGGTGAAGAGATGGATGAGGTTATTGTTAATGAAGCGAAGAAGAAGAAGGATGATGAAGAGGAAGGTGCCGAACACGAAGCTGCCGAAACAGATGATGCTGAGAAGGCAGAGAAGGAAGCTGGCGACGATGATGAAGCTGGTGGGGAAGATGAAGAACCCGAAGCTGACGAAGACAAGGAAAAGGAAGAGGTAGACGAAAATCAAGAAGGTGGAGAAGAAGAGGAAGGTGAGGAGATGGATGAAGCAGCCTTTGAAGATGTTCTCAAGGCTCTTGGTTCAGATCCGATTTCCGGAACCGCCGATCTTATCAATATGTTGATTTCAAAGGTCAATCAGGTTGTTGCTGGTGCTAAGGATAAGGCAGATGCACAAGCCAAGGTCAAGGCAGAGTTGGAAAAGATGCGTCAAGCTTCAGAAGCCCGTAGAGGTGCTAGAGGGGCTGCTGCCAAGGGTTCGGCTGCTGCAATGAATGTTCCGGGTGCTTCAAAGATGGAAGATAGCGAAGAGATGGGCGAAGGCGCACAGGGATACGCCGCTGGTTTGAAGGGTGTTCAAGATGCCCACGGTAAGGCTCTTCCTCACGATGCGAAGTCAGCAAAGTCTGGAAAGAATCTTTCTGGTGGAAAGGTAGCGCCGGTTAAGATGAATATCACCGGAGACAAGAAGCTTCTCAAGAAGCCAACAACTCTCAAGGGTGATTCTTATCCCAAGTCAAGCGTTGCTGGTGCTGCAAGACCCGGAGCGCCAAAGAGCAAGAAGTCATAATAAAAAAGATTATATAAATGAAGAACCCCTACCGCAAGGCAGGGGTTTTTTATTTTCCGGAGTGGGAAATGTTTAACCTTTAAGAAATTCGTTACGTCTTTCCTCTTCCATTTCCACCAAAGAGAAATATTGTGCGTTATCATTAGCGTCCAAGAAGCCAAAGATTTCACCACGTTCGTTTATAATATTTCCACGAATATCATTTATCGGACGATCTTCTTTGGTTAGATCCTTCAAGCTAACGGCTCTGAACTTTCTTATATTGGCTTCTGCATCCTTGCGACTATCAAACTCTACTAGATCAAAATTATTTTGAACGTAATCGCCCGATACCGGAGACTTATGTATTTTTACAAGACAGAACTTCATTTTATCTCACTTTATAAATAGGGCCAAGATAGAGGCAACAAAGATTCCCGTAACAGCAAAGATATTTCCGATACGAAGAAACTTATAAATCGAAAGCTCTTTATCACTCATTTTATATTGTGGGGAATCAATCATCTGATCAGCTATTCCGCTTAGAAGATAAAAACTAATCGTATTAATAACAAAGAAAAGCTGCACAAAGACGATTACCCAAGTAGTCATTTTATCCTCCTGTTATACTATCGTGGATGTTGTATCCTCTTTATCCACCTATAGTATAGCAGATAATTCTTATAAGTCAAAATAAAAATAACAAATCCGATTAAAAATGAACCGCTACGTCTGGTTGTTGTTCTTTGTTACCAAAGGACTTAGAGAAAGAAGAACACGGCTCACTATGAATTGTTTGATTTTTATAAGGATGCTGGCAGGAATTATTCTTTACACACTCGTTACAGGGTGTTGGATTGATGGCTTGATCTAGAGTAGCGATTATATTATTAATATTTATATTTGGATTAACAGTTCTTAATTCAGACAAACCATTAATAGATATCAAAATAACTCTTTCAAGATCACAAATGCGTTCATTATATTCGTCACGAATCTGCTGAACCCAACATTTGGTGTTAGGGCACTTCTCGACACCTACAACCTCACAGATTTGAGGCTTGACTTTGCCGTAAGCTCTTTCAGCTTCCTTGACAAGCTTCTTGATATCCCCAAGGATTGTTTCAACAGAATTGTCCATTTGTTCTCCTAAGCATAAATAAGTTTATGCTAACCTTGCTTTATATTACTATTGGATTCAGCTTGTTGATTTTCCTTGTTGGGATCTTGCTTTGTTACTTCTTGTTTAGTGACAGATAAACACAATTGACATTGACTATCTTTTAAATATCTATGCCAAAACCACGTTTGACAAACTCGACACTTAGCCATTTCCAATTGTATTGGCATTAGAATAAAACCTTACTAGCATCAGCCTTGCTGAGATCTGCCTTAATAGCTTTCGCAATACTTTCAGCATCGGGAGCGGAAGCTGAAATACCAACGATTTTCCTCTCAACGATTCCGGATTTTTCTTCTAGCTTCTGGATTGTAAATCGCATTTCTTCAAAAGCTTCTAGAACCATTCGCCAAGTGGAGACACGAAAGGCACCTTCTTTTTCTTGCGGAGCATTTTGTAAAGCTTTGATAAGTTCGGTAATTGTAGTTGGTGCTGGCATAATTACTCCTTAGCGTGTACATCTTCAGTTTTATTTATATCGCAACGATGACACTCCAAACACTTTATTCGATTCAAAAGCTTCTCGTAGTGAGATTGCATACCCTGAATAATATTATAAACCTCTGCTTCGACTTGTAACATTCTTGCCCTAAGATCACGAATAGTTGCTGCAACATCATCCATATTATCCATTTTTCTTTCTCCTGATAAACAAGAACAAGGTTGAGTTACTTCGCCTTCTAATTGTTCAGACTCTTTAGAACAGAAAAGACATTTAAAAATTACTTTTCTCTTCTTCATTTCTCAACTCGATCCACCATATTTATTTCAGATATAGGGTCGTTGACAGCAGTTTCATAAGGGAACTTAATCCATTCATCGTGACTGACCTCAACGGCATAAAACTTTGGCTTCTTATGCAAGTGTATTTTACAATAAACTGTAGCAATGTCAAATATATTTATAAATTTTTCTATTGTCTTTCCAGAATCAGCTATATCATCAACGATAAGAACCTTATAATTTATTATCAAATCATCCCAATTAAGATGAACAGTCACCGGGATTTGTAGAATATGAGAAAGCATTACAGCCGGGATCAATCCACCTCTAGGAATACCATAAAGATAATCGTACTTGATTCCTGAATCTTTGATTAATGCAGAAAGCTTTTGGACTCTTAAAGCAAAAGCGGCCCAAGATATATCAATAACGTTTGGCATAAATTACCTTATTGCAAAGAGAGGGGTTCCGTACATATCAGTAATTTTATTAACACCAGCATAAGATACAGCAGACTTGAGAGAGCATTCGATGTCTATTATAACATCATCCATATTCCCTTTATAATCCAGAATTAATTCTGTACCCTCGATGTGTTTCTTGTGTCCCTTGTTATTGAACGAAGCAGATCCATAATAGATATATTTCTTATGACCATTGATATTAACAATTTCTCCGGGGCTTTGATCGAATCCACAAAGATAAGACCCAACCATAACCATTGTCGCACCACAAGCTATAGCCTTTGCAATATGACCCGGCTCTCTGACTCCACCATCAGCAATCAAAGGCTTCTTGGCTACGGCTGCACACTCAAGAAGGCAACTTATTGTTCCTCTAGTAAATCCTGTTTTGGTTTTAGTGGTACAAGCTGCGCCGGGGGCTATTAAGATCTTAGTGGCATCGGCTCCTGCTTCTTCAAGAAAAGTAACTGCCTCTGCCGTTGCAATATTACCAGCGATAATAAAGGTTTTTGGAAGCTGACTCTTAATATAAGTAATCATATCACGAACACGATCTGAATGAGCGTGAGCAACATCAATTGTTATGTAATCAGGAATAATACTTCGAACGTGTAACTCATTAATTAATTCCTGATCTGACCGGCTGATTCCGACACTAATAGAAGAAAAGGTTGTATTCATATCTTTGATAAAGGCAAATATATTATCAGGAGTTAAATCGAATCGATGCATAATATAAAACATACCCTTAGACGCTAAGTAGCGACAGGTATCGAAATCTACAACACTTTTCATATTAGCTGCTATAATTGGATTTGAAAATGTTTTGCCACCAAGAGTTACTGAAATATCACACTCTGAGCGTGAACTGACTCTGCACTTCTGAGGGCGCATATAAACATCGTCGTAATTATATTCCCTAGCGATTTCCATAAGGTATCCCCGGAACCTCGACATTTTCTACTTCAAATTCTTTAGAAGTTATTGAAGGAACATCTAATTCTGGTAAGGGAAGTTTATTAAGCTGGATTTTCCAATCACAAATCTCTTTCTTAATCTGTTTCATTTCTAATTTGTTTCGATGATTATACATATCCACTTGTGCGCTTAAAAGTATTACAACAATAGCCCACAAGGAAAGGAAAATCATAAACAGAAGTATATTAGATATTTTAATTTCTAAATTATTCATGATGGGTGGCCTCTGTTTCAACAGATTTAATCCATTCTAATAAACGAAATATTTTATCCGAAAGATCTTCGATGGTTCCGCTATTGTCTATTGTAAAATCAATCTTGGATTCTGTAATACCCCTCTCGCTTGCGTGAGTAGAGTTATTACCTAGATCATACTTTCGTCCAGACAAACGGACAACAAAACCACCAAAGCTTTTTATAATATCTGCCTCGTTATCAAAACGAGTATCGTCAGCTACGAGAATATCATATTGTAATATATTAGGATAGCCGGGAACTCCTGCGGATAGAATCATCTTAGCTTCTTCGGCCCAACGCTTTACCCAATAATCCTGATCGTAAGCTCTACCAATTTCAGTACCAAGAAGCTGAAGAAACTTTCTCCCCTTCTCGTCTTTATTGCCATCCCAACCAAAAGATTTAGCCATAGCCTTGAGGGGCTTGGCAAAGGGAAGGGTATAAGTTTTTCCAAAATTAGAAAGCAGCTTGGCTACTTCGCCCTTGCCACTTCCAGCAGGACCGCATAAACCTATAACCATAGTCATAATTATTCTTCCCCCCACTCATCAAAGAAACCATCACCTTGATTATCGTAACGATTTCGATTTTGCTTTCGCTTGCGTTTGTGTTCCTTGCGAAGCTCCCTCTCTCTTTCTTCCTCATATAATTCACATTCGGGACAGGGCTTCTCACACCAAGGATGTATCTTGCATTTATCTTTATTGTTCTTCACAATCTTTCCTTAAAAATAAAGGTAGCTTCAATTGTGGTAATCGAAACTTTTATCCCTACTTGTCTTAAGCCTTTGGGGGCCGGTGTGTATTCGGTGATTGCCCTAGTTTGCCGCTTGCAGCGTTGCTGCCGTGGCCGAAACAATCGCAATCTTCTACAATCAAGGTCCGAGCGATTCCGAAGGATACCTATTCCACAATCCGGCGCTACCTTACCGCCTTCACCATCTGCCCGACTTAGCAAGCAGCGTAAACACTCTTCTTGGTAACTTCACGAATCTTGCCATCACGAACCATAACGTAAAGAGTGCTATGGCAGTTACGAGATTCGACTTCCTCGCTGGCCTTCTTGCCAAGCTTCTCACGCTCTGCGCTATACACGCCGAGAATGTCCGTGAACTTGACCTCGCCCTTCTGACCCTGAATATATCCAAGGACAGCAGCGCCAACCGTAGCCTTACGACCACGCTTACCACCATTACCACCCTTCACTTCCACGTTCTTTTCAACAGACTTCTTTGCCATTTTCTTCTCCTTATTGTCAGTAGGCAAAATAGGATTCTTACGGGGTCTTCCACGACCTCGCTTAACCTTTGGTGCTTCAACTATTTCTTCCGAAAGATTCTTTTTAGTTTCAGCTATCGGAGTAGACTTCTTGGGGATTTCGTAGGAGGCATTCACAACACTCTTCGCACCAAGAGAACAGATATCACATTGAACCGAAACGGCATCACCGCTGCACTTCCACTCCTTACCACAAGTCTTGCACTTGAGGATCTTATCAATCACAGTTGAGAAGTGCTTTCTTGGACGACCCATTTCAATCTCCTTTATCTGGCTTCAACTTCAACACCTATATCTTATCACATTTTATGGCTAAGTCAACATAAAATCTGATTTATTTTAACTCTTGATGTCAATTGAACTTACATCATCCTGAGAAATTTCTTCTCCTAATTTTGCCCGAAGAAGTAGACTCTGGCATCGATACATTGTTCCAAACCTTTTAAAAAGTTTATCGTAGAGTTCATTCAATTGGATATTGCATCTATTCCACAAATCATCGAGATATGCCGTATAGAATTGATCAGCAAGCTTTTCTAATTGCTGTTTTTTAAAAAACATTTCATCAATCTCTTGACGAATCTGGCGAAGGTTGGATTGAATGAATCGAATAATAACTTCTTGTTCGGAATTCATATTTCTTCCTTTCATATAGGTATATTATAGTATCGACCATAAATAGAAATAGCTTCAGCTAAATAAGGACTTTCTTTATGGAAATCAACACAAAGCTTCCAACCCCTTACTCCTTCAACACTATAAAAGAAGAAATAATAATTGAAATGGGAATTGGTGGTGCAGGACTCAAATACGAAAAGAAGATCTATAACAATCTTCTAAAGGCTTCTAAGAATAAACTATTAGCTGGTAAGCTATCAGATGTTCAAAGCCCTAACGGTAATGATTGTAATAAGCCGGATATCACTTGTAATATCAATGGTCAGAATATTAATATTGAAGCTAAGTCCAAGTTTGATGATCCTTTAGGTAATTTTTCTATCAAGCACACCTTGGGGGAACCAGACTTTGATTTATCCTCAGAGGTTTTAGATTATAAAGATAAGGAAGGATTGTCAAGTATTTTAGCAAAAAAACTTGACACTATCGACAAGTATATCAACTTCGCCCGAAAACAAAATCCTACAAGCTATAACTCGCAGATCAAAGGTTTCCCGATGTATATTTCTCAAGAAGGAGCCGATGCTGCAAGAGAAGCTGGATTAGCCAAAGCGATTGCTGATTACTCAACCAAGGATGAGTTTGATATTAATACGGTTATTGGATTATACAATAACGGGAAGAATACTTATTATATTCAAATTGGTGGTTATGGATTGTATTGTTTGGGGTTTGATAAGTATAAGCTTGGTGTTCCTGAATTGAAAGGCAAGTGCATCGTGGAGATACGACCCTTTGCTTCTGGTACTAAGAAACGCAAAGATCCCAAGACAGGCAAGCCGGTTAAGGTTGTAAGTTTGGGTTTAAGAGCCTCGCCACGAATGGTTAATATTGAAAGTAAATCTAAATATACTCTTGATGATGTTGATTCTATTATTGAATTACTTAGTTAAAATCCGATTATTATAAACTAAATACTTTAAGATAAAAAGGTTAGGGGATTTCGATGCGTATCAGAGACATTCCAAATGCTCTTAGCTTGCCTCAGAATTCTAAAAAGCAATTAGATATTTTCTTTGAAGAGATGATAATTTGTGAAGGTGCTTTCAATAATGATGATTTTGTAAAACACGACCGGAAATATTCCAACGCATTAGCTGATAAAATTGCTAACAGCGAAGATCTTATTATCCACGCCAAGAATAAAGAGGGACAGTGGGAAAAGAAAACTGTTAAGTTGGATGCCAAGGGAAAGGATGATAAGGCTTGGAGAAAGTATTTATCGAACTATAACGAAAGAAATCTTCCTACATTCTCAACTACTGATGGTGAAGAGGTTCCTTTCACCAAGATTGATAAAACAGATAATAATTTCAGTGGTAAGGCAAAGGGTGGTGTTAAGTCAACAGAAGGTAAGGAAGTTTGGCAAGGTATTGGTTTTTATATTTGGGGTGGTATTGAAGAGCAATTTAAACTAATCCGAGAAATGATAGCTAAAAAGGAAAACGATCAAGCCGCAGAGAAAATTAATTCTCTTAAAAGCTTCCTTTATGAAAAGGATATTATTGACGCAAAGGAACTACCAATACCACCAGATATCGATGCTTCGGAAGCTAAGAAGATAAGCCTGATGTTGAATGGTTCTGTGATAGCACGAAAAAAGCTTCTGGCTAAAGATGCCGATTTCCGAGGCGAGAGGATTTATGTTATTCGTTCGTCAATTAAACAATATTACAGCGAGATGCGTAGAATTGGTCAACCCGAGGGGGAGATTCCAAAAGAAAATACTGCTGATATTGTTGTAACCAATGTTCCTGATCTTCTGAGTATCTTGGGAAATATTAAGGATGGTCAAAAGGATAAAATTTCTTATAATACCGATACGGGTCTTTGTCGGTACGGTCGAATCAAGTTTATGCAAGTATCTTTAAAGATGCTTGAGGGTAAAGCTCCTTACGGAAATATTGCTGGTTATGTTAAAAATATGACAGGCATTACTCACGAAGAAGGACTATCTAGTTTAGAGTTAAAGAAAAAGGAAGAAGAAATATCAACTGAGTTGGCAGAAATTTATGAGCCATTTCAGACGATGCTGCAAGAAGGTACTTGGAGTTATTTGGGAACAATTGCCAGCAAAACCTATAACACAATGAAAAGTGCTTTGGTGGCTGGAAAAGAATTTGCTACTGGTTTGATTCATAGCTTTGGCGAAGCAATCAAGGAATTTACTCAGGGCATTAAGGAGTTTATTGAACAAGATCAAGTGAAGGTTGAAGCTGAAGGATTTACTCTTTTGAAAGATGAGTTGAATATAGTTCTAACAGAGGATAAGATTGAAGGAAGCAATTTTAAGAAAGCATCAGAGTTCTTTCGTTATGTTAAAGAGAAGGTAGATGCTAAAGATGAAAAGGTTTTAAGAAGTTATGCTAAAGCAATTACTAATTTGGCTAATAAAGAGAAGTTAGAATTAGAGAATAGTCTTAATCCAAATTATATGAAATTGGTCAGTGGTATCGGTATAGCTAAAGGAAGTTCCGTAGATGTTAAAGCTGAAGATGTTGTTAGGGTAATGCTTGAAAAGGAATCGGCATTTGCTCTTCAATATCTTTATGTCAATCATTTATCTTTCTTGACTATCACTCGATTGATCAAAATGATTAAGGGAAATAAAGGAACTAGCTTAAAGAAAGCTATTGAGATCTTTGATAATATTCGCCTTACGACTTCAATAGGATATACATTTCTTCCCCTAGTTCGTGTTTATGGTGGCGAAGGAGATCCTGAGATTCTTTCTTATGATAATAAAGATGAAGTTATTAGTATGGCTTTGTTTGATCGAGATAAACCTTACTTGGTTATTTCAATTAAGCGAGATGCTAATAAGGGAAATTATCTAGTTAATGTTCTTCCTTTTGCTGGAATCGATGTAGAGAAAGAAGAAAAAAATTATACCTATATGGATTTTACTTTTGGAAGCAATCAAAGTTCATTTGTTTATAACATCGTAGCTTATGATATCAAACCACAGGAGAAAGTGTACTAATGTCAAAGATAGGGCCGGGAGATCTTGATTGGGGAGAAGCGATTGATGCTGCTGTCTTCGATGCGTTTACGAAGAGGGTGATGATGCCTATCTCAAATCATCCTGCCTTTAAGATGGGATTGATTGATGGTAACGGCAATATCAAGAAGCAGCCAAGAACCAGAGAAGAGAAAAGAGCCTTGTCGTTCTTGGATCGTTTAGCTTTTCTCTTTAAGCGATATAATGCAGCTAGAACCTTTCAGATCTTCAATGACTATCGCCTTGCTCGTTTGAATCCTGTGTTTCTGCAAGCTGTAATGAGAGCTTCAAGTTTTCGTTTCTCTCGTTATTATGATTTGAATTTTGGTTGGGAGTTCTCTCAATTAACCGAAGAGAAGAAATTGAAACTCAAGAGAAAGAAACTTATAGAAGATCATAACAAGAAATTAATCGATGATCAAAAGAAAAAGAAGGAATTAGAAGATAAGATTCAAGATTACTTTATCGAAATGGAAGAACAGATAGAAGAAACTAAGGAAGGGGAATAAGATGGCTTTAGATGTTTCCAAGGGAATTGCACACCTTGATCACTTAGAAGATTTGGTTATTCTTTATGGTAAGGAAGGAGCCAAGCTTGCTTCTGAAACCATATTCAAGTTTGTTAAGAAGTTTGAGAAGAATGCCGAAGAGACTAGCGACTTGACAATATCTGAGAAGATTGATGGAGCGCCAAGTCTTTACTTTGGTACGGCTCCTGATGGAAGATTCTTTGTTGGAACCAAAGGTGTCCTTTCAAAAACCGAGCAGAAGATTGCTTATAGCTTGACGGATATCCGAAGGCTCTATCAGGGTGGTGTTGAAAATGTTCTTGCTCAAGCCTATAACGCTCTTAAGCCAGCCTTCCGTGAAAAGGGTTACGCTTGTCAGGGTGATTTGCTTTGGTACGATAAGGGTGGTAAGTCAGAATCCACAATCGAAGGTAAAGCTCTTTTAACTTTCCAACCTAATACAATTCTCTACGGTATTCCTGTAGATCCTAAGTCTAATGTTTATAAGAAGGCCAGCAGAGCGGTTCTTGGTATCGTTATCCACGGTGTTTATGAAACTCAATTCATAGAGGGCGAAAGAGTTGAGTTTAATCGACAAGGGATTGATAGGGTTCGTGAGTTTGCTGATGCTCTTAATCAGCACCCGAATGTATTCTGTATCCATCCTTATGTAGATAATGTTGATGTAATTTCAGCTAGTGAAGAAGTTCTTAAGGAAATTGAACAGACGCTTCAAGCAGTTCATACTTCTCAGGCTGCAATTGATAATCAATTTGATAGGGAATGGCGCAAGGGCGATAATGATTATATCAAGATGGCTAAGGTTTATCTTCCTCAGTTTATCAATCAACAGGTAAGATCATCGGGCGAAGAAGAAACAATCTTGACTGCTAAAGATGAAAAGGAATTCCTTAAGAGATTCAAGATGAAGTTTAAAGAGTTTGTTAACGTCAAAGGTAAAGCAGAAGTTGAGAAGATGAAAAGTCTTAAGGGTAAGGAACAGAAGGGAGAAGCCTTTAAGGAATTTCTTGGGTGGATGGCTGATTCTGAATCTACCTTTGAGCCAATGTTCCTCTGCTTCTTCCGTCTGTATAATATCAAGGTTCTGATTATTCAGCTTCTCGATGGACTAGAGAAGAAGCTTGGACAGACCTTTGTTGTAGATCGTAAGGGAGACTTTGCAATCAAGGCTGTCAAGCCAGAAGGATATGTTTTCCTTTCTGGTGAGAATATGGTTAAGATTGTTGACCGATTGGAGTTTAGTCGCAATAATATGA
>Ga0315289_10011500_pt1 | contig 12541 bp, 10 predicted proteins | sample YL17G11_40_MG_FD_203452 | JGI IMG/M metagenome (GOLD analysis project Ga0315289, IMG submission 203452) | Sediment microbial communities from Yellowstone Lake, YNP, Wyoming, USA - YL17G11_40 | ecosystem: Environmental > Aquatic > Freshwater > Lake > Sediment | place: USA: Wyoming | collected...
GCGCACCTGAATGGGGTTCAGGTGGTCGTTGGTTCAAATCCAATCACCCCGACCATATATGAAAACGGTCATCCGCCGGAAGGCGGATGACCGTTTCTGCAGACATCGGCGAAAATCCAACCAGCCGGGAGTCGATTATTAAATTATATATTCAACCGGCAGTTTGAAGTAGTTCGCCAGCGTTTTTGCTTTCTCTTTGGCAATACCGCGGAGTCCCGCTTTATAGCCCATCCACATTCGCGTCCCGCGGATACTCCACGGAAAACGACACTGGCAGCTTCATCTCCTGCCCGGTTTTAAGCGGAATTTTCCACTGAGCAAGGCCGACATTATCGATCACCGGCGCCGGGCCCTTTTCCGGAATGATCGGGGTAACCACGATGTCCGCATTCTTTGAAACCGGATAATGGTCCTTGACCGCCACTTCGACGTCGCTCTTTTTATTGTTTTTAAGAATTATCGCATATTCATACATCATTTTGGTCTTCCTGGCAACTACACCCTGGTCCTTCTGATAGCGATTGATCTGCTTGTACTCGATATGCACCCCCTGATCGACGCCCAGGGATGTTTCGAATTTTGCGCCGGCAATGGTCAGATCCAGAGTGCCGGATGACACAAACGCATTATCCAGAAAGATCGAGGTGGCGCCCGGCAAAAAGGCATAGTCGCTTGTGTTGGTGGCAGTGGCCTTGAGAAAGACATTGGGCTGCAGCTTGGGCACTGTCGCATACGCAAAATCCACCGGTAGATCGAAGGCCGCGATAGTAACGATATGGTCCTGATTGTCCGATGCGATCTCCTTTTTTCCAGGGATCGTATAGAGGGCAGCCGATGCGCCGGACGCGACTGTGCTGTTTTCGATTGCCATTTCGGGAGGCGCCTCCTCTTTCTGCTCCTCATACGACAGAGCCTCGTCCGCCGGACCTCCGCCGGCAAGGGCGGAGAGGGACTTGGGCGCAGATTTTTCCATTTCATATAACATGGCCCGTTTCCTGGCCACGGGACGGGGCTTATAGATGTCGACATACCAGGGAGAGAGCTCCGGCACCGCGCCGCCGATGGAGGGGACCGCCGTCGACAGTTTGAGGGTCACGCCGTTCCAACTCTCGCCGGTGTTCTGGCGCACATACGAATTGAAGGTGAGGTTCATCTTTTTATCGTCCGATGAAACGCGCACGGTATAGGCGGGTGTCCAGGATGGACCGTACACAATGCACGATAAGTCGATCTCCACAGGCCCGGCATCCCTGGCCTCCACAACCACGTCGACAAGGTTTTTCACCTGCCGTGCGTTGCTGTTGAGCTCGTTGATCTCTCGGTTGAGCTTGTCGATCTGACGATTGATCTCCCGCTTGAGTCCATCGATGGCGCGGACCTCGCCGTTGTACTGATCGATTGATTTGCGATAAAAAGCCACCATGCCGGTCCATTTTCCCGGATCAAGCTCCGCGGCCGTTGAATCGCCCGGGTCGGTGAGTTTGCGGGCGATATTGTCGATGAAGGTCTTTTGCACCTGCGCGGCGGTGATGCGGTCATCGCAGGCGCGAAGGGAATCCTGCAGCTTTTCGCGCTGGTCCATCAACTTCCGCAGCTTTTCATCCGAGACGCCGGCCAGTTGCTCCTGCATAAAACGGACATCGCGGATCACAGCTTTTCCCCGGCCGCTGGCCTGCAGGCTGCCTCGATCGATGGACGGCGGCAGATCAGCAAAGCGCACCACATGTTCACCTTTGGAAAGCTGCACCACTGCGGTGCGGGTGACCATGGCGCGGTCGCCGTAGACGATCACTTCGGAAATGCGGGCATTCGCCGCGACCGGTTCCTGGGCGCGGCATAGTGCCAGCGCGCCGGATAGAAACATCGCGGTCATAGGCAGAGATACAGTCCGTCGGATCATACATACCCCTTTTCTGATGGCGCGTGCGGCATTGCAGCGCCGGATTCATCCCCCGTGAATATAATCGATTGGCGCCCGCGCTTTCATCCGCCGCGAAGTCCGGATGAAGGCCACCGCGTATCGCCGGCGCAATTGTATATTATCTGGCAGCAACCTCGTTCCCGTTCTTCATCGCTTTATGGCAGAGAATATGTCCGATACCATGACCAGACAGCGCATCCTCGTTGTCGATGACGAAAAAAACATATGCGACCTGTTGTGCGCCGTGCTGAAGAGCAAATACGACGTTGAAGCGAGTCAGAGCGTAAAAAAGGCGCTCGAGTTGATTGATGAACACCGCGGCTATGATCTGTATGTCACGGACCTGCGGCTTCCCGACGGCAGCGGCATCGACGTGCTGCGCAAGGCAAAGGCAATAGACCACTATTCCGAAGTGATCATCATCACCGCCTATGCGTCGCTGGACACGGCAATGAGCGCCGTGAACCTTGGGGCCTATTCGTACCTTACCAAGCCCGTATCACTCGCCCATTTCACCGCCCTGGTCGAAAAGGCGCTGATGAGCCGTATGTTCCATCTGGAAAGCAAACGGCTGCTCGATCAGCGGCTTGGCGGCGACCAGGACGCCCGGCAGCACTTTCTGACCATCACCGCCATTTACGAACTGTCCCAGAAGCTCATGCTGTTCCTTGATGTAAACGACATCATGCAGGCAATCCTGCACGAACTGGTTGACAAGCTGCATGCCGTATACGCCTTTGCCGGCGTGAGTCTTTTCGGCCAGGCGGACCTGTTCGTGATGCCCGCATCGGGCGCCTGCGATGCCGAAGGCGTCCGGTGTCTGCTGCAGCCGCACTGGGACAAGGCGTTCGCCATCCTCGACCGTCAGCTTTTTGCACGGGAAAAAACGGCCATTCATCCTCTTTCCTTCGGTAAAGGTGCGCTGCCGGCCGGCGAATCGTTCGCAATCGCCATGATCCCCATGATCGTCATGGGCCGGCCGATAGGCGTGCTGGCGCTGCTTCGCCCGGAATCCGCGGCCTTAACTGTCCAGGAATACCAGTTTTTCCATGTCTTTTCGTCGCTGGCATCGCCACTGGTGGAAAACTGCTATATCCACCAGCGTACCAAGCTGCAGGCGTCCATCGACGGACTGACGGGCATCGCCAACCACCGTTCGTTCCAGGAGATGCTGTCGCGCGAGATTGCGCGCGCCGACCGCGACAAAACCGATTTCTGCCTTTGCATGATGGACATCGATGATTTTAAAAAAGTCAACGACACCTACGGCCATCTCATCGGCGACGCGGTATTAAAAGACCTGCCGGGCCGCATCAATCCCACTATACGCGAATGCGATATCTTCGCGCGCTACGGCGGCGAGGAGTTCGCCCTGATCCTGTCGAACACGCCGATTGACGGCGCCGCCATTCTGGCGGAGCGCATCCTTAAAGAGATCAGCCAGCGTCCCTACAGCCTGGGAGAAATCGGGATATCGTATACGATCAGCATCGGCATTGCGCTGTATTCCGGGAAGAACCCGCGCAAAAAGGAGCTGCTCATCCGCGACGCCGATGAAGCGCTGTATACGTCCAAGACCCGGGGCAAAAACCGCGTCACCGTCCATCAGTGAATCCGGCCGCCGGCCGGCTGATTTCCGAATGTCCACCACAATCACCATCAACGGGAAAAAAACAGATCTCGCCGCCCAAAGCGGTCCGCTGCTTTTTGCGCTGGCACGACGGAACATCTACCTGCCCACCGCCTGCGGCGGCCGGGGCCTGTGCGGATTATGTAAAATCAAGGTCCTGTCCGGCGCCTGCCCGGTCAATGATATCGAGAAGAAGAAGCTGAAGCCCGAAGAGATCGCCGACGGCATGCGATTGTCATGTCAGGTGCCGGTTGCGGACGATCTTTCGGTGCTGATACCGGAACGTTTGCTTTCGGCACGACGGTACCGCGGTATCGTCCTCGAAAAGAAACTATTGACCTATGACATAGCGGGCCTTACGATCGGGCTCATCGAGCCGGAGACCATCTCATTCGCTGCCGGCAGGTACATCCAGGTCGAATCCCGGGCCTACGACGGCAGGGAAGGCGTCACGCGGGCCTATTCGCTCGCTTCACCTCCGCACGAGAACAAGCGGGTTGAAATCATGGTGCGCAAAGTGCCCAACGGCGCCTGCTCGGTCTGGATTTTCGATCATGTCAAGGAAGGCGACGAGATTATGCTGTCGGGCCCGTTTGGCGAGTTCGGTTTGTCGGATGCAAAGCGTCCGGCGGTGTTCATCGCCGGCGGCAGCGGCATGGCGCCCTTCTGGAGCATGCTGCGGCATATGCAAAAGACGAATGCCGCGCGCCCCGTCACCTACTTTTTCGGCGCGCGCACGCAACGCGACCTTTTCCTGGTCGATGCATTGCGCGCGCTGCAGCGGCAGAATGGGTGGCTTACCTTCGTGCCGGCGCTGTCCGACGAACCGGCGGACTCGGATTGGAGCGGCGAACGCGGATTGATCACCGATGTGGTGGCGCGGCATTTCCCCGATACCTCGGACCATGAAGCCTACCTTTGCGGAGCACCGGGCATGATCGACGCATCAGTCAAGATCCTTGCGCGCGGCGGCATGCCTTTGGACCGGATTTATTACGATAAATTCGCCTGATAGGAAACGAATATAATGAACGACGAAAAAGCCGGATCGCTGAAACCATCAACGCTGTCGTCCGAAGGTTTCCTGGGAAGCGACGCGCGCCCTTTCGAAGAGATTATCGCGGATGACAAGCGCACGCTCGATCGTTTGGGCATCTCCGCGCTCCGGATGGCCGCGGCGCTTGAGTCGGTCTATCGCAGGGCGCGCGACAATCTGGGCGCCGCCGTGGACCTTGGCAGCGGCCGCCGCGCCGTTTTCCATGAATCCATGGGCAGGATCCCGTCACCCCTGGGCGGCGGCCTGTTTGAAAAAGGCGAGGCTGTGGTGACGGATGCGCAGGGGAACGAACTGCTGCGTATCACCGCGCTATCGATACATCTGGTCCGCGAGCACGGTTTTTTCCAAGGCCGGGGAGCGCATTTCCGCATTGATCCGGAGAAGGCGGCGGAGGTGCTGGGGCCGGCGCGGCCATAGCGCCTACATCAGATTCCCCTCCCGCTTGATCGTATCGGCCGCGCGATAGACCTGGATGGTGGTATGATGGATATTATAATGGTCGCACAGCACGTCATTGATCGCCTCGATCACCGCCGAAGCCTCGTTCAATGAATCGCCGCGGACCTCCACATGCGCGGTTAAATTATACAGACCGGTCGTGATTTCCGTGACATGCATATCCGATACGTCAACAACGCGGGCGTCATGCCTCATGATCTGCTCCCGGATCCGGTCGATCGCCATGTCGCGGGGCGCTATCTCCAAAAGCACGCGGACCGAATCGGCGAACAGGTTCCAGGCCCACACGGCGATCAGCGCCGAAATGACGATGCCCAGCAGCGGATCGACGAATGTCCATCCTGTAAATCGTATCACCAGGGCTCCGGCCACCACGCCCACGCTGGACAGCGCGTCCGCGATCATGTGCAGAAACGCGGAACGGATGTTCCGGTCGTCCCTGGAAACGCCGCGCAAAAGAAAAATGGTCGCCATGTTCACCAACAGACCGAGGACGGCGATCAGAAACATCTCTCCGGTTTTGATGGATTCGGGGGACTGCAGGCGCTTGATCGATTCCCAGACGATGCCCACCGTGACCGCAAAGAGCAGCACGCTGTTAAGGAGCGACGCCAGTACTTCGGCGCGATACAGGCCGAAGGTCCGCAGATACGTCGGCTTTTGCGCGGCGATCAGAATGGCGCCCAGGCTGATGGCAAGCGCAAAGACATGGGTAAACATATGCGCGCCGTCGGAGAGGAGCGCAATGCTGTTGGAGAGCACGCCGCCGGCGATTTCCACCACCATCACGATGCCGGTAACGATGATGGAGATGATCAGCCGGTTTTGTTCGGCGGTTTTATGGGTCAATTCATGATGGTGCGCACCGTGATGTTCCGAGTGCTTTTCGGCATGCGCGCCATCGTGCTCATGATGACGGACGCGGTCGTGATGTTCATGGCCGTGGGCATCGCGGCGCGAAGTGGGATAGTGGATATGCATAGATACAAGATACAATACGAACCGCAGAATATCGAATGCCGGATGCGCGGATTTGCATCAATCCCTTCCGCCATGTTCCTGTTGTATTTTCAAGTCAATAAAGCGCTCAGCCCTTAAAATCGGAAAAACCCATGTTCAAAGACCAATCGATTCCGCTTGCGCAGGCTGTCAAAAAGAACGCGCTGCCGTCTTTAGAGACTTTTCGCTGCCCATATTCCACGGCAAAGGACGGGTCCGGCGCCATCCGCATTATTTTTCCCGAATTTACCTGCGTATGCCCTAAAACGGGGTATCCGGATTTCGCGGCGATCAGGCTTTATTACCTCCCCCGCGATCTCTGTATCGAGCTGAAATCCTGGAAGCTCTATCTTAACGCCTTCCGCATGGTCGGCACCTTCCACGAGACCGTCACCGCCCATTTATACCATACGGTCAAGAAGCTGCTCAATCCGCGATGGATATTGGTGATCGGCGATTTTTTTCCGCGCGGCAATGTGGATACGACTGTGGTGTTCGAATCGTCCGGCAGGCGTCCGGCAGGCGTTGATGTGCTTCTGCACGGCAATAAGGCCCATTGCAGGGGATTTGGGAAGATCTGAAATGAATGTATTATGATTTCATTTTCCACAGCGGCAAACGGCATGCGCGGGTCGGAGATCAGGCGTCTCATGGCATTGGCGGCGGATCCATCGATCATCTCCTTTGCCGGCGGCATGCCCAACAATTCTCTCTTCCCCGTCGCCGACGTTGATGCCATCTGGAACTCCCTGTCCGAAAAGGCGAAGCAGGACGCTTTCCAGTATTCCCCCACCTCCGGTTTCCCGCCGCTGCTCAAGTCGCTGGCCGCGTATTTGAAATCCAAAAAGCTTCCGGTTGACAAAAGCGGCCTGATCATCACCACCGGCGCGCAGCAGGCCATCAATCTTGTTGCCAAGGTGCTTGTTGATCCGGACGATCTTATTATCACCGAATATCCGAGTTTCATCGGCGCTCTGGCGGCGTTCAAATCCTATGGCGCAAAGCTGCGGGGCGTGACCATGGACAGCGATGGCATTATCATCGGTGAACTGGAAAAGACGATTGCCCGTGCGCCGCGAAAGCCGAAAATGCTGTATATCAATTCTCATTTTCATAATCCCGCCGGCATTACCTACGGCATGGCGCGCAAGCAGGCGCTCATCGATCTGCTTAACAAGCATGACCTGGTGCTTCTTGAGGATGATCCGTATTCCGAGCTCTATTTCGATGATGCCGATGCATCCAAAATGACGCCCATCGCGGCAATGGCCGGCCCGGACATTCGTGTCTGCTATACCGGCTCTTTTTCCAAGATCTTCGGTCCGGGCATGCGTCTGGGCTGGCTGCTGGGACCGCGGGAAATAGTTGATAAATGCGAACTTGCCAAGCAGTCCATGGACGCCTGTTCGCCGGCGTTTACGCAGGCGCTGGCGCATGAATACCTGACGCGCGGGAAGCTGGCGCCGTATCTTGCCTATGTGCGCAGCGCCTATGCGCGCCGGGCAAAGCTCATGCTCGATGCGCTGGATGCAAACGCACCTGCCGGCGTATCGTGGACCAGACCGGGTGGCGGGTTCTATGTCTGGGTGACCATGCCGGAACCGGCCGACGCCACTGATGTGTTTAATCGCGCCATCGCAAAAGGCGCGGCATTCGTGATCGGCAGCGCATTTGATCCGGAAGGTAAAAGGAATAACTGCCTCAGGCTGGCCTTTTCGCATACGCCGGAAGAGAGGATTTCGGAAGGCGTTGAGATTATCTGCGAGGCCATGAATGCGGTATTGAAGCAGAAGGCAGGATGATATTTCAGGACCTGGATTTCGATTTTGCATGCAGTGTGGATAAATGGTATAATTATACATTGTAATGGCGCCAAAGAACCTGGGCGCACGATGCACGAAAATAAATGCATCTCCTGTCCGTAATCTCCTGAATTCCGGGAGGATGCCATGAAAAGCCGCTTATTACTTTCCTGCTGCGCGATGGCGCTTTTTACAGCCGCAGCCATTGCCCAGACTGCCGATGCGTATAAAACTGATCGCGCGGATTCCAACACCATCAAAGGACTGCTGGACCCATCCCGGTTCTCAATCCATCATGCCCTGAGCTTTGGCATGGCCAGCGGCTCCAACGAAAAATCAGTCAAGTCGCAAAGCGTATATACCAGCATGCTCCAGTACAAATTCGCCGAACCGCTCATGCTCAACCTGAATTTCAGCATGCCGCTCTACTCGAGCTTCAATTCCGCCCAGAACCTGACCAGCCAGAACATCAGCTCCATGGCCTATTTCCAGAACATGCCCTTTGATGTTTCTCTCACCTGGAAACCCACCAATAATCTTTCGATGCATTTCAGCGTCCTGCGCGACCCCCAGTCGCTTTACTCAAGTTTCATGCCCATGAGCAGAATGCCCTACCTTCTTCCTGCTTGGTAACCCGTAAAAAGCCGGAAATCTGCGGCCAGCAAGAAACGAAAGCCAGCCCCACAATGCAGGATCCCAGGCAAACCATAACACCCGTGCCGCCGGCCATTAAGCTCGAAGACCCATGGTACACCGGATGGGCCATTGATTCTCATACCGCTACCCGCCGCCTTAAAAGCGGTAACAGCGAACGCGTACGCTCGGACCTTGCGGACGCGTGGTATCGCTACCGGTATGAAGGCGAAACAGCGCTGCTCGATTCTCTTGCCGGCACGATCGTCCGCTATGTCCACGCCTATTTTACCGAAGAGAATATCCGCCTCGATTGCATGCTCATGCTGCCGCCCAACGCCGATCGCCCTGAATACCGGCGCGTCATTGAACTATCGTCCGCGGTATCGCGCGCATTGAACATCCCCTCAGCCCAGGCCGCCATCATGCGCACCACTGACGGATCTATCGCCTTCCCATCCCCGGATGCATCGCGCCTCATCACCGGAAACACCGTGCTGGTCATCGACGATATTTTCCGCTCCGGGAAAACGCTGAAGCAATGCTGCCGATTGCTGATGGAAGAAGGCAAGGCCGCGGGAGTACGGGTGCTGGTGGGGACAAAGGTGATGAATCCGAGATGACAAAATACAGAGCGCCGCCCGCTATGTCGCATTGCTCCGCAGGGCTGCTAAATATTAGGCGCCGTACATCGCACAAGGGCACATATTGGTCCCCCAAAAAACGCCTCAATCATTTCCCCTCGCCCGCATCCCCACCGCCCACGCCCCTGATTTCACTACGCCCGCCCCTATTGCCGTGAGTGTTATCCCGTAAATCGGCACTACCATCGCGGCGGTGATGGCCATACCGAAGATGCCGCCGAACAGGTCCGCGGCATAGAGCATGCCGGCGCGCTCGTTGCGCAGGGAAACGAATTGCGCGCCGCCAAGTACGCCGATACCCAGGTGGGCGCAGTAGAAAAGCGCAGGGTGCGGCGCGATTGAAAGGAGGAGGATTGTTGCGGCGATGTAGAGTGCGATGAGAAGGTCGGCATGCGGCAGGCGGCGGATGCGGCTTCCCAGGGCAAAGCCCAGGGACAGGGTCATGAGCAGCAGGGCCACGCGGGAATAGAGGGCGCCGCAATTGGCCTGGAAGAGCAGCATCAGCATGATCGAATATGCGCCGATGGCGCAGCCGCTGGTGCCGATGGAGAGCATGGCGCGCCTGCGGGGGAAAATTATGATGCCGGCGATCAGGAGGACGGCCAGGCCTCCGGCGAAGATTGAGAGCGGCAGTTGCCACATTTCGGTCCATCGCGATATTCCCAAAGCAAGGACGATCGGGCGATCGGCGGTGCAAAGCGCGGCGGCCTGCATGGGCCCGTTGGCCGCGGCTATTCGGGCGGAATCCACGGAGGACAGAATGAACGGCGCGAGATAGCTCGTAGCGACCACGGGTCGCGCTGTGCTTGACAATGGCGCATCCGACGCCATGAAGGTATATCCTTCGCCGGGAAATACGAATACCGAGCGGAATGCGGCGCGCAGCGTCAGGCGCACTGTGCCGGCCAGCCGATTCTCCGATGGCGAGAGATAGTTGGCGCTCAGGGGCAGCGTGAATGCCAGCACACCCGAATCCGTCATCATTGATTTCATGCGGCGGAAGAAACCGAGGGAGTAGAATCGTCCTTCGGCTATGTTTTCCGGCATGCCGGCGGACAGGATGATCATATCGTAGAGCATATGGGGGTGATAGAGTTCGGGGGACGTGACCGTGACGCCGGCGCGGGCGAGCAGCGGCTCGGATTCGATCACATCCACGCGCAAACCGGCGTATTTTGTCAATTCCGCGGGTTCGCCGCGGTCGCCTATGACCAGGGCCGCGCGTGCATGGGTCCGCTGCGCCATGGGCATGTGCACGGCCTGCTCCGCGACCGGCTTGTCAAGCGGTGAACGGTACACGGTCCCGTTGAGGAGGATGGTGGTGTCCATGCCGTGCGGCACAAAGGCGATCTCGCCCTGGCGGCCCGCAAGCACGCGGCTTGCCGCACCGTGGTATTTCCATGACAGTGAGGGATTGTCGATGAACAGGCAGGCGATCAGCGCGAATGCCGTCAGCGCGCGCGGCACCGGGCGCGAAACCGGGACGGCAATCAGCGGCAGGCAGGCCGCGGCCAGCACGAAGGCATTGGGCATGCCGGTTAAAAAGCCGCCGAACGCAAGCAGCGCGCCGGCGACCATCCCTGCGTTGTCCGATCCGTAAACCGCTGCGGCGGTCGACACGGCCGAAAGCCGCGCGAACAGCAACCCATTGACGAATGCAAATGGTGTTTCCGTGATCAGCAGCAGCGCCGGGACCCACGCCGGCGGAATGGATTCGCCGGGGGCGAACAGCAGGCGCGCGCCGCGGATCCCCACAAAGCCGGCCACGGCCGCAACGGCAAAGAGCGCAAGCCATGCGCCGGTTGCCGGGCCGCGGAAGCGGGCGCCCGAAAAGCCGCCCGCTGCTGCTGCGGCCAGCCAGAGAGAAAGTATCAGACCGAGGGTAAGTTCGTTGCCGGCAAGGATGGAGAAATATTCACGGATGTAAACGCACTGCGCGGCAGCGGCGGCCGCCCCGGCGCAGAACATGGCCGGCCGGGGGGCCAGGCTATTTGCTTTCGTCAAAATGGATGGCGCGATAGCGTTTGACATTGGCCGTCTTCCAGCCGTCCGCCGGCATGCCGCCCTTCACCGACAGGTGCTCCAGGAACTGGACTTTATCGGGAAGCTGGTCCCAGACCTGCGGCAGGAATGTCGATTGGTGATACCCCTGCTGCAGGATGACGCCGTCCCGGCCCGGGACCAGTTTGTCAAGAAGGTCCTGCGGGCCCTTGTATTCGAGGGGCGCGGGTTTGGTGAGCACGGAGACTTCAACCTTGATGTCCTTTAATTCCCCGGGCGTGACCGGCGAAAAACGCGGATCGTCCAGCGCGGCGTTTTTCGCGTTGTCCATTACCGCTTCGTATAGCGGTTTGATGCCTTCGATATAGCCGATGCATCCGCGCAGTTCGCCGCGCATGGTGAGGGTCACGAAACAGCCCGCGTTTTCGCGGGTGATTGCCGGCGGATTGCCGGCATCGGGCCGCGGCTTGTTCTGCACCGCCGCATCCAGGCTCTGCCGCGCCAGCTTGAGGAGGTATGTTTTGACCTCCGGCGCGAGATCGGCGGGCGCATCGGCCGCCGGCGCCGGCGTTTGCGCGGCATGCGGGTCCTTGACATAGGCGAAGGCGGAATAGCCCACTACGCGGTCGGGAGATTCGCCGGTGGTTTCGAATGAATTGCGCGCATCGAGCAGCACCGGCGACAGGCCGAGCTTTTTGGCCAGATGCATGACCACGCGAATGGGCCGTTCGCCGCACGCGTCGATGTCGGCCCCCGCGCTCTGCGAAAGGATCGCGTCAATGGACCGTTTGTCAATTTTTTTGGCGGAATCGCTGGGAAAGAAATGCGACATATCGGACGATGCGATGATCACCGTGCCGCTTTTCGCATAGGGCAGCAGCAGTCTTGCCGCGGCCTCGGGGTCGGCGCCGCCGACCATAATGGGGACGAGGGTGAAATTCTTGAGCAGTACCTGCAGAAACGGCACCTGCACTTCGATGGAATGTTCCATGGCATCGGCCTGATTATCAGCGGTGACCAGCGGGCTTTTCCGCAGTTCTGCAATGATTTTTTTGTCCAGGGGAACGCGGCCCAGGGGCGTTTCGTAATAGTCGGCGTCAACGATGTTAAGGTTTTCCACGGGTTTGCGGTGCGGCGGACCAAGAACGATCGCTGTCTTTGCGGAACGGTCGAGGGTGGCATACGATTTGCCGGCCACCGGGCCCGAATAGATATACCCGGCGTGCGGGCAGATCAGCAGCAGTGGTTTTTCGGCAAGCGGCTTGCCGCCGGCTACAAACCGGTCGACATCGGCGCGAAGCGCGGCGGAATCGCCGGCATAAAAAGCGTTTGCCCACGCGGCGTGACGGACCGCGCCGCCGCTGCTTGACGGTGCGCCCTGGCAGTTAAGGGATG
>Ga0315289_10011503_pt1 | contig 12538 bp, 8 predicted proteins | sample YL17G11_40_MG_FD_203452 | JGI IMG/M metagenome (GOLD analysis project Ga0315289, IMG submission 203452) | Sediment microbial communities from Yellowstone Lake, YNP, Wyoming, USA - YL17G11_40 | ecosystem: Environmental > Aquatic > Freshwater > Lake > Sediment | place: USA: Wyoming | collected...
GAGCGTAGGTGGCCAGACTGCCGATGAGGCCGATGTTGGGGCCCTCCGGTGTCTCAATGGGGCAGATGCGGCCATAGTGGCTGTAATGGACGTCGCGCACATCGAAGCCGGCGCGGTCGCGGGACAGGCCGCCCGGGCCCAGGGCAGAGAGACGGCGCTTGTGGGTCAACTCGGCCAGGGGATTGGTCTGATCCATGAACTGGGAGAGTTGAGAGCCGCCGAAGAACTCCTTGACCGAGGCCACCACCGGCCGGATGTTGATCAGGGCGCTGGGGGTGGCGCTCTCAGGGTCGGTAATGGTCATGCGCTCCCGTATGACCCGCTCCATGCGCAGGAGGCCGATGCGGAACTGGTTCTGGATCAGCTCGCCCACCGTGCGCACACGGCGGTTGCCCAGATGATCGATGTCGTCAGGCTGCCCCTGGCCATTGTTCAAGCGAATGATCTCGCGGATGATGGCTATGAGGTCCTGGGGCACCAGGATGTGGGTGTCCAGCGCCTTCTTGTAGCCCAGGCGCTTGTTAAGCTTGTACCGTCCTACCTTGCCCAGGTCGTAGCGGCGGGGGTTAAAGAATAGGGTAATGATCAGGCTACGGGCATTCTCCAGAGTGGGCGGGTCGCCTGGCCGCAGGCGCCGATAGAACTCCAGGAGGGCTTCCTCCTTGTTCTGGGAAGGTTCGCGCTCCAGGGTGGCCTGGATATAGCGGTGGTCGGGGTTGGTATCCACGGCCTTGAACAGGGCCAGGAGGCGTTCGTTAACGCCGAGCTGCTGCTCGTCCTTGATCTGGGCATCGTCGTCGATGGCGCGCAGGAGGGTGGTGATGGGTATCTTGCGCTTGCGGTCTACCTTGACGGAGATAACGCCCTTGTTGCTGGTCTCGAACTCCAGCCAGGCGCCTCGGTTGGGGATGAGCTTGGCGTAGCAGAGGTCGCGACCACTGGTGGCATCTCGCTCCAGGGTAAAGTAGACCCCTGGCGAGCGTACCAACTGAGAGACCACCACCCGCTCGGCGCCGTTGATGATGAAGGTGCCCTCGTCCGTCATCAGGGGGAAGTCCCCCATGAAGATCTCTTGCTCTTTGACCTCGCCGGTCTCCTTAACCTTGAGCTGAACGTTGACCCGCAGGGGAGCAGCATAGGTCATATCCCGCTCGCGGCACTCAGCCTCGCAGTACTTGGGCTGGCCGAAGAGGTGCTTGCCGAAGTGCATCTCCAGGCGGCTGCCAGTGAAGTCCTGGATAGGCGAGAGCTCGTCGAGCAGCTCCCGCAGGCCCTGCTCTTGGAACCACCGGTATGAGTCGAGCTGGACGCGTATAAGATTGGGTACCTCAATGACCTCAGGGATGCGTGAATAGGACTTGACCAATCGGGACACACCATCCCTCTCCTGGGGAAAGTCCCTGGGTGTCGTCATAAACAAAACCCCCTAGGGGCCACTAGTGTCCGCGGCCCCTGTCGTGGCTAGAAAGGCACAAACGGCTACGGTGAATAGCTAACAGGGGAATAAAAACTTGGGGAAAATCGTCCCGCCATCAATAGATCAGTATAACCCAGCTTTGCCAGACTTGTCAACTCCCTGAGGGGTGATAGATTAGAACAATCTTCCTTCCCCCTGCTCTCCGCGCGTGCTATATTTGTATTGTCTACCAGATAAACGCTCACCCAGCAGCAGCGCCGGCCGGAAGCAATAGGCTTTCGGCCTTCTTCCCGGCCAGTCCTTGATTCACACACAACCCCCCGACATGTCGGGGGGCATGTGGAGCCTAATCCGATCCCCTCGCCTTATGGTCATTGAGAAAATAAGCCGACATCCCTAGTTGCCCTTTCCAGGCAGACCTAAAGGTCTGCAGCTACGAAATGAAGAGGGGCCGGGGTCGTAGCTGCAGGGCTTCAGCCCTGCCTTGTGTCGAGTTATTTTGTTCATGACCATCAGGCGGAGGGTCGATAATCAAGCCACCAACGGCGAACGGGCTTCCACTCGGGCCTTCCATACCGCTCCCTTCGGCCTTTGTGCTATATTTGATCTTAGCTGGCAGCACGAAGCAAGGAGAGATGGTCGGTGTATCAGGATCTGCGCGTATTCAGCGGCAACGCTCACCCGGAGCTTGCCCAGGCCATCTGCGACTACCTGGAGATGCCCCTAGGGCAGTGCGAGGTCATCAAGTTTAGCAACGAGAACATTTTTGTGCGTTTCTGCGAAAACATTCGCGCCCGCGATGTTTTCCTGGTCCAGCCCATCGTCTCCCCAGTGAACGATCGCTTGATGGAGCTGTTCGTCATGATCGACGCCGCCAAGCGGGCCTCGGCAGGGCGGATCACCGCTGTCGTCCCTTACTACGCTTATGGACGCAGCGATAAAAAGGACCAGCCACGGGTGCCCATCACCGCCCGCCTGGTGGCCAACTTCATGGAGGCAGCCGGGGCCGACCGCCTGCTGACGGTAGACCTCCACGCTGGCCAGATCCAGGGCTTCTTCAACATCCCGGTGGACGAGCTGACCGCCCTGTACATCCTCAGCCGCTACTTCAAGGACAAAGGCATCCCCAACCTGACGGCGGTAGCCACCGATGTGGGCGACGCTAGGCGCGCCCGCAACGTGGCCGACCGTCTGGACGTTCCCCTGGCCATCGTGGAGAAGCGCCGAATCGGTAACGAACAGCGGGCGGAGGCTGTCAATATCATTGGCGAAGTCAAAGGCATGAACGCTCTCATTGTGGACGATGAGGTAGACACCGGCAGCACCCTGATGGCGACCGTGGATGTGCTGCAGCGGCACGGAACAGTCGCCATCTACGCCTGCTGCACCCACCCCGTGCTCTCGGGACCGGCCGTGGAGAGGATCGAGCAGTCGTCCATCAGGGAACTGGTGGTGACCGACACGATCCCCCTGCCGATAGAGAAGCGTCTGCCCAAGATCACCGTTCTGTCTTTGGCACCCCTGCTGGGCGAAGCCATACAACGCATCCATACCGGCCAGTCGGTGGGGGAGTTGTTCCAGTAAGGGTTCGTCATGCTCAAGTGGCTCAAGGGCGTCATCAGTGATAGCAGTGAGCGAAAGCTGGAGAAGCTTCAGCCGCTGGTCAACGAGATCAATGCTCTGGAGGACGAGGTAGCTCCCCTCAGCGACGCCGAGCTGCGGGCCAGAACCGATCAGTTTCGCCAGCGCCTGGCCGATGGCGAAACCCTGGATGACATCCTGCCCGATGCCTTTGCCGTGGGGCGGGAGATGGCCAGGCGGCGTCTGGGCGAGCGCCACTTCGATGTCCAGCTCTTGGGAAGCATTGTTCTTCATCAGGGCAAGACCGCCGAGATGAAGACGGGTGAAGGCAAGACGCTGGTGGCCACCCTTCCCCTCTATCTCAATGGCCTGGAGGGCAAGGGCGTTCATCTGGTTACGGTGAACGACTACCTGGCCAAGCGCGACACCACCTGGATGGGCTCCATCTATCACAACCTGGGCCTGTCGGTGAGCTGCCTCCAGCACGACGCCGCCTACGTCTACGACCCCGATTTCAACACCGACAACCCCAGCCTGCGCCACCTGCGGCCGGTGCCTCGCCGCGAGGCTTACCTGGCCGACATCACCTACGGCACCAACAACGAGTTCGGCTTCGACTACCTGCGGGACAATATGGTGGCGGATCTCTCCCAGGTTGCCCAACGGCCATACCACCCCCACCACTACGCCATCGTGGACGAGGTGGACAACATCCTCATCGACGAAGCCCGCACCCCCCTCATTATCAGCGGCCCTGCCGAGGAGACGGAGGAGGTCTACCGCATGTTCGCTCGGCTGGTGCCCCGCCTCCAGCCGGAAGTGGACTACACCATAGACCACAGGACGCGCTCGGTGTCCCTGACCGAGGAAGGGGTAGCCAAGCTAGAGAAATGGCTGAACATCAAGAACATCTACGACTCTCAGAACTATCGCCTGACTCGCTTCCTGGAGGCCGCCCTTAAGGCCCACGCCATCTATCTGCGCGATCACGAGTACGTGGTGAAGGATGGCGAGGTCGTCATCGTCGATGAGTTCACGGGCCGCCTGATGTTCGGCCGCCGCTGGTCGGATGGCCTTCACCAGGCGGTCGAGGCCAAGGAGGGCGTGCGGGTGCAACGGGAGAGTGTGACCTACGCCACCATCACCCTCCAGAACTACTTCCGCCTCTACGAGAAGCTGGCCGGCATGACCGGTACCGCCAACACCGAAAGGGAGGAGTTCCACACCATCTACGGCTTGGACGTGATCCCCATTCCGACCAACAGGCCGATGGTCCGTCAGGACAATCCCGACTTCATCTACCGCACACCCGAGGGCAAGTTCGTGGCAGTGGTGAGAGAGATCGAGGAGATGCACGCCATCGGCCGGCCGGTGCTGGCGGGCACCGTCTCCATCGAAATCTCCGAGCACCTGGCTGACCTCCTCAAGCGGCGCAGCCAATGCCGAAACCCAGAGTGCGGCAAGTACCACGCCGTGTGTCCCCTCAAGGAGCCCCAGGTGCTCAACGCCAAGCACCACGAGCGCGAAGCCCAGATCATTGCCCAGGCCGGGCGCTTTGGCGGCGTCACCATCGCCACCAACATGGCCGGCCGCGGCGTTGACATCATCCTGGGCAGCAACCCCGGCCGCCTGGCCGAGGAGCTCTACCGCAAGAAGGGCATCGACCCCGACACCGCTCCCCAGGAGGAGCTGGAGCGCATACGGCGAGAGGCCCGCCAGATATGGCAGGCCGACCACGATAAGGTGGTGGAGGCGGGCGGCCTGCACATCGTCGGCACGGAGCGCCATGAGGCGCGGCGCATCGACAATCAGCTTCGTGGTCGTGCCGGCCGTCAGGGCGACCCTGGCAGCTCTCGCTTCTTCGTCTCCTTTGGCGATGACGTGATGCGCCGCTTCGCCCCCGATTGGGTTGGGGGCATGATGGGCCGCTTGGGCATGGACGAGGACATGCCTCTGGAGAGCCGAATGGCCAGCAGGGCCATCGAGTCGGCCCAGACCAAGGTGGAGGGTCACAACTTCGACATCCGCAAGCACGTGGTCGAATACGACGACGTGATGAACACCCACCGCGACCTCATCTACACCGAGCGGAACAAGATCCTGGAGGGGGCTGACCTCAAGGCTAACATCCAGGAAATGATCGCCGAGGAGATCAACGAGCTGATGGGCGCCTACCTGACCGACCACCAGCAGGAAGGGCGGGACCTCAAAGGGCTGCTCAATGAAATGAAGGCTATCATGCCGCTGCCGCCTCACTTCACCCAGGCTCACTTCGCCGACCTGTCCCGCGAGCATATAGCTGAGGAGCTTCTGACCCACGCCCAGGAGGAGTACGAAACAAAAGAACAAAAGACAGGTGCCGAGCACATGCGCATCCTGGAACGCCTAGTGATGCTGGGCACTATTGATAGGCTGTGGGTGGAGCACCTGACAGCCCTGGACGAGATGCGCCAGGGCGTCGGCCTGGCTGGCTATGGTGGTCAGGATCCCTTGGTGGCCTTCAAGCGAGAAGCCCATGACATGTGGCAGCAGCTCACGGATCACATACGCCGCAACATAGCCCGCAGGATATATCACGTGACCTTGACCCCTCAGGCTGTGCCCGCGCCGCGGCGGCCGGCAGCAGTGGGGGCGCGGTCAGGCGGGCGGAGGCGGTCCAGCGCCGGCCGACCCGAGGGGGGACCGCCAGCAGCGCCCCGCAAGGTGGGCAGGAACGACCCCTGCCCCTGCGGCAGCGGCCTTAAGTACAAGAGGTGCTGCGGCAGGGCAGCCTAAGCCGCCGCAAGCTGGATGAAGGAAGCGGCAGTACCCATGAGCGCAAGGGCTGTGGCCAGGGAGAAGTCCATTGAGGCCGAGCAACTGCTGACCGACCTGTGTCAGGAGGTGGCGGATGGCAAGCCCTGGTTCATCGCCCTCCTGCAGGCCATCGCCCGCTGGCCTCTGCCCGAGGAGACGGTAGGCGAGCGGCATTACCGCTACCTTGTCGGTGGCGAGGCCTTCGACTGGCTTCTATTGGCAGAGCGTCTGTGCGAGGCGGTGGGCGACCTCATCCCGCGGCAAGAGCACGAAGCACTGCTCTTCTTCGGGAAGCCGCCTCTCGACCTCAGCGAGGAGGAGATCCGCCACCTCATGGGCCACGCCAAATATCGGGCTCACCTCAACTATCTCTACGGCGTCACCCTGGAGGAGATGCTCCATCTGGTAGTTGAAGATGATGTTCGCAAGGAGCAGCGCTCGCGTGTGTGGGAAAACCACCTGTCGGTGGATGAAGAGGCCTTCCAGCGGCTCTACGGGCGCTCCCGCCAGGATCTATTCGGCCAGTTCCGGCAGGAGCAGGGCATAGGAGAGACCGACACCATCTCTCTGATGGAGGCCAAGGAGTTCACCTACTGGTTGTTCAAGTATCGCCTACGCTACTGCGATCCGGCCAGAATAGCCAGCGACATCCGTCGCGCCCTGAGTATGCTGCGCCGCCTGGAGCCCTGCCGGGCGCGCTGCCTCGGCAATGCTCTGCGGGAGCCCCCCAGCGTCATTGAGGTGCCCTAGCGGCGGGGTGAAGAGAGGGCGGCGCCCCGCGCGACGCCGCCCTGTCCACTGCGGTTGATCCCTACCTGAACGGGATGATATCGCCTTCGTACTCCCACGTGCCCTTACCGTCCGCCACGTGAGCCTTCAGGATCTTCATAGCTTCGATGGCGTAGTGGTCGGTCGGGCTGAAAGTGAAGCTGAGCTCCGGCAGGCCGACGGTGCCGCGGACCTCCTTGAAGGTGTGGACGGCGTCCATCAGGCCCTGTCGCGTCAGGTCCCCGTTGTTACAGGCTCTGGTCAGAGCCTCGACCATCGTTTCCCCCACCAGTTGGCCTTCGATGGTGAAGTTACCGACAGCCATGTCACCGTACAGCTTCATGATCCGATAGTGCTCGGCTACCGCCGGGTCGTCAGTCCAGGTCGCCAGCTTGTTGCCCTGGAGGGTCATCACCCCGTCCATGGCCTCGACATGTCCCCCGGTGGCAGACGTAACATACGTGAACATCATGGGGTCCGAATTGACGTAGCCGATGAAGAACTGGGGGTGCCAGTCCAGCCGGTAAGCCTGCGCGATGGCCTGAGCGCAGTGGCCTGGGATGCAGCCGCCAACCAGCACCTCTGCGCCGTCACTCTTCAGCTTATTGACCTGAGAGCGGATGTCGACGGCGGTGGTCTCGAAGCTTTGCTCGGACACCAGCTCGTTCTTGGTGGCATCGAGGCCGTTCTTCACGCCGGCCAGCTCGTCCTTGCCGTAGTCATCGTTCTGGTAGAAGACGCCCACCTTCTTGCCCGGCAGGTTCGCCGAGATGTACTTGCCGTAGATGGTCCCCTCGACGTAGTAGTCGGGCAGGATGGCAACCGACCAGGGGTGCTGGTCGGGGGTCGCGCCCCACTTGTGGGCCCCTGTCATGATCCACAGGTCGGGTATTCCTTTTTCGTTGAGGTACTCCCAGACGGCGTTGTGGGCGGCCGTCCCCAGGCCGGCGATGATGGCGTACACCTCGTCCTCCTCCACCAGCTTGCGGACGGCTGCGGGGGACTTAGCCGGGTCGTAGTCATCATTCTCCACGTTGAGGACGAGCTTGCGGTTGCCGCAGGCGGCGATGCCCCCCTTCTCCGTATTGATGTACTTGAAGTAGGCTTTCAGGCCCGAGAGCACAGGACCGAACGACGCCCCATAGATGCCGGTCTGGCAGAAGTGGGTGCCCAGGATTATCTCCGTGTCGGTGATGCCTTTGATGTCCTCCACCTGCATCGTAGGGGTGGGCTCAACGGTAGGTGCGGTGGTAGGTGCCGTGGTGGGTGCGGTGGTAGGTGCCGTGGTAGGTGACGTAGTAGGTTTCGCGGTCGCGGCGGCGGTGGCTGTGGCAGTCGCGGCGGCGGTGGGTTTGGCGGTCGCGGTGGCGGTGGGTTTGGCCGTCGCGGCGGTGGTGGGTTTGGCGGTCGCGGCGGTGGTGGGTTTGGCGGTGGGGGTTCCCTCCTTATCCTCTCCCCCCCCACAGGCCGCTGCCAGCACCAGCAACAGCGCTACTAGGGCGAGGAAGACCAAACAGAGTTTGCCTAGCTTCCGCATGGCTCCTTAGCCTCCTTTCACTGGATTATCACACTTGCCCTCCCCATCACAGGGAGAGCGATGATATCCTAGTCCACCAAGACAGTCTTGTGCTAGGGGCTGCCGGTGGCCGTTGGTGGCCCAATTCATCAGAAGCCTGCCTTGCCAAACCGAGCACACCCCCCGAATCCCTCTTTCGCTGGGCTTCGCAGGCCTGCCTGTCGGCAGGCTTGTCGGTGCCCCAAGGGGTTTTCCTTGCACCGCCTAACTGTCATCACCCCACTTTCATCTTTCAGCGTCCGGATGGTCTTGGGATGACTTTGCCTCTGGCCCGTCCTCGGTCTCTCCCGCCGACGCGAGGGGGCTCGTGAGCGCCCCGACCCAGCGGCTGTAGGTGGTGCGCAGGCTCCTCAGGACCATGGCGGGCCTAAGCCTGACCAGGCGACGGAAAAGGCCAGCCAGACCATAAGGGGCGAAGATCATGATCAGGATGAGAACGACACCGTAGAAGGCCCAGGAAAGCTCAGCGCCAATATTAACGCCGGGGATACGGTTGAAGACAAGGTCCGGCAGCTCGGGCACTAGGACGAGGCCGACTGCGCCCAGGACGGAACCAAGTATGGAGGCCAGTCCCCCTATCACGATGGTGGTCAGGAGGTTTATGGACATCAGGAAGTTGAAGTTCTCGGGGCTGATGTATTCCATTACCAAAGCATAGGCCCCGCCAGCGACGCCAGCGTAGAAGGCGCTGATGGCGAAGGCCATGGTCTTGTAGCGGGGCACGCTGATGCCCATCGCTTGGGCCGCTACCTCGCTGTCGCGAATGGCCACGAAGGCCCTGCCGAGGCGGCTGCGGACAATGTTCAGGGCAAGGATGGTCATTATGAAGACGATGAACAAAACCAATAAGTACATCCACTCATCTCTGCTCAGGGTGATGTGGAACCAGTCCTTTATGAACGCTGGCGGAGGTGGCACCTCCGGCCTAACGTTGATGCCCTGGGTGCCGTGGGTGAGGCCCTCGTATTTCTTTAGAATCTGGGGGGTGGCCAGGGCCAGGCCCAAGGTGGCCATGGCTAGATAGGGGCCTGTGAGCCGCAGGGCTGGAACGCCGACGAGAAAGCCCACGCCACCGGCAAGGACGCCCCCGGCGATTATGGTGATCCAGAAAGGCCAGCCGTGATCGACCATCAGGATGGCGGCTGTGTAGGCACCTATGGCCATGAAGGCGCCATGGCCCAGGGAGATCTGGCCGTTGTAGCCGGTGAGAATGTTGAGGCCCAGGGCCACGATGACCCACATCGCGACCTGGCTGGCCTGGAGGGTGCGATAGGGGGCGAAGCGCAGGGGAAACACGCCTGGCAGCACGTGGCTGAAGGGTATCCACCAGAGCAGGAAGAACGCCAGAACGACGAAGATGATGACCCTTGATGTCCGCGGTGGGCGTAGGCGTCTCATACCCGCCTCAGCACTCGTCTGCCAAAGATGCCGGTCGGCCTGACCAGCAGCACCAGAAAGATGATGCCCAGAGTCACCGTCAGCTTCATGTCGGGCCCCAGCCACTCACTTGGCGTGTAGGCTCCCACCAGGTTCTCGCTTATGCCGATAATGAGGCCGCCAACTATCGCCCCCACAGGGCTATCCAGGCCGCCCAGGACGGCGGCGGCGAAGGCGTACAGGAGAACGCCCATCATCATGGAGGACGAGAGCAGAACGATGGGGGCGATGAGCAGCCCGGCCACCGCCCCGACGGTGGCCGAGAGGGCCCAGCCTATGGTTAGCATGCGCCCCACCCGAATGCCCATCAGGCGGCTGGCGACGGGGTTCTGAGCGGTGGCCCGCATCGCCAGGCCCAGGGGGGTGTACTGGAAGAATAGATAGAGGATGACCATGATAGCCACCGCGAAAACCATAATGGTCAGGTCATGGTAGCTGATTACCGTCGGTCCAATATGCAAGGCCCCTCCGCCGAAGAACTTGATCCCTGCCACATGGATCTCAGGGGGTGTGGGGAAGGCCTTGGGCATGCCAGCCCAGCGCCAGGAGGCGACGTTGTTGACGATGGCGAACAGCCCCAGGGTGACGATGATGATGTTCAGGACGGGCGCTCCCTCCACCGGCCGTATGGCCACCCGCTCGATGAGACCGCCGAAGCCAGCCGCTATGAGCAGGATGAGGGGGAACATGACCCAGTAGTCCCCCCACTGCAGGATCGACCAGGCTACGAACGTGGTGAACATCGCCATCTCGCCCTGAGCGAAGTTGAGGACGGTGGTGGAGCGATAGATGAGGACGACGGCCAGGGCCAGCAGTCCGTAGAGACTGCCTGCAGCCAAACCTGCCATCACCTGCTGCCAAAAGTCGGCCACTTCTCTCCTCCTGAGTTCCTATTGGCCCAGATAGGATCGCCGCACCGCTTCGCTCTTTCGCAGGTTCTCGCTCGTATCTGCCAGGGCGATGCGGCCCGTCTCCAACACGTAGCCGTAATGGGCGATTTCCAGAGCAAGATTGGCGTTCTGCTCCACCACGAGGATGGTCACCCCCTGCGTTCGGTTGATGGCCTGAATAATCTCGAATATCTCCCGCGTGACCAAGGGGGCCAGGCCCATGGAGGGCTCGTCCAGCAGGAGAAGGCGAGGGCGAGCCATCAGGCCGCGGCCGATGGCCAGCATCTGCTGCTCGCCGCCGCTGAGGGTACCGGCTACCTGATTCTTTCGCTGGGCCAGGATGGGGAAGTATTCAAATATCTGCTTGAGGGCCGCATCGAAGTCCCGCCTTCGATGCCCATATTCCCTGACGGTTCGTGCCAGATCTCGAATCCCCCCAGTGGCGGCCTGAATCAGGTCGTGCTGAAGTCGGCCAAGTAGAGATAAGCCTTGACGGTGGGCGAGACGCCCGTGGCCATCGGCTTGGGCGAACCTGGAGTAGGCCCCCAGCCTAAGGTTCTCCAGCACCGTAAGCTCGCTGAACAGTTGCCGTCCCTCAGGGATGTGGGACATGCCCAGGGATACGATCTGTTCCGCCGAGAGGTGGTCTATCCGCTGTCCCTCGAACTTGATGCTGCCGCTCCTGGCCCGCAGCAGGCCCGATATGGCCCGCAGGGTGGTGCTCTTGCCGGCGCCGTTGGCCCCCAGCACCGCCACGATGCTTCCCTCCGGCACATCCAGTGACACGCCGTGGAGGGCGACAATGGGCCCGTAGGCGGCGACAAGGTCGCGGACCTGTAACATTGACCCTACTCTCCCAGGTAGGCCTCGATCACGGCGGGGTCCTTTTGCACCTGCGCCGGTGTCCCCTCGGCGATCTTGCGGCCGAAGTTGAGGACGCAAATGCGATCGGAAATGGGCATGACAAGCTCCATGTGGTGCTCCACCACCAGTATGGTCACCTGGAATTCGTCACGGATGCTCTTAATGACCTGGCCTAGGTGGCCCAGCTCCTGATGGCTGAGACCGCCGGCTGGCTCGTCCAGAAGGATCAACTGCGGCCTGGAGACCAGGGCCCTTGCTAGCTCGACCCGCTTCTGGATGCCGAAGGCAAGCGCGCCAGCCGGCATATTTTTCACCGCGTCAAGGCCGAGGAATCTGATCACCTCTTCTGCCGTGTCCCGCGCCAGCCGCTCCTCCCTCCATGCCATCGGTAGGCGACCGGCGCAGGCGACCACCTCGACAGCCATGCGCGCGGCGACGTTGGCATAGCGCAAGAGCACGGCATCCCTGAGGGGCGGGCTGAAGCGGCTGTGCTGGCCCACCATCAGGTTCCCTATGACGGTCATGGTCTTGAACAGCTCCACGTTCTGGAAGGTGCGAGCGATGCCAACGTTCACAACGTCGTCGGCGGCCAGCCTCAGTAGATCATGGCCATTAAAGAAGATGTCTCCCCGGTCGACGTCGTACAAGCGGCTTATGCAGTTGAAGAGGGTGGTCTTGCCGGCGCCATTGGGCCCAATAAGACCCACGATCTCGCCCGGCCGCACCTCAAATGATACATCGTCCAGGGCGATGATACCGCCGAAGGACTTGGTGAGGCCGCTTATCTGTAGTCCAGTCACGATCCTAGAGAATAGCCACTGTTGGCATGAAGTGCAAGGCACCCAACCTTGGCACCGAATATATTAATGGTTTTCTCTCCAAGCGCAAGAGGTATCGGCGAGAACTAACATAAACTTGTTCGCGAAATGATCTTCGAGATGGGCCAGCGCTCAAGCTGGTTTGACGTAGGTAGATAGGAATACTAAAATGCTACCACTTGGGGCGGCGAGCCGATAGTCGACTATTCGGGGGGCCGGTTCGCCGTTGTTGGCTTGACTCTCGACCCCCCCGACTTGTCGGGGGGGCATCGGATTCGCCTCCCCCATGCCCCGGCCTTCTCCGCCATCCGCAGAGGCGGAGTCCGCACGGAGGACAGGCTGGGGTTGTTGTGAACCATCGTGCCTGCCTGATGGTAGGCAGGGAGTTGCT
>Ga0315289_10011505_pt1 | contig 12538 bp, 7 predicted proteins | sample YL17G11_40_MG_FD_203452 | JGI IMG/M metagenome (GOLD analysis project Ga0315289, IMG submission 203452) | Sediment microbial communities from Yellowstone Lake, YNP, Wyoming, USA - YL17G11_40 | ecosystem: Environmental > Aquatic > Freshwater > Lake > Sediment | place: USA: Wyoming | collected...
CCGTGGGAGGCGTCCAGAACGGCGATGGGACAGGTATCCGCGGTCCGTAGTATCCCCCATACCCGCCGTAGTATCCTCCATATCCTCTATAGTTTCCCCCATATCCACCGTAGTATCCGTGGTGGTTACGGTGGTTTACCGCGTGCAGGTTTCCGCTCCAGACCGTACTGGCCTTGCCGGAGCTGAAAACGATGGGGGCGCTGGTCGGCTTGTCGCCCCGCGCGGCAGGCTGGTTCACTGCGACACCCAGCAACACCAATGTCGTCAAGGTGACGGTAACTCGGTTCATGGCATGCTCCTTTCAGGATTCGGGAGGGAGGACTGTTCCAAACGATTCTAGTATAACCGCATGCAGTATGCCGTTCACGGGGCGTTTGAGATAAGCCATTCTGTTTCAAGGACTTCAGACAAGGGATTCGCGCGATACCCGGCTTGACGGCCAGGAACGTGTCATCATCGTGATAGCACAAAGAATCTATTCGACTACATTTTCAACTGGTCTAGCGAAGCGTATTCTACTAGGCAATCCGCAGCCAGCGGTGGCAACACTTCGCTGCTCGGTGCGGCGCAGGCGGAATGGCCGTGGGCAGACAGCCGATGGATCCCTTGGAAATCCGCTCACTGATCGAGGAGGCTTCGGAATCGCTGCGCTGCGGCGAGGACGTGCGGGCGCTGGCGATTGCCGATCAGCTTGCCGCCGCCGTGCCCGATCATCCGGTCGTTCGTGCGATGCGCGCCCAAGCGCTGCTCAGCTCCGAGGACAGCGAGGCAGCCCTTGGCGAGGCCCAGCGAGCCGTCGAACTGGACGGCGAAAACCCGCTGGCCCACCTGCTGCTTGGTCTGGCGGCATGGCGGGCGGCAAAGCACTCGCTGGCCCAGGAATCGCTCGAGCGGGCGGTAAGGCTTTCGCGACGAAGCCCCAGATATCTGGCCCACTATGCCTGGTTCATGGCCACCGAGCGCGGGCCGCGGCTGGCAGAACAGGCGGCACGCGAGGCCGTCGACGCCGACGCCCAGTCGTCCACCGCTTGGGCCGCCCTGGGCTTGGCGCAGTATCGGCTCCACCAGCGTCAGCAGTCCGAAACCAGTCTGCGTCGCGCGCTGGAACTGAATCCCAACGACATTTACGCCCAAGCGGCCATGGCCAGCCTCTTGCAGGAACAGCGAAAAGACGCCAAGGCCCTGGCGCTGGCCGACCTCTTGGCCGACAGCCCGGGCGCCGAAGACTTCGTGGCCTCGGTCCGCGAGGAAGCGAAAAAGCGGCGGCTGGCCAAGATGCTCGTGGAACGCAACGCGCTGCCGCAACCGCCCGAGCACCACTCGCGGGGCCGCTACTGGATTTGGGTGATGGCGATCACCGTGATGTGCGTGGCATTGTGTTTGCTGTTGCAGCCGGGCACGATCGGCACGGTCGTCCTCTGTGTCATCCTGCCTGTGGTATTCATGTGGTACCTGCGACGGGCATTCGATTGATGCCGGCAAAGGCTGAAAGACTGTTCTGGGCGTGGGGCAGGTTGCTAACCTGCCCGACCTGCTGAGCGTTTTTCGGGTCATGGCAGGTTGGCAACCTGCCCCACTTTGCAGCGAAGGCCCCACGTTATTCTTCGGCCGATGCCAACGAGTTGCCAATATGTCTACCCCAGCGACGAATAATCGATTAGGATCGATCTTCTGCGGGGCAGTGCTGCGCACGCACTGGTCGGCACGGGCACCGCGAATCACTGGGGAGGCCGTGTAATGTCTTGGCAGCGTATCTTCCAGCCCGAAGTCCTGATTTTCATGATCCCCATCGTGGCCGTCGTCGTGGGGGGTATCGTGGCGATTGTCAAACTCATGATCCGCCACCGCGAACGCATGATTATGATCGAGCACGGCTTGCATCCCGACTACCCGCCGAAAGAACTCGACGGACCAAGCGATCCCCCTTTGGCCGAATAGCCGGCTCCGGCCGGGCTACGCTTCTTTCAGCTTGGCCAGTTCCGCTTCGGCAGCGGCGAGTTGCTGCTGCAGGGCCTTCAACTCGTGCGGATCGTCCATCTGCTTCTTCGCCCCGGCCAACTGGCGGCGAAGGGTCTGGATGCGTTGATGGAGCGTGTCGATTTTTTTCTTGGCTCTCTTGTCCATGATTCACTCGCTTTGTGGTTTTCGCGACCTACCGGCCCATATAGCGGCCCGCAAAACAGCGCCGTCGGTCGTGCAGGATCGCGACCAACGGTCGCGGCTTGATGAGCATACGGCCCACGCAAACCGCCGCCCCGACGCGCAACCGCCCACCGCCTACTGCCCACCGCCTACTGCCCTCCGCCTTCCACCCTCCTCCAGCAGCCGATCGACCAGCGCCAGTGCCTCGGCCTTGCTGTGGATGTCGCCGTCCAACTGGGCGCGGCGAACATGCTCAAGCAACAGGCGGTACGCCGGCCCAGGCGGCACACCGTGCGCCAGCAGGTCCTCGCCGCCGATCAAGGGCGGCGGATCGAGCACCTCCCGTGGCTGTTGCAGCAGCGATCGACAGTAGGCCGCCGCGTCCGATCCGCCGGACGACGCGGCTTCTTCCATGGCCAGCAGGTCTGCGATCCCTTCGGCAATCAAAAGCGGCTGCAATGTTGACCAACGCATCGTTCTCGCCTCGCGAAGCGCCGCGTGATGCTCGACCAGCCAGACCACCCGATCTGTCTCTTTGTTCGACAGCCGCCATCGCGCACCGATAGCCGCCGCACCGGCCGCGTCCACCAGCTCGTGCAACAAGGTAGCCAGCGCCAGCGGGAACCCGGGCTGGGGCAATCGTTGAAGCATGGCCAAAGCGCGATCGAGTCGACTTCGTTGCGCGTCATCGGCCGGCACCACCTCGGGCAGAATGGTGGCGGCCAACCCGGTTTCGAGCAACAAGCCGATCGCCGCAGCGCGGCCCGGCTCGACCAGCATGCGGCGCAGCTCCATGGCGATCCGCTCCGGGCTGACCATGGTGATCTGCTCGGCCATTTGGCGGATGGCGGCCTGCGTTTCGGCCTCCAGCGCGAAATCAAACGTGGCCGAGAACCGCACCGCCCGCAGCATCCGCAGCTTGTCTTCCGCGAATCGCTCCTGCGGCCGGCCGATCGCCCGAATTACGCGGCTCGCAAGATCTGCCTGCCCGCCGACGAAATCGATCACCCGCTCGGCGACCGGATCGTAAAACAGGCCATTGATGGTAAAGTCGCGCCGCAAGGCGTCTTCCTTGGCTGAGGTGAAGATTACGTGATCGGGATGGCGACCGTCGCTGTAGGCGGCGTCCTGGCGGAAGGTGGCGACCTCGACCATGCCCGCGCCGCTGGGACCCAGCACCGTAATCACGCCGAAGGCAGCCCCGATTGCCAGCGTTCGTTTTTGCCCGAATAGCTGCCGGATCTGCGGCGGCGTGGCATTGGTGGCCACGTCGTAGTCCTTGGGCGGCCGCCCAAGAAGCTGATCGCGCACGCAGCCGCCGGCCCAATAGGCCTCGAACCCGGCCTCGCGGAGCCGGCAGACCACCGCCCCGGCAAATCGGCGTTGCTCTTCGGGCAAAAGGGTCGGCATAGTGAAGTTATTGATCTTTCTTTGGGCCGACGTACCGTCGGCCGCTAAACAGGTCGCTGAGCCGCCATGGCCTGCTCGACCAATTCGACCGCGCGCCGCCGGGCCTGGTCGTTCCAATCGAAATGATACTCCACTGCCGGGCGGAGGAAACAGAGGACCAGTTCCGCGGGCGGTTGCTCGAGGATTCGTTCGGCGGTCAGGGCGTAGAGCAGCATCTGCATTTCGTACTCTGCCGCCAGCGCGTCGATGCCGCCGGGCCCAACTCGGTTGGTTTTGTAATCCAAGAGGTGCCAATGGTCCGAGCGGTCTTGATACAGGCAATCGATGAAGCCCTGAATGTAATGCTGGCGATTCCCAAGGGGGACAGTCCCATTTTCGCCCGAGCGTTTTCCTCCTCCAGCGGGGACAGTCGCGTTTTCGCTCGGGCGAAAATTGGGACAGTCCCCCTGAGCCGGCGGCCAGGCGAGCAGGAACTCCAGTTCGGCGTGGATTTGCCGGGCGGCGGCCAGTTCGGCGGCCCGCGGCGAGGCGAGGAACCGCCGAATCATTTCCACCGGCTCATCCAAGTTACCGTCGGCTTGTGGAAGATGTCGCAGGGCATGACGGCGGACCAGTCCCGTCACGTCGCCGGGGTCGGCGAAGTCGATCTCGGCCAGCACGGCGTGCACAAGCGTACCCAGCCCGCGGGGATCGAGCGCCGACCCTGCATCGGCATCGGCCGACGCCATCTCCGGCGCGTGCAGTGTGCCCCTCAGTCGCGAGAAAGAGAGCTGCCGCCGCGCGGCCGGATCGGACGGAATCGGGGCCAGAAGCGGTGGCACGCGGCCCGTCCCGGCCGTTGCCTGCTGCCGCGCTTCTTCGATCAGCTTTTGCAGGTTTCGCCGGCCTGCTCCGCCCGCCGGCCGGTACTCCAGCGGCGGCTCGCTGGTCGTCACGGCGATTTGCGGAACGCCATATCCCGCGCGCAATTGGACGAGGAGCCGGCCGCTGAGCGGATCGAAACGGCGGTTGATCAACTCAGTCCACGGTCCCCGAGCCACCCCTAGTTTCCGCACGCCGGAGGAAAGGATCAGGTAGTCGGCCGCGCGCGTGGTGGCCACGTACAGTAACCGATAGATCTCGGCCAGCTCCTCGCTGCGCTGGGCGTGTTGGTATAGGTCGAATCCCCCGCAGCAGTCGGAGTCCTTGATCATCGGCCCCAACTCCGGCGTGAAAGCGACCGGCGTAAGGGGCCCGTGGCGGACGCGATCCACGTCGGGCACGATCACTACGGGAAACTCCAGGCCCTTCGACTGGTGGATGGTCATCAGCCGCACCACGTCGCTTTGCTCGGGCTGGGTCGCGGCCAGGGCCTCGTCGGGCTGTCGGGCGACAAACTCGGAAAGCTGCGTGACGAAATCGGCCAGGCTGAAAATGCCCGAGCGATCGAAGCTCCGCGCCTGCTCGATCAACTTCCGCAGGTTGGCCAGCTTGCGTTCCCCCAGGAACTCGGCAAGCAGCGCCGCGTCGTAGCCGGTCCGCGCCAGCGCCTCGTTGAGCCACCGGGCCAGCGGCAGCCGGTCCTTGGTCGCCCGAAGTCCCCGCAGCGTCGCCGCCGCAAACCGCACGCGCTGCCGCTGGGACTCGCTCAGCTCGGCAGGCAAGGTCTCGGCGAGCACGCCCCCCGAAAAACCCTCCGGATGCTGCGCCAGCCAGAAGAGGGTCTCATCGAGCAGGCCGAAAAACGGACTACGGAGCACGCCCAGCAGGCTGATCTCATCGTTTGGGCTGCACACCGCCCGCAGCAGATTCAGCAGATCGAAAACCTCCTGCTGACTGTAGAAGGCGTGTCCGCCGACGAGATAGTAATCGATCCCGTATCGCCGCAGCGCCGCCTCGTACAGTTCCACGTTCGAGAGCGCTCGAAACAGCAGGGCGATGTCGCCGGGCCGCACCGGCCGGACCGCGGGCCGGCCCGCCTTGGCCGCTTCCTCGTCCCACACGATCTTCGCGCCCGAGTCGAGCAGGGTGCGGATCCGCCGGGCGATCCAGTCGGCTTCGCGACGTCGCAGGCGCTCCGCCTCGCCCATCTCGGCAAAGGCCGGCGACTCGTTGGTTGGGAGCATTTCAGAAGGGGACAGTCCCATTTTCGCTCGGGCGAAAATCGGGACAGTCCCCTCCGCGGCAGGATCCGGCGCCCAGAGGAATTCTACGGCCGGAACAGGCCCAACCTGCGGCCGGTGTGGACGCAACGGCTCATACTCCGGACCGAGCACCTCGCAGAACAAGGCGTTGACGAAATCGAGCACCGCCGGCTGGCTGCGGAAGTTCATCGATAGCGGCAGGCGCCCTTGGGCGGGCATTTTTTCACGAAGTTGCCGGAAGATCTGCGGTTGAGCGCCTCGAAACCGATAGATCGACTGCTTGTAGTCGCCCACGAAAAACAGTTTGCCGCGAATCAACTGTTCGTCGCAAAGGGCTTCGACCAGTTCGACCTGCAACGGGTCGGTGTCCTGGAATTCATCGACCAGGAGCAGCCGCATCTGGGCGGCCAGGCGTTTGCGGAGCAGCCCGCGGTCGGTCCCCATGAGCAACTGCTTGGCGCGGATCAGCAGGTCGTTGAAGTCGAGGACCGCCAACTCCTGTTTTTTGCTCTCGTAGGCTTCCGCCACGCCGTCGGCCAGGGCGAGCATCCGCAGGGCCGTTTCGGCGGCCGGCCGGGCCGCCTGGGGGTCAAAGGCCACCTTTTCTTTGGCTCTCTTGATGTCGTCGCGTAACTCGGCGGCAGCGTCGCGAAACCGATCATAGATTTCCTCGCTGGGCCATGCCTTCTTGCCGCCGCCGCCTTGGACCTTGGCCGCCTCGCAGATCGCCTCCAAATCGGCCGGCGGATCGGCACTTTGGGCCAACTTGGGGAGCCGCTCCAGCAACAACTCACAGCGCTGCTGCATCACCGGGTGCGAAGGGCAGTGACGGCGGATGATCTCCAGCAGCGCCGGGGCCGCGGACGAGGTGCTGATCTCGCCAAGCACTCCGGGCAAAAAGGTGCCCCGCCAGTACTGCAACCAGCGCGCCACCAGGTCGTCGGCCGTCGTGCCGCGCCATTGCGGCCAGTCGATCTCTTGCCGCTGGCTCAACAGTGCCGAAATCATGCGGTAGAGCTTTTCCAGGTTGAATTGTACCACCAGCTCGATGACCGCCTCGTCGCGGGCGGCCAGCCGATCGTGCAGGTGCTCGCCCAACAGCCCGAAAAGGAGGGTGTCGGCCTGGGCCTGGTCCAGCACGCGGAACCGCGGGTCGAGCCGAGCCTCCACCGCATGTGCCCGCAGCAGCGAGCCGCAGAACGAGTGGATGGTGCTGATCCGCGCGGTATCCAACTCGCGGATCAATTCGCGCCAGTAATCGACTTGATCCTCGCCGCACGTCAGCAGCCGCCGCCCACAGGCCGAACGAATGCGGTCGCGCATTTCCCGGGCGGCGCGCTCGGTGAAGGTGATGGCCACCAATTGTCCGAGCTTGGCCGGCCCCGCCTGGCCCCACGCTTGCGGCTCCAACTGAAAGAGGAACCGCTCGGTCAGCACGAACGTCTTCCCGCAACCGGCGCCTGCCGAAAGCGCCACGGAGACGTCGCGGGCGGTAATCGCCCGACGCTGCTCGTCGGTGAGGTCAGGAACAAGAATGGGAGCGCGGGCATCCTGCCCGCCGGGTACCCTTTGGGTGGCGGCCGAGACGGCCGCGCTCCCGGGGCAGTTCTCGTCTTTGGCTTCGCTCAGTCGTTTCCCGCCGTGGGTATCCATGTTTTTTCCAAGGAGCGGACCTGGTTGATGCGGCAGACGGTATGAAACGGACAATACCCGGTGCAGCGCGGATCGCAACTGCTAACGGCAAACCGACCCTGGCGAATCGCCCGTACCAGCGAGAGCACGGTAACGGCCAATCCCTGGCGGATCTGCTCCCACACGGGCTCCGGCTCCAAGGCGTTGCCGTTCTGCCGGTACATCTTCAACGACTGTTTCGGCTTGAAACCGTCGTCGGCCACGTACCAGTAGCCGGCCTGCCAAGGGATCGCATCGCGGTCATTTAGCAGCAGCTCTGCCGCCGCCAGCGCATACAGCGGCAGTTGCAGGGCGGTGCCGGCAGCGACGGCCTCGGGGCTGAAGCGGGTCGAGCCGCCCGTTTTGTAGTCCAACACGTTGAACACGGTGTGGCCGGCGACGCGGCCCGTGTCGATGCGATCGATCCGCCCGGCGATGCGGAGGACCTGGTCGCCGTCGGTGATCTCCAGCGGTTCTTCGGTAGAGGAGCGAGGCTCGCCCGCCAAGGACCGCCCGAACGAAACCTCGAAGAACTCCGGCACCAAGGGGGCGTCACAGTCCTGCCACAACGCATCGTATCGCTCCGATTGCCGGCGATAATCGGCAAGCCAACGCAACAGCAGCCGGCGATCGACCTCTCGTAGCGCGGCCCGCACCGGATTGTGGCTTTCCGTGGGCAGCACGGCCGCGAGCGCCTCGCTGAGCAAGCGTTGGTATTGGGCCTCGGGCAACTTCGCCGGCGAGCCGGGGCGGCCCAGCGCCGCGTTGACCCGCCGATGAAACTCGGCCAAGGCGTCGTGGGCCAGTTGGCCGCGCTCGAGCAGATCCACCGCTAGGGTCAACTCCTCCAGCGGCCGCAACCTTAAGACCCGCTCCAAGTAAAATCGGAACGGGCACGATGCGTACGACTCCAACTCGGTAGCGGCGAAGGTTCGGTCTGAATCGAAGCACGCCGAGAGGCGTTGCCCGACGGCTTCGCTTTGCAGCACGCCTTCGGCCGGGCCGAAGCGCTCGCGGTCCTGGCGGAGATAGATCAGTTGCAGGCCCGCCAGGAGGTTGTCGGCCGCGCCCGACGCCGGAGCGCGGGCATCTTGCCCGCCGGGTACCCTCTGGGTGGCGGCCGAGACGGCCGCGCTCCCGGCACAGGATGCGGCCGAGACGGCCGCGCTGCGCAGTGGCGCACCGTCATGGAGATCGCGCTGAAGCAGTCCAGCCAGCAGCGACACGTCGCCCTCCAACGCCGTGGCCACGGCCCGGATGCGAAACTCGCACTGCGAGAGCGGTTCTTCGTCGGTCGGGATGGGGCTCAAGTTGGTCAGTTTGGTGCGGGCGATTCGGCCCGGTCCGCAGGCCTGTTCCACTTCCTTCAAATACGGACTCGGCGAGAGCGGCTGCGCCGATTCGTCCAGCGCGGGATAACTGAGGTACAACCGCTTGGTCGCCCGGGTCACCGCCTCGTAAAACAACAACATCTCGTCGTTGTTGCGCTCGCTGCGGGCGACCAGCGGCAGGCCCTCGGCGATCAGCCGCTGATATTCCGCGTCGCTGTAGAAGCGGTCCTCCCGTTCTGGCGGCGGAAACGCCTTCTCCGAAAGGCCGGCAAGAAACAAGTAGGGAACGCGCAAGCGGCGGATGCTGGCCGCCGAAAGGACCCGCACGCGTCCCGTTTCGTCGCCGCCAAAGCCGACTGTCTCGCTGGAAAGGATGTCGGTCAGTACCGCCAGCGCCTGACGGCGGTCCAGTTCCGCTGCACGCCATGCAAGCCACTTGTCCAACGTGTTCACTTCAGCAAGGATCGCTTGCAGCCGATCCCACGCCGCCCGATCTGACAAGCCGGTCTGCATCCCAGGCGGCAGTCGTTGTTCAACCACCCGTAGCAGACCGGTCTGCTGGGCCAATTGCTGCCAGGCCGCCGCCCATTGGGAAAGCGTCGCCTGCTGGGGCAATTGGTCCAGTTCGGCGGCCAGCCGGTGAAGTAGGGATAAGGCAATCGCGGCTGGCGAGGAATCTGCTTGTTTAGCCCCCTCCCCCTTTGGGAGAGGGTTAGGGTGAGGGCGTGTCGGCGTTTCGTTTAAATCTGTCCCCACTTCTGCCCCCCTTACCCCGGCCCTCACCCAAAGGGAGAGGGAGAGTTGTTCCAGCAGCCGCTGCCGACCGCGCGGGATTTGCAGCCCCCGCACAGCCTGCTCGGCTGCGGCTGCCGCACGCCCATCGTGCCACTCGCGCCAATCAGGCTGGAAGTAGTTATTGCCCAAGACGGCCAGTAAGGCGCCGCAAGGCCAGTCTTCCACCTCCAGCCGCAGCAGCGCTGCCAACGCCCGCAGCGCCGGCAATCGATCGAGCGTTTGCCCCATTTCCAGCGCCACCGGAATGCCCAGGCCGCCGAAGACCTCGGCCAACAGCGAACACGAATCCTGCGGCCAGCGAAACACTACGGCGACCTCATCGGCCTTGGCTTCGCCGGTGGCCAAAAGCCGCTTGATCCGCGACCCGATCAACTCCATTTCGCCTTGCGGCCGGGCGGCGGCGAGGATCTCGATGCCCCCCGTGTCCTCCGCAGGCCGTGCTTGCCGCGGATTGCCAAACAGGTTCTTTTCCAGATGCGCCAGCGCCGGCCAATCGGCCCGCTCCGGCCGGTCAAGCTCTTCGACCACGACGCGCCCGTGCCGCCGCTGCAGTTCCGCAAGCGTCCTCAGTGGCTTGCTGAACAGGTCTGCCCGTCGCGGCTCGGCCTCCAACGGCAGCGAGATCAGCATCTGCTCGGCCCGCGCGGCAAGCAATTCGAGGATTTCATGCTGCGTGCGGGTGAAGTCGGTAAAACCGTCGGCCACCACCAGCCGCAGCCGCTCCCAGAATCGCATCCGCACGGCCGCAGGCGCTTGCGGCCAAGGCTTTCCCAACCAATCGCGGGCAGACCATAGGCATCCTTCGGCATCGTAAAGCTGCCGCCCTTGCAGGCACTGCTGGTAGGCCTCGTACAGTTCCAGCAGGGCGATGTCTTTTTCCGACATTCCCCGCGCGCTGCAGGCCTGGCGAAAATGCTCGGGCCAAATCTCCAGCCGTTTTAGCTCGCTGATAAAATCGCACACCAGGTCGACCAGGCCCCCGGCTGTGGCAATGGGGCGAAAGTATTTCAGGCGACCTTGCGAGAGGTGATCGTCGATCAGCCGGCGGACCAATTGCCGCTTCATCGAGCGGCTTGCCGGGCGGACCGCCTCCGGCACGGCTTCCAGCACGGCGCGAGCGAATCTCTCGAAGGTCATCACGCCCGGGCTGAAACAGGCCCCCAGCGGCGCGCACAACAGACGCGCGCGGATGTCGGCCGCCGCGCGCCACGTGGGGGCCAGCCAGAGTACCTGACCAATCGGAGAAAAGGTGCCTGCCGGCTTCTCCGGGTCGCCTTCTCCCGAACCAATCAAGACGCTCCGGTACCGGGCCAGCAGCCGCTGAGTTTTTCCACTGTTCGGTGGGCCGGCGATGATGGTAAACTGTGCGGCCATGAGCGATGCGATCTTCTTCGACGCATTCTGGCCTCTGGGAGAGATTTGTCAAGGAACGCGGCCGGGCGTTTGCGGCCGGAATTACCGGCGGTTGCAGGGGGCGGCAGCACGGCTTGCCGCATTGGCCGCGGGGCTGTGACGCGCCGCCGTGTTGGCAGCCGAATAAAAGCTGGGCATAGGCTTCCCCCCTTATTAGTAGTATATCGTTGGAAAAAAAACGTTTGACAACATCCCCCGCTTCCGATAGAATAACTGGCCGTGGAGAAGAGGTGATGTCTTGGGGTTCGCGCCTGGGAAGCGGGGCTGCGCTGGTGGTTGGCGACATGTCTCATCTTGGTCATCCGTAGGGCGGTTTGCATTGCGGCGGTGGTCGCCGCAAGAGTTGTCTTATCCTTTTTATTTATTGTAGGAGGGTGCTATGTTTACGGTATCGCGAAAGCGAGGGTTTACCCTCGTGGAACTGCTGGTGGTGATTGCCATCATCGGCATCCTGATCGCCCTGCTATTGCCGGCGATCCAAGCAGCACGGGAGGCAGCGCGGCGTGCGTCCTGCCTGAATAACCTCAAGCAGCTCGGCTTGGCATTGCAGAACTACCACGATGCCAACAGGAAGCTGCCGGCCGGCGCCATGGTACACCGGACTACTAGCGGGAATAATGCCGGTAAGATCACCAAGGTCGACGGCTGGAGTTGGCTTGTGCTCCTCCTCCCCTATATGGAGAGTCGTGGCACTTACGACGCCCTCGACATCAAGAACATCTTCTGCAACAAGAAGCCGTCGGATACCTCCAAGCCGACCATCGGCTGGTCCGATGCCCGCGACACGCTTATCAACGAGATGACCTGCCCCAGCAACCCCAACGGAAACTGGTATAATCCCGTCAACAAGATGGGTGCATTGACCAGTTACAAGGCGCTGGGCGCCACGCATTGGCAGAGCCTGTCGCAGGCCTGTACCAAGAAGACCGACGCCCTGTACCTCAAGGCCGATGTGGGCTTGCATCCGGATGGGAGTATCTACCCGGGATCGGAGACCCGTTTGGCCGACCTGGCGCAGGACGGCACCTCGCACACCGCGCTGGTGACCGAGTGCATCGATGAGAGGTTCGCCCGCTGGACTTTCGGTGCCGAAACGATCGTCTATGGGCTCTGTCCCAAGAAGACGAAGGGGAATCTGGCTGCCGCGGACTTCAAGAATGCTTATATGAAGACATTTTTTCACCCCGCTAACTTTAACGGGAAGTATGGGAGCGACGCCGCTGCGAAGGTGCTTGAGGTCAGGACCAATCTGGCTGTTGACTTCTCCAGCACCAGCGTAGACTTTCAGTCGTATAACAACCCGCTTGATGGCGAAATTGTTAAGAAGACTGCGAAGGAGAACTACTACGGCCCATCCTCGGGGCACCCCCAAGTGGCGAATCACTTGATGGGAGATGCATCGGTGAAGACCGTCAGCAAGGATGTCGACGCCGCAGCCTACATGTTCATTATTACCAAGAGCGGCGGGGACCCCGCTCCAGCCACGATTTTTGGAGGTTAGTGGTTGTGTAGATACAGCTCTACGGAACCGCGAATCAACTGCTGCCCCCCGCGTTGGGGGGCAGCAGTTTTGCTTTTTGGGGCCTTGCTCTGCTTTGGAGCCTGCCGTTTCGCCCCGGGAGGCGGCCGCAATCACCATTTTCGGCTAGTTCG
>Ga0315289_10011506_pt1 | contig 12536 bp, 7 predicted proteins | sample YL17G11_40_MG_FD_203452 | JGI IMG/M metagenome (GOLD analysis project Ga0315289, IMG submission 203452) | Sediment microbial communities from Yellowstone Lake, YNP, Wyoming, USA - YL17G11_40 | ecosystem: Environmental > Aquatic > Freshwater > Lake > Sediment | place: USA: Wyoming | collected...
ATCACCGATGTATCTTATTGGAGTGGTAAGAAAATGAAATTTTACTCCTTCTTCCTCAGCATGATGAATTTCTTCAATTCTTGCAGGTGCCTCTTTACGGGAACGACGATAAACCAATAAAACTTCCTCAGCTCCGAGTCTTAAGGCACACCTTGCCGCATCCATAGCGGTATTCCCTGCACCAAGAACCGCCGCGCGTTTTATATCAAGAACAGGCGTATCATATTCACCAAACTTATATGCCTTCATCAAGTTTACCCTTGTCAAAAATTCATTCGCTGAATAAATCCCTGCAAGATTTTCTCCGGGGATTCCCATAAAGACTGGCAACCCTGCACCGGTTCCTATGAAAATTGCATCATATTCCTCTAAGAGTTCATCAATAGTTTTTATTTTACCAATGATATAATTAGTCTTAATCTCAACTCCTAATTTTCTCAAATAATCTATCTCAATTCTCAGAATCTCTTTTGGTAATCTAAATTCTGGAATGCCATAAATTAGGACACCCCCGGGCTGATGAAGTGCTTCAAAAATAGTCGCTTTATATCCCATCAATGCAAGGTCACCTGCACAGGTTAATCCGGCTGGTCCTGAACCAACAATCGCAACTTTTTTTCCATTCCACTCTGGAATCTTCGGAATCTCAATAAGATTATGCTCTCGTTCATAATCAGCGACAAATCTCTCCAATCTCCCTATAGCGATAGGTTCAAACTTTTTCCCAAGAACACATTGCAGTTCACACTGAGTTTCTTGAGGACAAACTCTTCCACAAATTGCTGGCAACGCATTTGTCTCCTTAATTTTTCTGGCAGATTCAGCATATTTCCCGTCTATTATTAATTGAATAAATGCAGGGATGTCTATCTCAACAGGACAACCACTAATGCATTTTGGTTTTTTACACATTATACATCGGATTGCCTCTTCACGAGCCATTTCTTCGGTATAACCCAGAGGAACTTCATTAAAATTCTTTCTTCTCTTTTCAGGCAACTGCTCCGGCATCTTAACTTTTGGCTTTATCTCGACAGCCATTAATCATAACTCCTTTCCTGAACAACAATTATGCTGAACTTGTTTCAGCATCTCTTGTTCTCGTCATTAATGAGATTCCGAAACGAGTTCGGAATGACATAGTGTATCAACTATGCGCTTTTTCACTAAGATAATTTTCTAATGCTCCCTTCTCTTTATCCTTATACATACCGAGTCTCATCATCAATTCATCATAATCCACAAGATGACCATCAAACTCTGGTCCATCCACACAGGCGAATTTCCTTTCTTCGCCTAATGTTACTCTGCAACAACCACACATCCCTGTTCCATCAACCATTATCGGATTGAGACTAACCATTGTCTTGATTTTATATTTTTTTGTCAAAAGACTTACATACTTCATCATTATAACGGGACCTATAGCAAGAACAAGGTCAATCTTTTCCCCATTATCAATCAGCTCCTGAAGAGCATCTGTAACAAGTCCTTTTTTACTATAGGAACCATCATCTGTTGTGATGATAATTTTATCACTTACCTTTTTCATATAATCTTCCATAATGAGCAAATCCTTATTCCGTGCCCCAAGAATAGAGATAATTTTATTACCGTAATTTTTTAAGGCTTCCGCAATTGGATAAACAGGGGCTATGCCGACTCCACCACCGATACAAACGCAGGTGCCATATTTTTCGATATGAGTCGGTTGTCCTAAAGGACCCACTACACTAAAAATATCGTCCCCTTCCTTCATATCATTCAGTAAATACGTGCTTTTCCCGACAGCCTGACAGACAATTGTTATCCAACCTTCTTCAGGATTTGCATCTACAATTGTTAACGGAATTCTCTCGCCTTTTTCATTAAGGATTACAATCACAAACTGCCCTGGCTTACGCTTCCTGGCAATATCCGGAGCCGAAACGTCGAATAGACATATCGAAGGAGCTAACTTCTTTTTACGGATAATTTGATACATTATTTTATCCTTTTCTATAACTATAAAGATTTCTTCAAATTTTGATTGTTCCTTAACGAATCCTATAACTATTAAACTTTCAATAAAAAAATTACGAACCTATCATTCTAATATGAGATCTCTGAAATACTGACCAAACTACGAGATTCTTCGCTTCGCTCAGAATGACAGAGACTTTAAAATGTCATTGTGAGAAGCCGAAGGCGACGAATCAATCTCATTTTTGAAGTTTTTCAGAGATTTCAATATGTGATTAAACAATCAAACTTTTTCTTGTTTTTCGCAATTTAAAAGGGATATATTTTTTTACATCATTATAAAAGAAACTCGTTAAAAAACAACTTTAAAATGAAGAGTAAGAATACTTTCCTACCAATATTAATCTTTGTTATTTCATTTATTACATATAGCGTGAGTCTTGATAATGACTTTGTCTACGATGATTATCTTGCCGTTAAAGCAAATCTGATTATTACTTCGCTTAAAAATATCCCGGCTATATTTTCTACGGACTACTGGAATACAAATAATCTCGAACTCGCTTCTCTATACCGACCATTAACTATTCTCTCTTATGCTATTAACTATTCTTTGAGTAAATATGAACCATTTTCCTATCATCTTCTTAATATAATTATTCACGGATTAAACTCTGTCCTCTTATATTTATTATTACTCAGTCTTTTCAAAAATTTGAATCTCGCTGTGATTTCTTCACTTTTCTTTGCTGTTCTCCCGGTTCATTCAGAAGCGGTTATCAGCATTGTTGGGCGAAGTGAACTATTATCTTTCTTTTTTGTTATTTTATCACTAATTCTATACAATAAATACTGTGAAGTAAATTCAACCGAAAAGGTCTATCTTTTATTATCAATCCTCTCTTTCTTTTTAGCACTATTATCAAAAGAAAACGCTGTATCCTTATTATTTCTTCTACCATTATTCACATTTTGTTTTGTCGACAAATTGAGTTTTCGAGATTTCTTTCAGAAACTACGTTCGAGACTAATTCTCCACTATTCAGGTTATGTATTTATGTTCATTATGTATTTAGTGATTAGATATTTTGTCTTACATAAAATATTCGCTCAAAACATTGCCTTCGATGACAATCCCTTAATTGCTGAGAAATCCGTCATCACAAGATTCCTCACTGCCTTTGATGTTCTAAGTCGCTATATCTGTCTTATATTATTTCCTCTAACACTTTCTTCAGATTATTCCTACAATCAAATACCGGTAATTCGCTCACTTTTTACTAATGGGCTAATAATTTCCATAATCAGCATCACATTTTTATTAATAATTTTAATTATAAAACGGAAAACTTATTCTGTAGTATTTTTTTCTGCATTCTTTTTTGTGGGAAGTTATGTCGTTGTCTCCAATATCTTCTTTTTAACAGGCACGATAATGGGAGAAAGGCTTATCTATCTCCCCTCTGTTGGATTTTGCATATTATTGGGTTTTATTTTTAATAAGGCTCTTGAGCGATTTCCTAAAATACTTTCTATTACTACAGCAGGGGTTTTAGTAATCATAATTAGCTTATATTCATTCAGGATAACTTTAAGAGATAGAGATTGGCAGGATAATTTCAAATTTTTTGAAAAACTTGTTCAAACCTCACCGAATAGTGCTAAAGCCCATTTAAATTATGCACTCTCACTCAAAATCAAAAAGAAATATGATGAAGAAATAAGTGAATTAGAAATAGCCTTACGTATTAATCCTAAAGATACTACTGCTTCCATAAGGCTTGCTGAAGCCTATATGAGTATGAACAGAACTAAGGATGCAGAAAAAGTAATCATTAGAGGCTTGAAAAATAACCCGGATGATGAATCCCTATTAAATTTTTACTCAATCCTAAAAAGAAAATCAGAAACTTAGAATTAATCCTTCTTTAAACTTTTAACTCTTAATTTGTGATCTCTGAAAAACTAACATTTTACGTAAAATACGAGATTGATTCGTCGGCTTCGCCTCCTCACAATGACAGTCACTTACCTTTCTGGAGCGGTTTGTAGGGGCGTATAGCGATACGCCCCCACAGTGTCATTCTGAGCGAAGCGAAGAATCTCGTAGTTTTTCAGAGATTTCAATTTGAGATCTCTGAAAAACTAACATTTTTAATTAATAGTAAGATTGCTTCATGATAGTAATGTTTGCAATGAGACATACCCCTCTCCTTAATCCTCTCCCACAAGGGGAGAGGAAACGAGGAGTGTCATTGTGAGCGAACGAAGTAAGCGTGGCAATCTCGTCTTTGGATTATACATACAGAAGTATTTCAGAGATTTCAATTTGGGACTTCTAAAAAACTGTGGTGCGACATTTATGTTGCATCTTTTGTGAGATAAATCTCGCACTACAGCGTTATATTGCATTAATTTTTAAAGGATGCATATATGTCTCCTTTACAGTTGACTATTATCTCAGAGATTTCAATTTGAAACTTGAAACTTGAAACTTGAAACACTTTTTTAAGTATTTATTATACAAATGAAAAACCTTGCATTCCTTTCCTCTTTCTGTATTATCTGATTATTCCGAAATTTAACAAAGTTATTTTAGACTAAATGAATCAAGAACAAAATATTACTTCAAGAAACAAAACGTTTTCCATCTTGCTCCTAATTATATTAATTTTTTCCTATATAATCTTAATGTTGTTTCACCTCGACTATTCATACATTGATTTTGGCGATGGGAACTATCTTTACATCTCATCAAGAATAGCCGATGGGCTTAGATTATATCGTGATATAGTTCCTCCCCAACCTCCTTGTCATCTCTTTCTTGGAGCTTTTTTAATAAAGATTGGTAGAATACTTGGAAATCCCCTTTTCACCGTTCGTGTTTTTTCAATTCTTCTTCACGCTGCTATTGCAATCTTAATTTTTATAACTTCGATAAATATTCTTAGACATACAAGATGTCAGTCTTATCATCTTATTGCATTTTTCTCATCACTAATATATCTCTTCTTACCAGAAAGCTTTTGGTGGAGTATTGGTTATCAGTCAGAATCTCTTGTGATAATACTTTTGCTTCTTTCATTTTACTTTTTCATTCGTGGAACTAAATACAATCTTATTATTTCTGCCATATTTTCTGTCTTTGCCTGCTTTACAAATATGACCGCAGTTCCTTATGTTGGATTCAATGCCTTGTTTCTTATAATCAAAAAGAGAAAACTTTGTCTTTTCTATATCGTCCCACTAATTGTTTTAGGGTTGCTTTTCTTGTTAATTATGCACGTTTACTCTGAAGGCAATTACATAAACGCAATATTCTTTAATCAATTACAGACTTACTCAAAGAACTTCATCACTAATGGTATTGCAAGGATTGTCAATGAAGGTAAAGATGTATTTACGTGGGAAGGAGCATTCATCATTTTTGCCCTTTTGGGAATTCTCGGATTCATTAAACACTCGGAACATCACTTTGCAGAATATATTGGCTGGTATTCACTATTCTCAATACTCTCCATAGTTTATGTCACAAAAGGTGGAACTGTTGATTATATTTTCACTCTTGCTGAACCTTATGTGGCAATATTTTCAGCGATGTTCTTATACAATACGTTTAAGAAGCACATAGTTTCTGCCGACAAGATGTCGGCGTTACAAGAAAAATCAACCGATAATATTTGTCCGATAACAAAGAAACTATTATCAATCTTTGTGTTCATTCTCATCCTTATTATTAGTTCCTTCATCGGATTTTTCTTTATACGAAATATTCTCATCTACAGAGAGTATCTTGAAAATCCAGAGTCAAAGGTGCTTTATATCAAAGAAAATTTTATTGATAAATACAGCAAGCCGGGGGATACCATTCTTGCTCCGCCGTATTATGTATTTTTATCTAACAGATTACAGATTGAGGAGTTTTCAGAACATTACATTTACACCGTTAAAATCCGAAATGAAATTGTGAGCGGACAGGAAGCCGATGGCTTAAAACTCTTAAGAAAAATTTTGAGTGCCATTTACCATAAGCAACTTCCATTAATCATTCTCAATCTGAATCGAGGGGGAATTGGATACATCCTTGTTCCAGATAAATTAGTTAAGGAATTATCTCCGAGTTCAAATCCACCCGAAACACAATATCTCAAAGATTTCATAGAACAATATTACAAACCGCTTCTTAATACACCAATGCAGTGTCTTAATGAATATCTACAAATATATGTTCCACAATAAATATCGTTGCGGTCGCGTTATAAACTTTCATAAATTATTGTTCACTAATAATGTAAGGGAATAATAATTTATGCGAAACCCTTTCAGGGTTTGTGAAATCTTACAATTTTTTCTTACCCAGCGTGGTTACGCTGGGCTGATATACGAAACCCTTATAGGGTTTCAAATCATAGTAGTGGTCGCATCATAAATTTTCAAAAATTATTGTTTACAAATCAAGGATTTCGTATCACTTCGGAGCTTCAACTCCTCACCTTAATCCTCTCCCCAGAGGGGAGAGGGAAGGGTGAGGGGTGTATTCATTAATTTATGAATAGAAATTATTGGAATTTTATTATGCGACAATAATTGTGCAATGAACTGCATCGATACATTCAAAAAAATTTTATAGACAAAAACTATGTCTCTATTTTATATTCACTATAAAAATATTTTATGAGGTTAACAAATTATGACAGGAAATATACCTGTTCTTTATGCCAGAGGGAAATCTCTTGCGGAAGCATGGGAAAATTCTATGATTGAACTCTATAAGAATGGGACACAATTCAGAACCGAATACGATAAGGAAGGCGATCCTTTAAGCATAGATTCAACTATGATAATCGTTATCGAAGAGCCTTTGAGTGAACCACGAATTCACAGATGTTTTCCAGGAGGTCTCGATGCCCTCGAAGAATATCGCCAGGAAGTGTTAGACGGCATAAAAGATACCTGGATACGTGACAGAAACAATCCTGAAGACACACGTTGGGAATATACTTATCACGAGCGATTATTTAATTATAAATTTTTTAATCAATCAGGCAAGGAACAGTCAATTAACCAGATTGATTATGTCATACAAAAATTATCAGAAAAACCATTTACCAGAAGAGCCCAGGCAATCACCTGGAAAGTCTGGGAAGATATAGATATATCCGACCCGGCTTGTATGCAATCTTTGTGGTTTCGGATTCTACCTGATGAAAATAATAATTGGTATCTTAACTTGAACGTTCGATTTCGCTCGAATGATGCTTATGATGCCGCGTTTATGAATATGTTTGCTTTGACGGCTCTTCAAGAAAGAATTGCAAATCAGTTGGCTAAGAAATCAAATAAAAATATCTTGGTAGGAAGATACTGTCATATAGCAGATTCATATCACATTTATGGGTCGAGGATAGAGGATTTCAAAAGTAGATTTTTAAAATCTCTTAATACAAGAAGTTTTGAAGAACGCACCTGGACAACAGAAATGGCGCAACCATTCTTTGATGAAGCCAAACCCATAATTGAGAAGAAAATCAAAGAGCAGGAAGAGAAATATTAAAACGCAGTTAACCTTTCGTAATGTTTTGTCTAACAAGCTGATCCCGAAACAAGTAATGTCATCCCGAACTTGTTTCAGGATCCCAATTGAGATTCCGAAACGAGTTCGGAATGACACTATAAAGTTTATAAGTTTTTCTGAGGTCTCATTTTGTGGTTATGATTTAAATTATTTATAAAATAAATATTTTGTTCAATGTAGGGACAGAACACTGTTCTGTCCCTACAAAACAAGGATTGACAACAATACTATGTAGATTATAGTGAATAATCATAATTCATACATAATTAAAAAAATACCTATAAAGAATAAACCCACTTCGTCAGGAGAACGGAAAATGAAGAAGATAATAAACCACCTTATTCAATTACAAGAACTCTGTTTCGCTTATTCTGAGCAAGAAGTCTTACAGGCTAAAGACCATTTAGAGCAACTCCAACAATCAATTCACTCTCTTGAAGATGCGCTTCCTGAAGATCTCTCCGCAATATTTAAAAAGGTCTCTAATCACTATAAACTTGCTATCGTCCCTATGATTAAAGGCGTTTGTAGGGGATGTGGGATGAGATTACCAATCTCTATGGCTCAGGAAGTTGAACAAGCGGAAAAAATTTTCCAATGTCCCAATTGTGCAAGAATTATTTATCCTTACGAGGGTGATAAGGTAAAATTTAAACTTCATAAAGATAAACCTGATATTATTAAATTGGGAGTTATGAGATTTTCCTCTGTAAGACTAATGAAGCCATCTCTTGATGCAAACACAAAAGAAGAAGCCATTGGAGAGTTAGCTAAATTAATGGTAACTCAAGGATTTATTGAAGAGAGCAAGGAATTCGTTGAACAGGCTTTGAACAGAGAAGCAATGGCGAGTACGGCGGTTGGAAGTGACCTCGCTTTTCCTCACGTCAGAGGTGTTGAAGGAGGTGGATTAACTTTCGCTATTGGTTTAAAAAAGAATGGTATAAAATTCGGTGCCACTGATGGAACGTTATCACGAATTATATTTTTTATTATTATACCTGCTGCGGCAAGTTCATTCTATCTAACGCTTTTGTCAGGGCTAATTCAGTCATTCCGTAACCCAGAAGTTAGAAAAAGTATGATCAACTCTGCTACAGACAAAGAAATGTGGCTAAAATTAATTAAATTTACTAAGGATAAAATTAAATAGGAACCATAAGCAATATCTAAATTTTAGACGCCCAATTTGAAATCTCTGAAAAACTAATAACTTGTATTGTGTCATTCCCACGAAAGTGGGAATCCAGAGAGTATTCAATTAAATTTGATATGATTCTGGATTACCGTTTACACGGGAATGACACGTTAGCCAGTATTTCAGAGATCTCAATTTAAAACGGGTACTTTGTCCCTTTTTAAAACTAATGATGGTTCCTTATCTCATTCAAATCTATTCTATTCGACTTTTTTGAATTTCAATTCTTGAAACTTTCTAACATTGTACATTAAACTGTTATAAATTTTGTTAATAGAAGAACTTTATATGAACGGAAATGGAAAAAAACATAGTGAATTACTAAAAAAGAAAGCGGATGAAATATGCAATTTAATTATGTCTCCGGATTCTTTGTGGGCTCAGGTTCAAGCCAAAATTGATGAACTCCGTTCAATATGTGAAAAGATGTTCCCGGAAAATCTTAAACTGTTTGAGAAAATTTATATTAGCAGATTCAAGAAATTGTGGGAAGAATGGAAGACACCTCAGCAGAAGTCATCTCTTGGTAAAACCATTTTTGATTCGATGTATCAAATAGGAGTTATTTTGTCTTATACACAGTTGCAAAAATTCGAATTATTAATTGGATTAATTCAAGAATGGTCTAATAAAATAAATATCACGAGTATAAAAAATGCCAAAGAAATTATAGAAGACCACTTCATTGATTCTTGTATGCCCTATAGGTTTTTTGATGATAAACAGTATGCAAAAGTCCTTGATGTAGGTTCTGGTGCTGGTTTCCCAGGAATCCCATTACAGATAATTTTTTCCTCTTTAAAAGTGACCATGCTCGAGGCAATAAAAAAGAAAACCAAATATCTGGAGATAGTAAAGGATAAATTAATCCTTGCAAATTGTGAGATAATTGCTGAGCGGGCAGAAATTTTAGCAAGAGATTCGAATCATAGAGAAAAATATGATATTGTTATCACCCGTGCCTTAGCTAAATTAAATACTTTATTAGAATTGTGTGTTCCCTTTCTAAAATTGGGTGGACATTTATTAGCTTATAAAAGTAAAAATGTCGAGATTGAACTAAAGGATGCAAAAAATGTCTTCGATATATTGGGTGCAAGATTAGATAATATTACAGAAACTATTTTACCCAACTCATTAAAAAAACGAAAAATATTAATAATAAGAAAGGTTAAGTCAACTGATTTGAAATACCCAAGAAAAAATGGTATCCCTCAAAAAAGACCCTTGAAATGAGAGAAACAATATGCTATAAAACAATCGATTTAAAAAAGTGTTCTTTGAAAAAATAAAGATAAAACAGAGCCTGAAGAGGGTGAGATAATCGCTTTCATAATTAAATTGTAGGGGCGGGGTAACCCCGCCCCTACTAAATTATGAAAGAGGAAAGTCCGAACACCACAGAGCGGGATACCTCCTAACGGGAGGGAGGGGTGACCCTACGGAAAGTGCCACAGAGAATAGACCGCCGATAGCTTCAGACAGTAGCCCGGAATCTTTTTCCGGGATATTTCTCCCTGACAAAAGAGTCAGGGCTACAAATCCGTAGCGGTCGGATTTATTCCCTCTCCCTAACCCTCTCCCAATGGGAGAGGGAAGGGTGAGGGGTGTGATAAATCGCACCGCTACATTATTGAAGCATAGGCAAGGGTGAAACGGTGAGGTAAGAGCTCACCAGTATTGATGGTAACATCAATAGCTTGGTAAACCCTATCCGGTGCAAGACCAAATATGTGGGGAGAGGTTGCTCGCCTCGTTTATACAGGGATAAATCCAGTCCGACCATAAAAAGGTGGACTGGATAAATACCGTTTTGTCAATCCCTTTTTGATTACCAAATCACATCTAATACACCTTAAGCAATGTGATTTAAAGTCAAAATGAAAGTTGAATATAATCGGAATCGGCTCTAAATCATTCCCTTACCAGAATGATTACAGATTTTTCCGAATGCATCATCAATAAGAATCGATAAACGGTATTTAAAAAATCTCAATATAAGCACCCACGGGTAGGTCGCTTGAGTTGATTGGTAACAATTAACCCAGATGAATGATTATCACCTCATTACTTGTAGGGGCATATTGTATATGCCCTGAAATTATTGGGCACGTGCAACGTGCCCCTACAACGTGAGGTACAAAATTCGGCTTATGAACCCTCTTCAGGCTATTTTATTTCAAAATATACTTTGCTTATAATTCTCCCTGATTTCTACAAACCTCGTTTTCCTATCAAAAAGAAAAATTTGAAAAAATTATTATTGATATTCCTTCCTTAAATTGATTTACTTAATCTAAAATGATTAATGTGGTAAATCTAACCCTTTTATTATCAACACAGGTATGTGATTTACCCAATCCACTGCTAATAATAAAAGGCTGGACATATTTAAAAAACCATCAAGAAGAGGGAAGAGTATGGATTTAAGACAAGACAGAAGAAAAAGCACATTGAAATTAATTTCTGGACAATCTAACCCCGAGTTAGCACAAGAAATTTCTTCCATCTTAGACGTTCCACTTACTCCTGTCATCTGCAAAAAATTCCAGAATGACAATACCTTTGTAAAAATTATGGAGAATGTGAGAGAAAAAGATGTCTTCATTATCCAGACATCCAAGGAGCCGGTTAATGACTACCTTATGGAACTCCTGATGCTAATAGATGCGGCAAAATATTCTTCTGCTCAACGCGTTACTGCCGTTATCCCTTATTATCCTTATGTACGAAGCGATAAAAAAGACCAACCAAGAATATCTATAACGGCAAGATTGGTGGCGGATTTACTCCAAGCCGCAGGAGCAGATAGAGTCTTAACAATGAACCTTCACTCACCACAGATTCAGGGCTTTTTCAGAATACCACTTGACCAGCTTCTCGCTATCCCATTGATGTGCAGCTATTTTGAAAACTCTGATATGTCCAACACCACCGTGGTTGCCCCGGATGCAGGAAGTGCTAAAAGAGCTGAGATGTACGCCGTGAAATTGAGGCTCCCAATGGCTATTCTCGATAAGAGAAGAATCGGAAATGAGGATTATGCAGAAGTCTTAAATATAATCGGAGAGGTAAAGGGTAAAAATGCCATTATCTTTGACGACGAAATTAGTACGGGAGGTTCCTTAAAAGAAACAGTCCTTGCTTTAAAAGAACACGGAGCAGAAAAAATCAGGGCTGCTGTGGTCCATCCAGCCTTTTGCGGTCCTGCTATTGATATTATAAACGGATTGCCACTTACCGAAGTGATTGTTACAAATACAATACCGTTAAGTGAAAATAAAAAAAGTTCAAAGGTTAAAGTCTTATCAGTAGCCGAACTTTTCGCAAACGCCATTCAACGAATACATATCGGTGAATCTGTTAGCTCTTTGTTTGATATTGAAAAATATGCATAGTATAATTAGGTTAAAATCATATTTTATCTCTACATATATCTTCAAGGCATAGCGATGCAGAAGGATAAAAAATCCCCACTAGACCATCTTTAAAATAAGTCTTGCAAACTTTACGTTTACTTTGTAACAGCTATGGTAATTTTTTGCCTTTTTAAAAATATAAATATTGATTGTAGCGGTGCGATTTATCGCACAATTATTATCGCATATTCAATTTTCAAAAATTATTGTCCACAAATCAAGCATTTTGTATTGTTACTAATCATCAACCCCTCACTTTAATCCTCTCCCCAGAGGGGAGAGGGAAGGGTGAGGGGGCACATTTATTAATTTATGGGCAGAAATTTTTGAGAATTTATAATGCGACCGCTACATTTTAAATAATAAGAAAGGAAGGGATATA
>Ga0315289_10011507_pt1 | contig 12536 bp, 2 predicted proteins | sample YL17G11_40_MG_FD_203452 | JGI IMG/M metagenome (GOLD analysis project Ga0315289, IMG submission 203452) | Sediment microbial communities from Yellowstone Lake, YNP, Wyoming, USA - YL17G11_40 | ecosystem: Environmental > Aquatic > Freshwater > Lake > Sediment | place: USA: Wyoming | collected...
GACGAATATGCACTACCAGGTCATACGTCAGGTTGGACAACAGCCGTCGGTTTCTCTGCCAAGACGGCAGTACCGCCGCCAGTGAGTATAGGTTTTCAAGGTTCTCTAAGCTCCAGGGGGCAGTGCGCCCACCTGGGTAGTTTTGTACCGGAAACTACCTATGCAGTCAACCTGAACGGGTGGCTACACAATCTGGAGGAGGCCACGGAATGCCCGGTCAACGTCATTATCGAGGCCTGCCGTTCGGGCAGCTTCATTGATGCGACCAGCCTTCTGACCCAGACGGTGAGCGGGGCGGGGCGGGTGGTGATCGCCTCGACCAGTGCTACGAGAAACGCCTACGCTTTGCCGGGGCGGGGGGCTTACTTCTCCGACCCGTTCTTCGCGGCGCTGAATGGGGAGGCCGACCTGTGGACGGCCTTCCGGGCGGGACAGGCCGGGGTGGCAGCGCACGGCCTGTGGCAGACGCCCTGGCTAGACGATAATGGCAATACTATGCCCCACGTCTACGACCCGGACGACGGCAGAGAGGCACGGCGACGGGGGCTGACCAGGCTCGACGAAGGCAGTGTCGTGCCATACATCCAGGAGATCAGCGGGTTGGCGGAGATCGTGGACGGGCGGTGCACGGTGCGGGCGCGGGTGGTGGACGACGTGAGGGTGGACTTTGTGTGGGCATTGGTCTACCAGCCGTCGTTCGACGAACCGGGCACGACCGCCGATGAGACGATAGAGTTGACATTGGGCAGTTTCGTGCTGTTGGACAGTGACGGGGACGGGGAGTATGTGGGCATCTACGACGGCTGCACGGAGATAGGTGAGTATCGAATTGTCATATACGCGAAGGATGAGGATGGTAACTTGGCCCCGCCGCGGGATGTGATGGTGCGGGTGGGGTGGCAGGTCTATCTGCCACTGGCGATGAAGCAATGACGGAAAGTGAGGAGAACAATGCAAGTACGACTCTTGTCCAGACTTACCTTCGTGACGAGCCTGGCCCTTTTGCTGGTGCTTGTGCCCGGCGGGGCACGGACCAGGGCCGCCCAACCTGGTCCAGCCGCCACCCAGGGCATGCCAGCCGTGCGCACTGGGAACGCCGGTCGGTTTGCCGGTGGAGCCAGTCCCCAGATGCGCGCCGGTGATTCCCATTCTCCCCTGGGACTATCCGCTCCCTGCGAGGTCGCGGGCCTCATTACCACGGACACGACGTGGAGTCCGGATATATGTGACTCCTACATTGTTAATGTCAGCGTGAGCGTGCAGAGTGGGGCCACGCTGACCATCACGCCTGGCACCACGGTCAAGTTCAACAGCCTGAAGTTCCTCGCCGTGATGGGCACATTGGTAGCGCGGGGGACTGTCACGAACCCGATCACCTTTACCTCCAACCAGCCCAGCCCGGCCGTGGGGGACTGGGGCTACATCTACTTCTCCGGTTCCAGCATTGACGCCGCCTTTGACGGAGATGGCAACTACACTGGCGGCAGTATCATCCAGAACGCGGTGATCGAATACGCCGGCGGGGCCAGCGCGAGCAACAACGGCGCGCTGTGCATCGATGCTTCGGCCCCTTTCATTGACGACAACAAGATCAGGAACAACCAGGGCAACGGCATATCCATCTGGAGCCCCAGTACACCGCGCCTACCGCGCATCAAGGGCAACACCATCGCCCACAACTCCGGCGCTGGCGTCTATGTCGACTACAACAACGCCATCATTCAGGACAACACGATCACCGGTCATCCCGGCAGCGGCATCAACATCTGTGCCCGTTACTCTAGCAACCCCACCATTCAGGGGAACACCATTACCGGCAACTCCGCCTTGCTGGGTGGTGGCATTCACATCAGTTACGGCGCGGCGATTATCAGCAGCAACATCATCACGGGCAACTCTGCCTCCCAGGGCGGCGGCATCTATCTCGGCGGCACCAACCCCACCATCCAGGGCAACACCATCGCCAGCAACACGGCCACGGAGAATAACGGTGGTGGAGGGATATACCTCGCCGGTAGCTCCCCTACCATCCACGACAACGACCTGTATGGCAATATGACCGGCAATCCGGCTACCATACCCAACGACCTCTACAACGGCAATGCGTATGGTGGCGCCGCCGTGGACGCCATGAACAACGACTGGGGTACGACCGACCCCGCCGTCATCGAAGACCACATCTGGCACTTTCTGGACGATCCCTTGCTGGGTTTCGTCTCTTACGACCCTTTCCCCAGCATCCCTTGCATGATATTGGGCATCGTTGGCACCGACACGATGTGGAGTCCGAGCCAATGCGTCCCCTACATCGTCACCGGCCACCTGAGCGTGCAGCCCGGGGCCACGCTGACCATCCAGCCTGGCACCACCGTCAAGTTCGACAGCCTGAAGGTTCTCGCCGTGGCGGGTACATTGGTAGCGCGGGGAACTGATGCGAATCCGATCATCTTCACCTCCAACCAGCCCAGCCCGGCTGCGGGGGACTGGGGCTACATCTATTTCTCCGGTTCCAGTGTTGACGCCACGTTTGACGGAGACGGCAACTACACCGGCGGCAGTATCATCCGGCACGCGGTCATCAAGTACGCTGGCGGGGTCAGCGTGATCCACAACGGTGCATTGCGTATCGAGGACTCGTCGCCTTTCATTGACCACAGCACGATCGAGGACAACCAGGACAACGGCATATTCATCTGGGACCCCGGTACATCGCGCATCAGGGGCAACACCATCGCCCACAACTCCGGCGCTGGCATCTGCGTCGACTATAGCAACCCCATTATCCAGGACAACACGATCACCGACCACTCCCGCAGCGGCATCAACATCTGCGCCCGTTACTCTAGCAGCCCCACCATTCAGGGGAACACCATTACCGGCAACTCCGCCTCGCTGGGTGGTGGCATTCACATCAGTTACGGCACAGCGTTCATCAGTTGCAACACCATTGCCAACAACACGGCCACAGAGAGACACGGGGGTGGGGGGATATACCTCGCCAATTACTCCCGCCCTACCATCCACGACAACAACCTGTATGGCAATATGACCGGCAACCCGGCTAACGTACCCAACGATCTCTACAACGGCAACGTCGACGACAGTCCCGCTGTGGACGCTACGAACAACTACTGGGGCACGACCGATCGTGTTGTCATCGAAGATCACATCTGGCACTGTCTGGATGACCCATCGGAGTGGGGTTGCGTGAATTACGAATTTTGGCGAACCTCGCCTGTCCCACCGTGCACGCCTGCGCCAGCGATTGAGGTGTCCATCAGCGGCCCAACGACAGGCATCACCAACTCGGCCTACACGTTCACCGCCACGGTTAGCCCGCTCACGGCTGCGCAGCCCATCACCTACGCCTGGCAGGCTACCAGGCAGTCGTCGGTGACATACACAAACGGCCTGAGCAACACGGTCACCTTCACCTGGACCACGCCCGGCGCCCAGGTCATCACGGTCACAGCGACCAACGTCGAGGGGACGGCCACCGACGCCCACGCTATCACCATTGGCCGACCGGTGCCGGTGGAGCGTGTGGCCATCAATGGCCCGACGACGGGCACTGCCGGTACGCCGTACACTTTCACTGCCTCGGCCAGCCCGCTTACGGCCACGCGCCCCATCACCTACGTCTGGCAAGCCACCGGGCAATCGGAGGTAGTGCACGCAGGCGGCCTGAGCGACAGGGCCACCTTCACCTGGACTACGGCCGGCACCCAGGTCATCACCGTCACGGCCAGCAATGCCTGGGGCTCGGCCCGCGCAAACCACACGACCGTCATTTCAGAGCCTGGTACCGGCGGTGACGCCTACGAACCGGATGACGCCTGCACCCAGGCCAGTCTCTTGAAGACTGATGGTACTGCCCAACAGCACACCTTCCACCAGCGTGCTGACGCCGATTGGGCACATTTCACTGTCACCTCCAGCATCACCTACGTCCTCCAGGCGGTTAGCACCAGCACCGGCGCGGACCTGGCGCTCGAACTCTACGACACCTGCGGCGGGAACCTGCTGGACTCTCACGACAACGCCTTTGGTGCCAACGCTCGCCTCATTTTCGCCGCTCCCTCCAGCGGCGTCTACTACGTCAAAGCGCTCAACCACGCCCCTTCCGTATATGGGCCGGATGTCACTTACGAACTCTCGGTGCGTACACAGTCTCAGGCCGGGGTTGCGATCATCGTGGCCGGTCGCAAGTATAGTTCCGAAGGGCTGCAAGCCAACATCAACTACGTCGCCAACCAGGCCTTCCGCGTCTTCAAAGATGGTGGCATTCCGCCCGAGGATATCTACTACCTGCACCACGATACCACTCAGGACGCCGATGGCGATGGTCATCCTGACGTGGACACGACGGCGACTACATCCACACTGCAATACGCCATCACCACCTGGGCCGTATCGCGCGCCGGGCCCGGTGCCCCGCTCTACCTGTACCTGGTGGATCACGGTACCAACGACCTGTTCCTCATAGACGGGTACGGCGATGCGGTCACGCCCGGCCAACTCGACGGTTGGTTGAATATACTGGAGGACAGCACGGGGTGCCAGGTCAACGTGATCATCGAGAGTTGTAAGAGCGGCAGCTTTATCGCTGCGCCCCCAGAGATATCGAAGCCGGGGCGCGTGATTGTCACGTCGGCCGCCTCGCATCAGAGCGCGCACGCCTATTCGGACGGCCAGGGGGCGTACTTTTCCAACCATTTCCTCAGCCTGTTGGGCGACAACGCGGACCTGTGGACGAGTTACAGCCAGACCCGTGCCTCCTTGGAGCGTACCAGGCTTGGACAGACGCCCTGGCTGGACGACAACGGGGACGCCATCTCGAACGAACAGGATGGGGCGATTGCCCGCCAGCGGGGTTTGATCTCACCGACATTGGAGGCCATTCCGTGGATTGCGAGCGTCTCGGCTCCAGTGCAAATTGACGGGTATAGTGCAGCGATCACGGCCACCGTCTACGAAGATAAGCCAGGAGCACTGGTGTGGGCGGAGATCATCGCTCCCTCGTATCCCATACCCGACCACGAGGACGAGATGGTTTACATTGATGTGCCCCGGCTACTGTTGTCCGACGGAAATGGGGACGGCACTTACGAGGGCACGTACGGCGGGTTCACGGAAATTGGCGAGTATCGGGTGATTGTGTACGCCCGCGACGTGGATAGGAACCAGGGGTTACCCAAGGGCACAACCGTGCGGACGGGATGGCTGGTTTACTTGCCGATGGTCTTGCGGTGAGATCGAGTTGTAGTGTACAAGGACAGAAATGGCTGCTGAAGAGGGAGGCAAAGATGCGAACGGCTGTAATGTACCCGTTGGCATTGGCACTGTTACTGGTGCTACTGTGGCTGGCAATGCTGGCACAAGTCACCGCAACGTCCGAATCCCCTTGGGACGTGAGGATGCCGCAGGCGAACGGCATACAGTTAGAATTCGAAGCACAACTTGGGGGTGCAGAAGGTGGCCTGGTCCCAAGCACGGCCCAGACCAGGGTGACCAGCGCACCAATCCTGTCCCTCGACAAAAGCGATGGGGTTAACACTGCCTATGCTGGCGACTTGCTTACCTACACCCTCACCTACACCAACGCTGGCGATGAGAATGCCTCCAACGTCACGATCACCGACACACTGCCCAACCACGTCACGTATGTCGGCTGCGAAATCCAGAACGGAGATTGCCATCCCGTGCCGCCTGCCGGTCCTGATTACGTGGTCTTCCACATCCCTGCCATCACGCAAACCATCGGGCAGGCCTACCTTGTCGTGCGGGTCAACGATCCTCTTCCTGCTGGAGCCAGTGTCGTGAGCAACCAGGCCAGTATGGCACACTCATCGCTCTCTGTGCCCGCTGACGTGTACGATATAGACGTCATCGGCACACAACCGGATCTCCAGATCACAGTGAGCAACCAACCTGAGCTGTTCTCTCCCGGAAAACTGATGACCTATACAGTGATCTACAGCAACGTTGGGCGTATGGATGCCGAGGATGTAGTCATCGCCACCACCTTGCCGACCAACACTGTGTACATCGGTTACGGCTGGCAACCGGCCGGTGGTCAGACTTACACCCGCACAGTCACACATCTGCCCGCAGGTTCCACCGGCCATATGGTCACGTTCACAGTCCAGTACTCTGCCCCTGTCCAGTCTGGATGTCCGCAGATCGGCGTGTCCGAGTTCAATACACCTTTCACTATCGCCGGGAAGGGCGGCGTCGGTCGGGATACCAATTCCGCCGACAACACTGCCATCGCTTACATAGGCGTGCCCGACCTGGTTGTGACGGAATTCACCGTTGAGCCTTCGCCGGTAGAGGCGAATGTGCCGGTCACCTTTACCATTGTGATGAAGAATCAGGGCACCGGCTGGGCCTTGAACCCAGACTTCCAGACGGGCAAGGCCGGTTCCAGTGTCGATATCTTCATCTCACCTGTCGCTTCCTGTCCCTGGAAACGTTACGGCGACAAAGGCATGTGGGATTATATTCCTGCCATCGCACCCGGCGTACAGTACACGCTGGTAATGACGCTTACCGGCGGCTCCAACAGTAACAGGCAACGCATCTCGTTCACCGAGGAGGAAATCCAGCAGATTCAGGACTTCTACGTCAAGGTTGACAGTTTCGGAGATTGCCCCTACGGCCTGATCCCCGAGAGCAACGAGATGAATAATGTAAAAATGGCGCAGGCTACTTTCCTCATGGCGCAGTTCACTGCTACGCCAACGAGTGGCCCTGCGCCGCTGATGGTGAACTTTGCCGACCAATCCATCGGTGACATCACTTCCTGGCATTGGGACTTTGGCGATGGCAACACGAGTAGTACCCGCAACCCATTGCATACGTACGAGCGTACTGACACCTATACCGTCTCCCTTACCATATCCGGTCCCGATGACTCGGACACCGAAACCAAGCCCAGTTACATCCAGGTTACTGGTGATCAGGTTACTGGTGACGCCTACGAACCGGACGACACCTGCACACAGGCCAACACTCTGGCAACTGACGGTACTGTCCAGCCACACACCTTCCACCAATATGCCGACGTCGACTGGGCACATTTCACCGCCATCTCCGGCACTACCTACGTCGTCCAGGCCACCAGTATCAGTTCTGGCGCCGATCTGACGCTCGAACTGTACGACGCCTGTGATGGCAATCTGGCAGGCTCCGACGACAACGCCTTTGGGTCCGATGCCCGCATCATCTTCACCGCTCCCTCCAGTGGCACCTATTACCTCAAGGTGCTCAACGACGACCCGGCCGTGTATGGCCCACACGTCACCTACGAACTCTCGGTGCGCACCCAGATGCCGGGTGGGGTGGCGCTCATTGTGGCCGGGCACGATGACAACTATCGCCTGCAGGATCACATCCTCTACGCCGCCAACTTTGCCTACCGCACCTTCCTCAATGCAGGCATCCCCAAGGCCCGCATCCGCTATCTGAGCACGGTCAACGACAGCCGCACCGACGCCGATGGGGACGAGATCAGCGACGTATATGCCTCCTCTACCTCGGCCAACGTGCAGGCAGCCATCACCACCTGGGCAGCCAACCTGACCGACAATCATACGCCCTTTTACCTGTACCTGGCGGACCACGGTGGGGTAGACGTTTTTCTGACGAATGGTAGTGGCGACACCCTCACCCCGAATGAACTGGACGTGTGGCTGAGTGCGTTAGAGACGGCGACAGGGGCATCGGTCAACGTAGTCTATGAGGCCTGCCATTCGGGGAGTTTCATTGTCACGCCGGATGAGATCTCCGAACCAGGACGGGTGGTGATCGCCTCGACAGGGCAGGCGAACAATGCCTATCCTGCACCGGGCCGGGGAGCCTACTTCTCCGATGCCTTCTTCACCGCGCTGGGCCAGAGCCAGGACCTGTGGACCAGTTTCCAGGAGGGGGTGGATGCGGTCGAAGCGACGGGACTGTGGCAAACTCCCTGGTTGGACGCCAATGGCAACGCGGTGCCTAACGAGCCAGATGACCGTGCACCGGCCCGGGGACGCGGGTTGGCCAATCCTGGCTTTCCACCGGAACGACCGCCAGTGGTTGATTGGGTCCTGCCGCCAGTAAGCATACAGAATGGTGAAGGTACCGTCCGGGCGCTTGTGCGGGACGATGGGAACACCGCGCGGGTAAATGTGTGGGCAGTGGTGTACCCGCCGTCGTTCATTGAGCCGGCCCCTTCGCCGGATGGCACGATGCCTGACCTGGGCTTGCCGCAAGTAGAACTGTCGGACAGTAATGGGGACGGGGAGTTCGTGGGAGTGTGTCAGAACTTTACCGAGGATGGCATATACCACCTGGTGTTCTACGCCGAGGACGGCGAGGGGAATCTGTCGCAACCAACAGTGTTAGAAGTACAGACGAGGTGGCAAGTCCACCTGCCGCTGGTGATGCGGGGGCGTTGAAAAAGTGTCCCGGTTCGTCCGCGCTGATGCGCGAAAAACGGCTCTCCGTGCGTTAGATGAATCAGGAGGTCCAACGATGAACACAAAACGCTGGCTGGCCTTTGTGGCCATTGCTTTGGCCGGATTCACACTGCTCCTGGTCTCTGCCGTGCTGTCACGTTCTTCGGTCGCGGTGGCGGCCGTGCCTTCCACTACCCCGACGGTGACGCCCACCCGCATACCCGACGTAGCTCTGGGTTCAGTGCTTGCCGCGCCCGACCTGATCATCGCGAGCATCACCTTCAGCCCCGCCCACCCCGATGTGGGCGAGGGCGTGGATATCACCGTGACGGTCAAGAACCAGGGGGATGCGGTCGCTTCGGGCTTCCCTGTCCACCTCTACGTTAACCCGCCCGACGAACCGCCGACCAGCACCACACCCCACACGTCGCGCACTTACTGGGGCATTCCGCTCAACCCGGGGACCTCTTTCCACTGGATACGAACCAATCACACCTTTGCTGTCAGCGGCACCTACCCCGTCTACGCCTGGGTAGACCGGGACAACGACGTTCCCGAGTCCGACGAGACGAACAACCTGACCGGGCCTGTTTACATCCCGGTGGGCACCATCTATACCCCAGACGCGTACGAGGACGACGATCTCTGTAGCCAGGCCAACCCGATCCCCTCCGACGGCACGGTCCAGCAGCATAACCTCTACCCTGCGCCGGACAAGGACTGGGCCAGGTTCGACGCCATCGGTGGCGTTACCTACCGTGTGCAGGCCATTGCCGACGGAGCCGACGCCGACTTGGTGGCCGAACTGCACGGCTACTGCGGCGGCCCTCCCAGTTTTGGCAGCGGAGCCGAATTCGAATTCACCGCGCCTGCCAGCGGTACCTATTACCTGAAAGTCGAGCATAACCTGGCTGACTATGGCCTTGATACCGCCTACCGCCTGCGCGTCTCGGCGCTAAACTTCTGCCAGGGGTATTACGAACCCAACGATACGTGTGCGACGGCGGCCGACATCGTCGTGGATGCAGCGCCGCAGACGCACACGTTCTGCCGGGCCGGAGACGCCGATTGGGTGCGCTTCCCCATCACGGCCGGCTCGACCTACGTCATCTCGGCCACCCACGTTGGCGTCGAGGCCAGCACTCAACTCAGCCTGTACACTTGCTGTGGCGCTTCGCCGGTTCTCACCGACGGGCAGCACCTGGCATACACGGCGCTGACGGGCGGCGTGGCCTACGTCAAAGCCGCACACTCGAATCCGGCCACCCAGGGCCCCGACACGGAATACACGCTCCAGGTGGCACGCATCAGCGATTGTGCCTCCGATGCCTACGAAGAAGACGACACGGCAGCCACAGCCAGCACGCTCGTCGTCGGGGGTGCAGCCCAGACCCACAACGTCTGCCCGGCCGGCGACGCGGATTGGGCCAGGTTCAGCGCCACGGCCGGTTTCACGTACACGGTGGAGACGTTCAACCTGGGCGATGTGGCCGACACGGTGCTGTGTTTGTTCGACGCCAGCGGCACGACCCAACTGGCCTGCGACGACGACAGTGGCCCGGGCAACGGCTCGCGCGTCGTATGGCAGGCCCCGGCGGACGGCACGTACGCCTTGCGGGTGACCGACTACAACCCGGAGGTGGCCGGGATCGAAACCCACTACGACCTGCACGTGTCCGCTGGCCCATGCACTCTCGATGCGCTGGAACCTGACGACACGCAGGCCACAGCGCGTTTCATCCCTGCCGACGGCAGCAGGCAGGCCCACAACACCTGCCCGGCCGGGGACGTGGACTGGGCCTACTTCACCCCTGGTTCGGGGCCCTATGTGATCGAGACGACGGACCTGGGGCTTGAGGCCGATACGTTCATCGAGTTATACGACGCCTCGGGACGCCGGTTGGCCTTCAACGATGACTACGGCCCCGGCACAGACTCCTGCATCCATTACACGTTCGGCGGTGGCACGTACTACGTCCAGGTGCGCCATTACAACCCTACCAGGTACGGTACCGGCACCGAGTACTCGCTGCGCGTCTACCCGGGCGACCCACCTACCCCCACGCCGACGCCCACGCCTCCGCCAACAATCACGCCGACGCCCCCACCGCCTCCATCCGGCGTGCTGACGATCATCCTGGTCAACCGGGAGCGGGTTGCTGCTTTGCACGGGGAAACGGCGGCGACGCAGTTGATGACCAGGTTGGAGACGCTGGCTGCTCACGACGATGTACAGGGCGAGATCATCCGCCTGGACTTGAACGACGCCACCAGGGCTGCCTATACCAACTGGAGCGCCGACCCAGTCAATGTGGACAAGGCCAACCAGGTCGCGGCGGCTATCCGGGGCGTCATCATGACCTACTTGCAACAGCACGACAGTGTAAAGTACATCGTGCTCGTCGGTGATGACCGGCTGTTGCCGTTCCGCCGTGTCCCCGACCATACGCCCCCCTGTGCTTACGGCAGAGAATGTGTGGAACAGGACTATGCCCGCGTCAACGACGATCATCCTACCGGAGCAGCCCTGCGCGCCAACTACTTTCTCACCGACGATTACTACGCCGACCGCGACCCCACGCCTTTCGAAGGGCGGGAACTGTACATCCCCGACCTGGCCGTCGGACGTCTGATCGAAACGCCGGCAGAGATCGTCGCGTTCATTGATGTTTTCCTGGCCGGCTCAGAAGTCACGTTGGGGGACGTCCTGGTGACCGGCTACGACTTCGTGCAAGACGCAGCCAGTGCCATCTGCGGAGACTGGCAGGATGACCTGGGAGCAGATGGGGTGGCTTGCACTCTGATTGGCTGCTGTTGGACGGGGGATGAATTTCGTGACCGGCAGCTGAACGCCACTCCACCGTTCAAAGTCCAATCCATCAACGGTCACGCCAATCACTATCAGGAAGGCGCACCGCGTGGGGGCCACATTGAGGCTGGTGAAGTTGCCTTGGCCTCATCCGACCTCGAGCGAGCGCTGATCTACACGTTGGGCTGCCACTCCGGCCTGAACGTTCCACCGACTAATACGGTCGGTCCGTTGGACCTGGCCCAGGCCTTTGCTCAAAAGAAGGCCAACTATGTGGGCAACACCGGTTATGGGTGGGGCTTGCTACACGACGTCGGCCTGTCTGAAAGGTTGATGCGCCTCTACACCGATGAATTGCGTCGCACTGAAAGTGTCAGCATAGGACAGGCGCTTGCGGCTGCCAAACGGTGCTATTATCAGCAGGATCAGGACTTTACCGGCTACGATGAGAAGGTGCTCGAGGAAGCGGTCTTTTATGGGCTGCCGATGTACCGCCTGAACACCGGCACCGGCCTGGGGCCGACCGACGATCCCTTCCCCAGTGTGGATATCGTGTCCAATCTGCCGAACGCCCTGGGGAACGAGGCTGTCGTCTCAGGCACGGTCAGCATCCGCCTCGTCGGCGCGTTGGGTCCTGGGGACGTGATGAGCCGTGCAGTAACTGCCGATGGCACCTACTATCTGTTGGACGGCCACATTCACGCCGTGCCGGGGCAGCCGGTGCAGCCGCTGCTATACGCAGACGTGATGGCCGCGGGTTGGCCGGCACGCTCGGTCGTCTTCCGGGGGGGAGAGTACGAGACGTTGGACAGTTTCGACCCGCTCGTGGTGTCGCCGGTCAATGACTACCTGACCCAGACGGCCGAGGCGGCCTTCGACACACCAGGCTGGTACCCAATGGTGCCAGCCGGCCTGCAGAACTATGGGGGTGGGACGAGCATCGTCGTCCAAATGGGGCAGTATGACCCGCGCAGCCAGCAGGCGCGGCTATACAGCACGCTGGAACTGGACCTGTACTATAGTTTGAGTACCGACGAGGTGCCTCCACAGATTACTGTGGTGGATGGCCTCTACAATCGCGCGACGGGCCGGGTGAACCTCAAGGTGGGCGCGACCGATCCGGCCGGCGTGCAGCGCGTCATAGCCGCACATACGCGCGGGGATGGCTACTGGAATAACGTGGACCTGAGATTCGATCACAGCCTGCACAAGTGGATCGGCAGCTTCCCCGGCGACACGGACTCGCGCTATTTCGTCCAGGTGACAGATGGGGCGGGCAACACGGC
>Ga0315289_10011508_pt1 | contig 12535 bp, 9 predicted proteins | sample YL17G11_40_MG_FD_203452 | JGI IMG/M metagenome (GOLD analysis project Ga0315289, IMG submission 203452) | Sediment microbial communities from Yellowstone Lake, YNP, Wyoming, USA - YL17G11_40 | ecosystem: Environmental > Aquatic > Freshwater > Lake > Sediment | place: USA: Wyoming | collected...
GAATCGAAACCAATTTCGGCCAGGTGTTCAGGGCTAAAACCGTAGTGGTCTGTGCCGGGACGTTTTTGGACTCGACCATACACATCGGTCTGGACAGTTTTCCCGGCGGCCGGCTGGGGGAAATATCCTGCCCGGCTATCTTTAAATCTATAAAAAAGCTGGGACATCGGACCAGATTTTTTAAGACCGGTACCTGCGCCCGGTTGGACAAAGCCAGTATCGATTTTTCCCGGCTAGAGGAGCAGAAACCCGACCAAGACGCTTCGCCGTTTTCGTTTTTCTCAAGTTCCTTGCCGCAGGACCCGTTAAGCTGTTACATCACCCACACCAATGCTAAGACCCACCGGATCATCAAAAAGAACCTTAAATATTCGCCGCTTTATACCGGCAAAATAAAAGCCCGCGGCGTACGGTATTGCCCTTCCCTGGAAGACAAGGTGGTCAAATTTTCCGACCATGACCGGCACCAGGTGTTTGTCGAGCCCGAGGGCCGCGGATCAAGCGAAGTCTATCCTAACGGCGTGTCTACGTCTTTACCCTACGCGGTCCAGGTCGAGTTTATCCGCAGTATCGCGGGCCTTGAGAACGCGGTGATTTTGCGCCCCGGTTACGGCATCGAGCACGGCCTGATCGATCCCTGCCAGCTTTACCCTACGCTGGAATCAAAGCTTATCCGCGGTCTTTATTTTGCCGGCCAGGTCAATGGTACCACCGGTTATGAGGAAGCCGCAGCTCAAGGGTTAGTGGCCGGTATCAATGCGGGGCTGGCGGTCAAAGGCAAAAAACCTTTTATTTTGAAACGTTCCCAGGGCTTTATCGGCGTGATGATCGACGATCTTACCTCTAAGGGTACGGATGAGCCTTACCGGATGTTCACCTCCCGCTCGGAGTTCCGCTTGAATCTTCGCGAGTCTAACGCTGACCTCAGGCTTTTGCCTTTAGCGGTAAGCCTGGGAATGCTTGAGGGATCGGCCCGTGATCTTGCCCGGGATAAACAGGCGCGTATTGACGCCCGGGTCGGGGAATTAAAAAAGACCGCGGTAAATATTTCCGGCAAAAAGATCAGCCTGTATGACTGGCTTAAAAGGCCGGATAGTTCTTACCAGGAAGCTGAAAAAAGTTTAAGCGGTAAAATAGCCGAGCCGTTTATTCGCGATGAGATAGAGATAGCTGCCAAGTACGAGGGGTTTATCCGGCGCCAGGAGAGCATGTTAAAAGAGCTGGAAAATCTTGAGAGGATAAAAATACCGGAAATAGATTTTTCCCGGGTGCCTTCTTTATCGCGGGAGGTAGTAGAAAAGCTTAATCGGTTTAAACCGGATAATCTGGCTGAGGCGCTGGCGATAAGCGGGGTGACGCCCGCGGCGATCGCCAGCGTGTATGGTTATGTTAAAAAAAGAAAGACAAGTATTTGACGGCCGCTTGTTAAAAGTCTTCCTGAAGCCCGTGACTTTACCCAACGGCCATAAGATCATCATGGAATATATCCGGCATCCCGGCGCTGTTTTAGCGGTGCCGGTGTTTGATGACGGCCGGATCGTGATGATCCGCCAGTTCCGGGCGGCGATCAATAAATATATCTGGGAACTGCCGGCGGGAACGCTGGAGGAAGGAGAGCCGCTGGTTTCCTGCGTTAAGCGCGAGCTGATCGAAGAAACCGGTTATTGCGCCGCGAAGGTAAAAAAGTTGGGCAAGATCGTGCCGGTGCCGGGCTATTGCACAGAGATAATCCATATATTTCTGGCTACCGGGCTGACGCGCGTAGCCAAGGCGGCTATGCCGGATGAAGTGATCAGCGAAAAGGCCTTTACTTTAGCCCAGGTCAAAAAAATGCTGGCTCATGGCGCGATCATCGACGCCAAAACTATCTGTGGATTAACTTTATATACTGCTTAGGATATACTCCGCGAATTTTTGGGCGGCGCCTTCCGGCTTAAGCATGTCTTTAACTTCAGCCAGGCCGGTTTTAAGATGCGCGTAAGCTTTCTCGCTTTTTAACAGACTTAATGCTTCTGCCGCTACGTTGATGGGCATGGCCCGTTTTTGCAAAAGTTCCTTTACTACGGGTCTGCCGGCCAAAATATTCACCATCCCGGCGTAAGGCGCCTTGACCATCCGTTTGAGCAGCCACCAGCTTAGATCGTTCATCTTGTAAAACAGGATATAAGGCACGCCCAGCACAGCCAACTCGACTCCTGACGTGCCGCTGGTGGCGACTACGAGTTTCGACGCGGCGATCGCCGCGTAAGAATGCTCGACCAGCTCCATGTTTAAAGAGAAACTGTGGTAAAAAGTTTCTGCGATGTTCGGCGGACGGACCAGCTGGAATTGCCAGCCGGGAAGCTTTGTGGCCAGAAAGTCTTTGGCTTTGATGATGATGGGCAGATGGTTCTTTAAGACGCTTTTGCGGGAACCGGGCATAAAGGAGATAAGGTTTTTTTGCTCGACGGTGACCGGCGGTATCAGTTCCAGCAGGGGATGGCCGAAGTAGAGGACCGGGATATTATGTCGGCGGTAAAACTCTTCTTCGAACTGGAAGATCACGATCATTTTGTCCACGTACTTGCGGATCAGTTCGACTCGATTCGGGCGCCAGGCCCAGACTTGCGGGCTGATGTAATAGTAGACCGGGAACTCATGGTTTAACTTTTGTGCCAGGCGCAGGTTGAAATCGGGAAAGTCGCAAAGGATCACCAGGTCAGGCTTGATCCGGCGTATTTCCCGCGCGGTCTGGTCAAGCGCGGCGAATATTTTCGGCAGCGAACACAATATTTCCACCAGGCCGGTGACTGAATGGTCTACGAGGTTGATTATCTGTTGGGAGCAGGCTGCGCTCTGCGCGCCGGCAAAAGAATATAGCTCGATCTGGTCTGAGCGTTCTTTTAAGTGCCGGCAGAGCAGTCCACAGTAGTTGTCCGCGGATTTGTCGCCGGCGACGATCACGACTTTTTTCATATTTTTTTCTCTATTTTCAGCGCCAGCGCCAAAGCGTTGCGGGCTTTAACGGCGTGTTCGAGGGTCTGGTTGCCGGCCTTGACCAGGCTGATAAAATCCCGGATTTCCTGCTTGAGCGGTTCTTCTTTATTGATCGGTAAGTCGAGTTTAGTGATCTGGTTATTGACCTTGCGGTAGATCTCCACGGATTGGTTGGCGTAGTCCAGCGAGATGTAGCAGTCGCGCATGAATATCCGGAATTTGCGTTCTTTTTTGGCCGAGATGCGCGAGGCGGTGATGTTGGCCACACAGCCTTTGACAAAGGTTATCCGGACGTTGGCGATGTCCGCGGTAGGGGAGAGTACCGGCACGCCTTTGACCTCGATCTTTTTTACCTTATCTTTTACCAGGTCCAGCATGATGTCCAGATCGTGGATCATCAGGTCCGAGACTACGCTGATATCCAGCGACCGCGCCGGGTATGGGCTCAAGCGGTGGCACTCGATAAACAGCGGGTCCTTGATGTTGGCTTTGACCGCCATGTAGGCGCTGTTGTAGCGTTCCACGTGGCCGACCGCCAGGAGAGTCTTATTTTTTTGAGCGAGCTTGATCAGCCGGTCAGCCTGGGCAAGGTCCTGGGTAATGGGTTTTTCGACCAGGACCGGAATTTTATTTTTGAGAAAAAACGCGGCGATCGCGTAATGAAAAGTAGTCGGTGAGGCTACGCTGACCAGATCGACTTTGCCGGCCAATTCCCGGTAGTCGCTGAGGCGCTCTACCCCTTCCAGGCCGGCCAGCTTTGCCGGGTCGTTGTCTACGGCATAGACCTGGGATATGCCGGCCAGTTCGCGCCAGATCCTCAGATGTATGCTGCCCAGTTTTCCGATACCGATGACTGCGGTTTTCATATGCGGATTGTACCAGACCCGCTTAGGCAAGTCAACCAAGTCGCCTGTTAGCGGGATTGACAAGGCAAAACCCCGATGTTATTATTGGAAAGCTAAGCTATCAGCCGAGGTGATGGAATGGCAGACATGACGGTCTCAAAAACCGTTGGGAGCAATCCCATGCGGGTTCAACTCCCGCCCTCGGCAGTTTAATTTTGCGAAAGCAAAATTAAACAGAGCAATTGAGCCTGCCTGCCTGCCGGCAGGCAGGCAATAGAACATTAGAGCAATAGATGAATTCGGGCTCAATTGCGGTCTATTTTCTATTGTTCTAATGTTCAAAATTTGACAACCAGACAGTTAAATGGTAACATCTTTTCTGCGCCGGTAGGCGCTTAGGGGCTGTAGCTCAGCTGGGAGAGCACAACGCTGGCAGTGTTGGGGTCGAGAGTTCAAATCTCTCCAGCTCCATATTAATGAGGTGGTTATGTTAAAATATTTTTTCTGCTTATTCTTCGGCGTCATCTTTTTATCCGGCTGCGTGATCGGGGCGACTACCGCCAAATCCCCGGCATTATCCAAGAACTGTCCGGAGACCATGGCCGCTTCCCAGCGCCTGAACTGTCTCGCGAACAAAGTTTCCGGCCTGGAAACCGAGCTGAAAAAAGCGCAAAGCTCATCCGTTGCCTACAAAGAAGAGCTGGCCAAAAAAGTCGAAGAGAGCCAAGCCCTTAAAGAACAGCTTAAGAACACCGTGCGCATGCCTTCGGGCGAAGAGATCCAGAAGTGTTTGAAGAAAGCCGGGGTTTATCCAGGCCCGATCGACGGTGAGATCGGCCAGACCACCAAGGACGCCATATCCAAATTTCAGCAGGCCAACGGCCTTACTCCCGACGGTGTGGTGGGGTCCAAGACCTGGGAAAAACTGCGGCAGTATTGGGAATAGATAAACCGCGTTTGCCCAAATACGAAATTCGAATATCGAAATCCGAAACAAATCCGAATCTCGAAACAGGGAAAACAGGGATTCTGTTTAAACGTTTCGAATTTTCTTAGTTTGTTTCGAATTTCGTGCTTCGGATTTCGAGTTTAAACCAAATCCCAAAAAACACAGGGCATGAAATAAGCGAGCGCTTTACAATTTGGAGCGCGTGATGGAATACAACAAGGCTATCGATAAAAAATGGCAGGAATACTGGGCGAGCCGTCGTCTTTTTAACGTCGACGTAAATGACGAAAGCAGGCCCAAATATTACTGCCTGGTGATGTTTCCCTACCCTTCCAGCGAACTGCACGCCGGGCACGCCCGCAATTACGTGATCGGCGACGCCGTGGCCCGTTATAAGCGCATGCACGGTTACAACGTGCTTAATCCTATGGGTTGGGACGCTTTCGGTCTTCCGGCCGAGAATCAGGCCATCAAAAACAAGATCCATCCCGAGGCCTGGACCCTTAAAAATATCAAACGCATCAGAGAACAGCTTGAAAGCTGGGGCATGAGTTACGACTGGGAACGCGAGATAACCGCCTGCCTGCCCGATTATTACCAATGGACCCAGTGGATATTTTTACAGCTTTATAAAAACGGTCTGGCTTACCGTAAAGAGGCTTTTGTCAACTGGTGCTCAGGCTGTCAGACGGTTTTGGCTAACGAGCAGGTGGTCGAGGGAGATTGCGAACGCTGTTCGACCAAAGTCATCCAGCGCAAACTGCGCCAGTGGTTTTTTAAGACCACGCATTATAGCCAGCGTTTACTTGACGATCTGGAGTTACTTGCCGATTGGCCGAGCCGGGTCAAAGTCATGCAGACCAACTGGATCGGCCGTTCGGTGGGCGCGGAGATAGACTTCAGCGTGGATGCCACCAGCCTGAAACTGCGTTGTTTTACCACTCGCCTTGATACTATATTTGGGGCCACGTTTTTAGCCTTAAGTTACGACCATCACAGCATACCGGACTTGATCAAGGATTCAGCGGATAAAACGAAGCTGGGATCTTTTGTGGAAAAAATAAAGAATTCCGCCATGTCGGTTAAACTGGTGGACAGTTTTGAAAAAGAAGGGATGTTCACCGGCAAGTACGCGATCAACCCTTTTACCGGACAAAAGATCCCGATTTGGATCGCCAATTATATTTTAGCCGGTTACGGTACCGGGGCCATCATGTGCGTGCCGGCCCATGACAGCCGCGATCATGAGTTCGCCAAGAAATATGATTTGCCGATAGTCGAAGTGATTAAACCGATGACCCGCGACACTCCCGAGGTGGCCGCAGGACTCCTCGGGAGTGGTGGTGGTAAAATAGTTTTTGAAGATCCGGGCGTGTTAGTCAATTCCGGTGAGTATACCGGTCTTTCGTCGCAAGCCGCGATCGATAAGATGGCCGCGTTTTTGACTGCCAAAGGCGCCGGCGGCAAAGCAGTAAATTATAAACTGCGCGATTGGCTGATCTCACGGCAGCGTTACTGGGGCGCGCCCATCCCGATGATCTATTGCGATAAATGCGGCGAGGTGCCGGTACCCCAAGATCAACTGCCGGTGCTTTTGCCTAAAAACGTGGAGTTTTTGCCTACGGGGCAATCGCCCTTGACCTATGTAGCGGATTTCTTGAACACCACTTGCCCTAAATGCGGGGCCAAAGCCCGCCGTGAGACCGATACCATGGACACCTTTGTGGACTCCAGCTGGTATTACCTGCGTTACATCTCGCCCAAAAACAGCCAAGCGGCTTTTGTAAAAGCCGACATCAAAAAATGGCTGCCCGTGGACCAGTATATCGGCGGAGTGGAACACGCTATTTTGCATCTGATGTATTCGCGGTTCATCTATAAATTTTTGATCGACGCCGGGCATGTGGACACCGACTTTCCCGAACCCTTCCGCCGCCTGTTCACCCAGGGTATGATCGTCAAAGACGGTTTCAAGATGTCCAAGTCCAAAGGCAACGTGGTGGCGCCCGATTATATCATCGACAAATTCGGGGCTGATGTGATGCGGCTTTACATCTTGTTTATGGGCCCGCCGGAAAAAGAAGCCGAGTGGCAAGATGAAGGCCTGATGGGTATAGCTAGGTTTATCCAGCGCGCGGCACGCCTCCTGGATATGCTGGCGGAATATAATTACCAGGCTCAAGGGGACTTGAGCCCGGCGGAAAAAGACGTGCGTAGAAAGATCCATTCCACCATCAAGGAAGTCACCGAGGACCTAGAGGGCGATTTCCAGTTTAACACCGCGATCAGCCGGGTGATGGAGCTGGTCAACCAGATATATAAAACGGTCAACGAGGGAACCTTGCGTAAATCGCTTTTGAAAGAAGCCGTGGACACGGTATTTATCCTGCTGTCGCCGTTCACCCCGCATTTGAGCGAAGAGGTCAACCAGGCCTTAGGTAACAGTGGTTCAGTCATGGAAAGAAAATGGCCGGCTTTTGATCCGGGACTGCTGGAAGCCGACGAAGTGGAGATAGCCGTCCTGATCAACGGCAAAGTCCGGGAAAAACTGATGATCAACCCTGCCTGGCCGCAGGTAGAAATAGAAAAACGCGCGCTTACCTTGGAAAAAATCAGCTCAAGCCTCAATGGCAAACCCGCCAAAAAAGTCATCTACGTGGACAAGCGCATGCTTAATATCGTAGTCTGACTTCCCGGTTAATCTTTCTTAAAAAATCTGCGGATGGTTTTGATGACGTGGTCTGTCTGGGCTTTGGTCAGGAAAGGATGACAGGGCAAACTTAATACACTCATGCCGGCCTTTTCGCTTTCAGCCAGATATTGGTTGCCGTAATTTTTGAACGCAGCCATTTTATGTAGAGGCAGAGGATAATAGACTCTTGATTGTACGCCGTTTTGGTTAAGTTGTTGGAGCAGCCGGTCGCGGATGCCCGGTTCGGTCCTGATGGTGAAGAGATTATAAGTGTGGCCTTTATCCGGAGGCGGCAGGCTGATCTGTCCAAGCGTTGACAAGCCTTTACGGTAGACTTGAGCGATCTTTACCCGGCGTTCGATCAGGCGCTTGATCTTTTTGATTTTTTCCAGCAGTACCGCGGCCTGGATACTGTCGAGGCGAGAATTGTAGCCCACGCAATTTGAATCATAGGCTTGTTTCTGGCCGTGGTTACGCAACATCAGCAGTATTTCGGCCAGCCCGTCGTCTGGCGTGGTGATCAGGCCCGCGTCGCCGAAAGCGCCCAGATTCTTGGAAGGGAAAAAGCTAAACGCGCCGCAATCGCCCAGCGTGCCGCAATGCTTGCCATTAAATTTTGAACCAAAAGCCTGGGCTGTGTCTTCTACCAAGAAAAGGCCGTGTTTTTTGGCGATTCCGACCAGGCTGTCCAGGTCAGCCGGCATGCCGAACAGATGTACGGGCATGATGCCTATGGTATTTTCCGTTACGGCCCTGGAAACGGCTGTTGGGTCCAGGTTAAAGCTGGCAGGGTCTATATCGGCAAACACCGGTTTTGCTCCGGCCAGGATTATGGCTTCGGCGGTAGCCGCGAAAGTAAAGGGCGTAGTGATTATTTCCTGGCTGGGTTGAAAAAATCCTTGGTTGAACCGCTGGAGCGCCAGGGCCCTTAACGCAAGGAGCAAGGCGTCAGTGCCGGAAGCTACGGCTACGGCATGTTTTGTGCTCAAATAGGCGGCGGATTTTTGTTCGAACTCCTTGACCGGTTCGCCCAATATCCATTTCTGGGCCTTCAGGCAGCTTTTTATGCCGCGATCAATACCGGTTTTACAGGAGGCGTATTCTTTGTGCAGATCTAAAAGTGGGACGTTCATCGGTTTCATCTGGCAGGCATTATAGCCTATTTTTTATTTTAATTCCAGTATTCTCCAGGCCAGGTCATCCAGGCTGAAGTCTTTGTTTTTAGAAGACAGGCAGACCAGCAGCCGGTCGGGGTCGCCTAAAAACTTAAGCGATACAAATACCAGCGAAGTACGGCCGCGCCGTATCGTCCGGCAGCTAACGTTACGCAGGCGGGTATTATTTCTGTAAACCACAAGTTTGTCGCCGGCCACAAACAGCGTAAGCTTGGGCATCAGAGAAAAATCGCGTGTGTGCCGGTAGGGTAAAAGGCGTATGTAGCCCTTAAAATAACGGCTTTTTTGAGGCGTCAGTTTTATCAGCAGGACGTTGCCTTTGCGGCCATAGACGAGGGCCGGTTCTTTGCCCCGGTCGGCGCCTGAGGGCCGCCAAAGAAGTCTTTTGGCGGCAGGGTTTTTAAGGCTGATAGCCGGGTAATCGCTGAACAGTTCGTTGGCCCGGACGAAAGTAAAAAGATAAGCCGGATAACCGGCTAACTGGCTTTTAGCGAAAGAAACGGCGGTTTTTTTGGCGTTTTTTTCATCAGAAAAAAGTCTTAAACGGTACCAATGAGCCGGCCCGGCCGCCATTTTTTGCGGCGGGTCCCAGGTCAGGTCCGGATGGATCCCTCGGGGCGCCGGCCAGCCGACTACGTGGATAAGATAAGGGAAGACCAGGGGGGTTTTAAGCTGGGCAACGCAGTCCCAAAGGGTTATCCGGGTAAAAAGGTAAAGGGCCCGGTGGTCGCGGTTGGCGTCGCAGGGATGAGACACAAATACTTTGGTCGGCCTAAAGCCTAATATCTCGCGGCGCAGATCGCGCAGAATATTTTGACCGATGTAAGTCGAACCAAAGGAAGGCGATTCGTTATAAGGCACTTCGGATATCCGGGTAAGTTTGTCGCGGAAAGGCCGGCCGACATCCCAGTGGCCGAACATCATGTCCATGGTGCCGTAATCGGGATAACCCAGGAATACCGCGTCAGCAGCGTTTAAGCCCAGGTATTGCAGGGCTGCCAGCGATTCTTTTTCGCGGGTCCGGCCCATGCCGATAAACTCACCGCGGAAAAGGGCCAGACGTTTTTTATAAACGAGGTAAGAGGGTTCGTTATGGTCACCGTTGGTTAAAAATACCACTTTAACCCTGGCTTTGGCTTTCAGGGCGCGCCGGATCAGACCGGAGCAAGCGATGATCTCATCGTCAGGATGGGGGGCCAGTATTAATACCCGGTCGTCTGAGCCCAAGCCGGGCAGGTCTGCCAGGGGCGTCTTGCTTTGCGCCGTTTCGTTTTTGAACAGGCGGCGTAAAACCATGGCCTGGGTAGGCAGCGGCGCGACCCAAGATAAAAGACAGGCCAAGATCAAAGCTATGCCGATGACCGCCGGCGCGCGATTCTTCATGGCCGTCATTATACCGCAATCAATAAAATTTCCTATTCATAAATCGCTTGTCAGGGCTGTTTTGGCGGGATATACTGTACCCCAAATCATGCGAAATTACCTGCGTCAATATCTGCGCATGCTGGAATTCGCGCGGTCGTTTAAGGCCGTACTGGCCCTGGCTGTCGTGGTCATGGGCGTGGCTACGCTTTTTGACGGCCTATCTTTGACCATGATCCTGCCGTTTCTTGACCGGGTACTCAACGATTCCAAGATCGTCGTGCCGGTAAAACTTCCGGATTTCGCCGTTACGCTGGTCACGATGCTTAACGCTATGCCCCGGGGGCAGGTCCTGCGTTGGATGGTCGTGGCCCTGGTGCTTTTGTTCGCGATAAAAGAGCTTTTCGTTTATTTCCAGAGTTATCTGATGAACGTGCTGGGTTACGGCGTGGTCAGAGAGGCTCGCAACAAGCTTTATGGCAAGCTGCAGACCCTGTCTATGGATTTTTACGCCGACAAGCGCGCCGGCGAGCTGATCTCCCGGGTGACCAACGACGTGGGTTTTATTACCAACGCTTTGTCTTACGGTCTGGGCGATCTGATCTACCAATCCATGCAGGCCGCGCTTTACGGCACAGTGGCGGTGTTTCTGGGTTTCTCTATTTCCTGGAAATTCGCCCTGGTGATGTTTTTTATTTTTCCGGCGATCATGTACCCGATGAGCCGCATCGGATCGCGCATCAAGAAATTCACCGTGGAGACCCAGAATAAGATGGCCGATCTTAATTCTCTTTTGGCCGAGACTATTCAGGGCGCCTACATCGTCAAAGTGTTCAACCGTGAAGATTATGAGCAGAGCCGGTTTGAGAAAATAAACCAAAACTATTACAAGTTCATGATGAAAAGCGTCAAGCGTACTCTGATCATGCCTTCGCTGACCGAGTTTGTGGGCGCCATCGGCGTGGTCCTCATCCTGATCATCGCCGGCAATGATCTTATTTCCGGCAAGGTGTCGGCCGGAGCTTTTATGATGTTTTTGGGGTTTTTGATGTCCACCATCCGGCCGGTGAAAAAACTTGCCGGAGTCCATGCCATCAACCAGCAGGCGTTTGCTTCCGCCAACCGCATCTATGATATCCTGGAACAGGAACCTAAGATAAAAGAAAAGCCCCAGGCCCTGGATATCGCGGGCGTAGAGGACAGTATCGAGTTTGAAGACGTCTGGTTCGCTTACGAAGAAGGCAAAGACGTGCTCAAGGGCGTAAACCTTAAAGTCAGGCGAGGCGAGGTGGTAGCCATCGTGGGGCATTCCGGCGCCGGTAAGTCCACCCTGGTGGGCCTTTTGCCGCGGCTCTATGATCCCTATAAAGGAAGGATACTTATCGACGGTACCGACATCAGCCATCTTAAGCTCAAAGCCTTGCGTAACGTGATATCGGTGGTCTCCCAGGAGATGGTGCTTTTTAACGCTACGATCAAGGACAACATCGCTTATGGCCGGCCCGGCGCAACCGATGAAGAGATCCGGGAAGCCGCTAAAAAAGCTTATGCTTTGGATTTCATCGAGCGTTTACCGGACGGGTTTGGCGCGTTGATCGGCGACCGGGGAACGCGTTTGTCCGGCGGCGAGCGCCAGCGTTTAGCCATCGCCCGGGCGATCTTAAAAAACGCGCCGATACTTATCCTGGATGAAGCTACCAGCCAGCTGGACACCCGCACCGAGCAGATGATCAAGCAGGCGTTTTATAACCTGATCCAGGGCAAGACCGCCTTTGTTATCGCTCACCGGCTTTCCACGGTCCAGCAAGCCGACCGTATCCTGGTCATGACCATGGGCCAAATCGCCGAACAAGGCACTCACGCCGAGCTGGTCGGACGGGATTCGCTTTACCGCGACCTTTACCGCTCGCAGTTTCATTAGACAATTATTTCCCTTATGATAAAATTTTCCTGATCAGTGATTATTGGGGGGGCATGTTTTTAGATTTAGGAAGTTTAAATAAAGCGGTGGATTCCTTAGAGCAGGCTTTAAAAGTAGCGAACTGCGCGTCGATCATGGATTCGGCCGGAGCCGAACATAAAAAGGTCATCCGCGCCGGCGTTATTCAAAATTTCGAATTTACCTACGAGCTTTGCTGGAAATTTATGCAGCGCTGGCTTAAAGAGAACCAGCCTGGTCAGGACGTTGACTTTCCCCGCAGCCGTAATGATCTTTTCCGCATGGCGGCTTCCGTCGGGCTTATTGCCGATCCGCAGGCGTGGTTTGATTACGGGGACGCGCGTAACTTGACCGCGCATACTTATAGCGAAGATAAGGCGGAAACGGTATTTGCGGCGGCTAAAAAGTTTCTGGCCGACGCGCGTTATTTTCGGGAGCGGCTGGAGCAAAGGAATGATCGACCTTAAGCGGGAGTACCTGGAAGAAATAAAAAACATACTAACGCGTCAGGTGCCTGATTGTGAAGCGCGGCTTTTTGGTTCGCGCGTCAAAGGTAAAGCGCGCGCTTATTCGGATATCGATATTATTCTGGTATCG
>Ga0315289_10011509_pt1 | contig 12534 bp, 7 predicted proteins | sample YL17G11_40_MG_FD_203452 | JGI IMG/M metagenome (GOLD analysis project Ga0315289, IMG submission 203452) | Sediment microbial communities from Yellowstone Lake, YNP, Wyoming, USA - YL17G11_40 | ecosystem: Environmental > Aquatic > Freshwater > Lake > Sediment | place: USA: Wyoming | collected...
AGACAACCAACTAACGTGAGAGGAGTCCGCGTTTTTGGCAAGATAAAATGGGGGCACTGGCCAGAACAGGAAGTACAAATCCTCAGGCACGCTTTGGGATCAGGCCCCTCTGCGACGTAGCGCGCGCGCTCGTACTTGGAATAGCGGAACCGCGTGTTCTCCGAAAAAACGACGCCGACCGGCGAGACCGGCTGGGCACCTTCGAGCCACGGCTGGATCTCGCGCACCATGGCGTAGAAGGGAGCAAGTTGGTTCAGGTGCCAGGGCATCATCTCCGGCCCCGGCAAGAGGGTGCGGGCATTGGTGAGCTTGTGGCCATAGTACGAATAGCAGCGGCCCCCCAGCGCCAGACAAAGCCTCCACTCCTTCCGGTCGAGCGCGACGGGCACTTTCGTGGGCGCGCGGTTCATCAGCCCATTGATTGCTGCTTTCTTGTTCGTCACCCCTTTGAGCATGAGCAAGCGGAACGGATCGCCAAACTCGTTGTAGGCGATGTCGTAGTTCCGCCCGAGGTCAAGGTGGTTGGCGTGGTAGGTCTGAATCATGTTCTGCCAAATCTCCAGCGAGGGCTTGAGCCGCTTGCAGAGCGTCTGCAACCGCGTCGCCGCGCGCGAGGTGGTGGCCAGGTAAAAATCCTCCTGGCGTCGCGGGTCCGCGCCGTCCCAGCCGTCGAGTTCCTCGCCGTACCGCTGGCGATAAAACGCCTTGCAACCCGCACAGGTGCAACCCCGGGCGGTGGAGAGAATGTCCCATCGCATGCCGTCCACCGGATAGCCTTCGAGGACCTCCCGGGTGTAGGCTTCCACGAGTTCGAGGTAGCCCGGGGAATTCAGGCAGATATCGTCGCGGACGGTGCCGTCAGGCCAGCGTGATGTCTTGATGAAGTCCGCGCCGGAATGCTCCCGCATGTACTTCCAGTTCCAATTGAGCGTGACGTAGCCGAACGCGGCGATTCGCCGCTTGTGCAACTCCTCGATCGTGCGCCCGAACCAGTCGCCCTTCATGCTGGGGAACCGCGTGCCGACTTTCGTCGCGTGCGTGCAATAGCCATGGTGGGGCACCGCCATGACGACCGTGCCGTCGAGATGGATTTTCTCGCAGAACTCAGCAAACGCCAGCGGATCGGCCTCGCTGAGGAATTCCGTGATTTCCTCGGGCCGGGTGCAGATCCAACTCCAGTCGATGTTGAACTGCCGGAAGCAGTGATTCGGCCCCTTGGGCCGGTACTCGGCGACCGAGGAAAAGGGCTGGAACCAGTCCTCCGCCTGCGCGGCCGGGAGAACCAAGACCAGCGCGGCGGCAAGCAGGACACAACGGATCGTCTTCATCGCCCTCTCCTTGTTATTGACGGCGTTCGAGTTCAAATTCGGCGGCCCAAACGATTTCCGTGGACCGTGTTGCGTGCCTCGGCGACCGCCGCCGTGACTCCCCGCTGGCACAAGTGGCGGCTCACGAGCGGAAACCGGTCGCGCTGACGTCTCCGGTGGTCGGCAGCCAGCCCAGGCCGGCCTTCTTCACAGCGTAGCCCACATCTTTCAGGCAGGTGCCGTAGGAAGGCGCTGTTGAAGTCGATGTCGGTGCTGGCGCGGTACGTTTCACTCTGAGCGCTATGTCAATCGAATATGGGGCCGCCGGTGTCGTTGTGCGACCGCCCCCAGCGTGGACAAAAGTTTCCGCGCCTATAACGGCGCCGGTTGACGGGTTAACCCATTCCGCTCTATACGTGCCCGCGGCAAAGTTGAAAGTAAACGTTTCTTGGTACGACCCCGGATCAACAATGTAGCTCCTCGGCGGTCTCCCAGGCCGGTCGCCGTGCGAATGATGAATGTAGAAAGCATACTGTTTTCCCGGCTCGGCCATTGCCGCCACCTGCGCGGTTGATGGCACTCCGCTTACGATAAACGACGCGTCCCTTTTCATGGCGGTGTAATCAAAACTGCTCATGAAATCTCTCAGCTTGACAAACGTTTTCAGTACCGCATCTATGTCTCCGCTGCCCGCCGGATTTTGTGTTGTATACAGCGTGTTGAGGTGCATAAACCCAGCTCCCCCGCCGACCACGTATTCCCAAGCTTCTACCCGCGCGCCAGCCAACCTATCACCCGCATACTGCGTTGGATAGTAATTCGACTCAATGTATTGGATCGGCTTATTGTGTCCGTATTCATTGTCAAGGTCTATCAAGCCCCGGGCGTATTCGGTATCGATGTACTGAATGCGGCTATCGGCGGAGAAATCGGCCGCGTTGTTTCGCATTGCATAGCTAACCGTCTGTCCCAAGAGATGCTTCTTCAACAAGGCGCTTTCCGCGGTCTTGAACGCATTGATCATCCTGTCCATCCATGGCCCGTAAACATCGGCAGGCTGCTTGGACATGTTCGGCTCGTCGCACACATGAAAGAGCACATTGTCAAAATCGTTGAGCCGTTTGGTGATCTCGGTCACGTACCTTTCCTGATAGGAAAGCAGCCGGGTGTCACCCGTCAGCGATTGCACCATGTCCCATGAACACGTCCCGACTCCCTGAACGTTGTTCTGCATGTACATTGCCTGGCAGGGCCACCGCTCTCGGTACATGCCATTGTAAAGACATATTTCCACGATGATTCCTCTGTCTTTGGCTTTGCCGCAGAAGTCTCGCAGCCGGGCGAAATAGGCCTCATCCCAGGTGTCCAGATCGAATTTGTAGCTGCCGAGCACAGCATTCGCTCCGGGGACGGTGGTCTTGGCCCAAGGCAGAATCAGCTGCCCGCTGCGTGGTGCCAGAGGATTGCCGGCATAGGGAAAGCCGTCTTTCTCCAGATATGTGCCGGGGTAAATCCGGGTGAAGTTCATCCCATGCGATTCCAGTTTGCCTAGGAAGGCGACATAATCGAAATCCGCATTGATTACAGCGCCATAATGATGATCCGTGGTGATAAGAAGGATCGGGGCGCCATTGTAAACAAAGTAATGTTTCGACGGGTGAACGCTGATCGGGGCGGGAAATGCTGTGGAGGACATGCAAAGTCCCCAAGCGAAACACAGCGCCGCTCTTGCACTGAATGGGAGGCATGGTGTTTTCGACAGTGCTCGACGTGGCATGCTCTTATCGCTTACGTTCATATAAGCTCCGTGGCGCTGCAAACGGCGTGTTAATGGGTCGTGTCATGAACAAGGGTGAGGAAAAGAGGTTGGGACTTCCAAGCAACGCAGGGGTGCGCCGGCATGGATACCGCCGCTTCCGATCTAAGGTCGAAGATCGAAGCCTCTCGACTCCCAATAGTGGTGCAGCAAGGGTTCAAAGCTGTCGGCACGGCGCACCTGCAGGCTAGTTCTTCTTCCACGCCCGCACGTAGTCGACATGATAGATCGATGGCAGGTCCTTGTCGTCGGGCATCCCAAACCAGTTGCCCATGGTTTCCGAGTCGAAGATCATCGCCAGCGGCTGGTGCCAGTGCGTGTTCGGGACCTTCCAGACTTCAACGCCATCGACGTAAAACACAAGCTCTTTCTCGCTCCAGTCCAAGCCGTAGACGTGATAATCGTCGGCCAGCCGCCAAGGGGCGATCCATGCCTCGCCCAGTTTCCAGTGTTCCTTCTCGGTCGGCGTGTAAAACACGTGCAGGTGCATATTGTACTTCTGCTCGTAGCCCTTCGACTTGCCGCCGATCTCAAACACGTCGATCTCGGTGCGCCAGCCGTCGCCGCTGCCGGCGAACCAGAAGGAACTCGACCCGGCCGAGTTCATCGGCTTGGCCCGCACCTCGAAGTATCCGTAGCGCACCCGCGTGGTGCTGCGAGCCTTGGCGCACGTGTAGTCGTGATAGCCTCGCTTCTCGTATTCCGGCGGCACCTTCTCTTTGCGCATTGTCAGGTGCAACTGGCCGTCGGAAACGGACACGTTCGTTTCGCGGAACAGCCCGGGCTGACGGCCTTGCGAAGTGAGGGAACGCGGCGACCACTTGGCCAAGTCCAGCTGGCTCCCGTTGAATTCGTCGCTCATCGGCTCGAACCTCATCCAGCCACCCTTGTTCTCCTGGTCGGACAGAGGATAGGCGTCGGTGACCCGTTTCGGAGTCTCGCCGAGCGGGTCTGTTCTGAACCAAGCGCCCTTGGCTTCCCTCTTAACTCCCCCGGGAGGTGCCTTCTTGGCCGTGTTTGGTTTTTCGCCTACGATAGCGGTCTCGGCCACGATAAACAGCAGGACGAGCAATGTGGAGATTCTCATGATGCGTGTCTTTTTTTCCTGACAAGAATGTCAAACAAGACTCAGTAGATCTCTGCAACGTTACAGCGTGTGCTCGGCCCGGGCGATGATCTCTTCCTGCATCTCCGGCGTGAGATTGACGAAAAATTCGCTGAACCCGGCGACCCGAACAACCAGGTCCCGATATTCGTCCGGGTTCTTCTGCGCCGCGCGGAGCGTGGCCGAATCGACCACGTTGATCTGAAGTTCCCCGCCGCCGTTTTGGAAATAGACGTTAAGCATGGTGCGGAGCAGATCGCGCTGGGAGGGATCGGTGACCATGCCGGAGTGGAAGCGGATGTTCACCTGGTAGCCGCACTGCCAGCTTTTCTTGACGTCGAGTGCGGCAACCGAATTCAGCAGCGCGGTTGGCCCCTGTCGCTCGCACCCGACCGAGGCCGCCACCGAGGTGGCCAAGGAGGCGCCGGCCAGGCGGCCATCGGGCGTCGCCGGGGTGGTCCGGCCCACCTTGATCGCGTTGGATCGCACGACGTGCGAATTCCCGAAGGGGCTGCCGTCGCGCGGGTCGCGGCAGATTTCCTTCATCGGCTCGTCGCGGAGCCGCTCGACCAGCCGAATGATATCGTCCAATCGCCGATCATCGTTGCCCTGCTTGGGAGCGGCCAACAACTTGGCCCGCAGTCTTTCATAGCCGCGAAAATTGGCAGCACAAGCCTTTGCCACTTCTTCCAGCGTGGCCTGATGTTTTTCGTAGACGACGTCTCGAATCGCGGCCATGCAGTCGACGGCATTGGCGAACGACATGCCGCCGCAGGAGAGGATGTTGTACTTCGTCCCTTGAATCATATCCTGGGCTTTGTCGATACAGCCGTGGAAGAAACAGGACGTCAGCGGCGTTTGCCCCCATCTGATCTGGGCCGCCAGCTCCTTCAAGCCGTCGGCGTAAGAGCTCTTGAGGCCCTGGCGCATGTAGGCGCCCACGGCGGCGGCGAACTGGTCGAAGCTCTTCAACTGGCCCGTCGGCGGGGCCACGCTGCTCGACGGGCCCCCGCCCGTATAGCCTTTCCCGTCGGTCAGAGCGGCCTCGATGGCCGGAAGATATCGCACGCTGGCGCACGGGTTGTAGTAGAGCTGGCCGGGGATCCCCAACTCATTGCAGCCGACGGCGATGTAGTTGTAGGCATCCTCGCGCTGGACGCCCAGTTCCATCAAGGCCTCGGGAATCACCTTGTCGTTCCACATCAGGGGAAAGCAGGTGCTCTTCGCGAGTCGCGACAGGCAGTAGTCGAAGAACTTCTGATCGATCGACGTGTGCCAGCGGATCCAAACCAGCGGCTCCGGCAGGGCCAGGTTCGTCGCCCCCTCGAGAAACAACCAACTGAGGCGGTTGGTCAGGTCGCGCCCGTTGGCCGTGGAACCGCTCAAGCATAGCCCCTGGGTGAGATGATGCTCTATGCCCCAGTAGGTATTGTCCGTCTGCTTCAGCACGAAGTTCTCCGCCAGCCGCAGCACCTCATCGTCTTCCAGGCGGCCAGTCTTCCGGTCAGCCTCGTAGAATGGCAGCAGCAGTTGATCGACATGGTCGGGCGTGCACGAGAAGCCATGCCCTTCGATGTGAATTGACTGGTGGACGAACCAGAGGAGTTGCATCGCCTCGCGGAAGGTCTCGGGCGGCTCGTTGGCGACCTTGGCCGCGGTCCGCGACATCTGACGCAGTTCCGCCGCGCGGCCGGCGTTCTCGGATCTGCGGGCTTCGCTTGCTAGGAATTCCGCATAGCGGGCGATCCAGTGCGACAGGCCGGTGAGCCCATGCTCGGCAGCGGTGAGGAAGTCCAGTTTCTCGGCGTCCGCTTCGCCTTCTCGCCGCTTCTGTACCCGCCGCAGCACCCCGCTAAGCCCCTCGCGGAGCACTTCCGCATAGCTCGGGCTGAGATGGCCCTGGTTGGAAAGCATCTTGTAGCCCGCGACACGTGGCAGCTTGTCGGCGCTTTTGACGGGCGGCTGGCCGAGAAGCTCGGTGCGGTATTTCCCCCACAGGTTGCGGTTCTTCCAGTAATCGCGGATATCCTCAGGGACTTGCCCCTTGAGATAGCCGCGGCGCTCGGGCTTCTCGCTGAGGTAGCCCTGCATCTCGGCGATGCCAATTTCGACCATGACCGGCATCGCGCCGGGAATCTCGGTAAGCGACCCGGCCAGTAAGTCGTGCTCGCGGAGGTAGAGTGGAACGGTTTCGAAATACTCCCGCAGAGCCATGGCCTTGCGCACGATCCAGGGCCGCTGCTGCATCTCCTGAAAGACCCTCGTAAAGGTCTTCGCCCGGTGGAGAGCCACGCGGACCGGTGAGTTGACGATATCGCGCCGCAGCGCCGCCATATCGCCATGCGACGTGCTGACCGGTGCCGCGACGGCCGAGGCGATTCTCCAACGCCCCAGGGCCGCAACGCCAATCGCTACACCGGCCGTGGAGAGGAAGTGTCGTCGGGATAGGGCGCGGTCGGTATTCATATCAAGTCTTCCCTTTGCCGAAAAACGCAGACGTTGTCCCACCACGAGGTTTGTTCGCTATTTGAGCCGCAGCTCGCCGCGAATGAAATTGACGTTGTCGTACTGGGGATAGCCGGACCAGGCCATCCACAGCGACTTGGCGTCTGCGGAAATGTATTTTTGGGGAATGAAGTAGGTGAACTTGAAAAGTTTGTCGAAAAACTCGTCCTTGTAGCAGACCGTGGTCCACGGTCCCCACAGCTTGGGCGCATCAAAGACTCCCAGGCCCGCAACCTTCGAGCGATCGCCTTCGGTTGCCGTGCGGTTGCCGCCGCGCGCGTAGTGGGGCTTGGTGAGAAGGAAGCGGCCTAGGCCGGGAACAAACGTGACGCCCACGTGCCAGATGTACCCATTCGGATCGGTGAAGGCGGGCTTCTTCTGGTCGAACTGGCGGTGCCAGATCGGCTTTCCATCGGTGGTGCCCATGAACCCGGAAACCATCGGGCACTTGCGGAAAAGCCTTTTTCTCGTCGAGCGTCCACGTAACGCCGTAGTCCGATGAAACGGCCGTGCCGGTGTTGGCTGCATCGTCCTTACTGCGGCCGACGGTCCAGAACATGTAGATCTTGCGGTCCAACGCGATCAGTGCTTCGGGCTTGCCGAAGCCGCTGCCGGGTCCCGCGCCCCACAGATCCTTTCCACGGAGGTCTGGAGGACTACCGGAGATCCTTGTCACGCCGATGCTGTATTTCGGTCCGTGCTTGTCCCAGCCCCAGCCGTCGCCCCACGCGGCGTACAGGTTGTCGTCGTCCGCCCAGGTCAGCGGCCACTGATCGGCGCCCGGCCCGTGCTGGATATGGCTCTTCAGCTCCCACTGGATGTCCTCGACCACGGGACTGGGCGGATACGGCGCCTGTCCCGCCAATAATGAGGGCCAGGCAAACATGGCCGCACTCGCAAGCGCCCAACAGGCAAAAGAACGCACAAACTGCTCTTTCATGGAATTCCTTTCACGGCGAGGGAGCCGAGCCTTTGCGGTAATCAAACCCCAGGCAACCGCGGTTGAAGGCGAAGTTGCTGAAGCGGAGCTTGTAGTCGCGGTCGTCCCGGAAGCAGCGCAGCGGCGCGCTAAGCGGGCTGGTGTTCGCGCCGATGCAAAGCTTGTCGCGGCTGACGACCACGATCTCGTCGCGTGCGTCGCCGATCACGTCCATGGGCACGACGGCCATGTTCCAGGCGTTCCACGAGGCCGCGGGGCTGTACCACGAGGTTCCCGACAAGACACGGCCGGTCTTGTCAACCACCGTGCCCTGCCAGCCCACGATCTCGTCCTCGGAGCGGTCACCGTCGAAGTCCATCACGGACGCGACGAGAAACCTGGTGTTCTTGATCGTCCGCACGATGTGCCCGTCCTTGCCGCTGACAATGTAGGTAGTTGCCGCGAGGTCACCTTTGCCCTGGATCACCAACTCCAGCCCTGGAGAATCCTTGTCGAGTTCGCCGAAGGTGAAACGCTGGGGATTGGGCAGGACCTTGTTGTCGATCGTCCAGATGCGCTCTGGAGCCAGCGTCACAGGATTGACGTTGTAGGCAACGGTTCCCCGGCTGCCGCAGACGACGATCTCCATGCCCGGGCGGGTAGGATCGAAGTCCGCGCAGGCCAAGCCGTCCACGTGCTCGCCGTAGTCGAGCGTGGCGGCAAGGCGGCCGTTTCCGGTAAAGATGTACCGCCCGGCGCACAGTTCATGCAGCCCGTCGCCGTTGAGGTCGTACGTCCAAAGGTAGTGGCCGCCGCCTTCGCGCCAGAACTTGGGCGTGTCGAAGCTAGCAAATCCCTTCTTCCAGAGGAGGTTGCAGTTCTTGTCGTAGGCATGAATGACGGTGCAGTTGTCATCGCCGCTGACGATGATATCGGGCTCGGTGCTGGATCGCATGTAGGCGATGGCGGAAAAGCCACGATGTGCATGGTTGCCCGGCGGCGAAGGGGTAAAGAAAAGCTGAGCCTCGCTCTGGATGGCGCCCGTCTGACCATCGAAGACGGTGAGGTAGGGGACGCTGCGGATGTCGGTCCCCTTCTGCTGGAAGGCGATGACCTCGCACTTGCCGTCGCCGTTGACATCGCCGGGCACGAGGCGGGGCACCGGCTCGTTGGCAGGCAGGCCGGCGGTGGAAAGGGGCATCTCGCTGACGAGCGTGAGGTCGCTGGCGCGAGCGCAGAGGCAGCTAGCGCTAACGAAGAGGAGCAGGGTGGTCGAGCGTATCACTTGCGTTCTCATGGTCTCTTGCCTCCAATTGCCGCTATCCTAGTTGCAAAAGATCGCAGGTACAAGCGGCTGGTGAAGCTGAAATGCCCGTAAGTCGTCACCAATGCGAGGATCGCATTCGGTAAAAAATCATGTCTCTTTCGCGCAAAAACACATGGTGTGCATCCTCGGCGTGACTACAATGGAGGGACAAGATGTCGAAGGTCAACCGTACCTACGCACCGATAAAAGAGTTGGAAAGGGAGTGGGCCGGGGCAAGCCGGTTCATCGGGTTCCCTTTGTGGCGGTGCGCCGCAGCGGCGGCGATAACGTGTTTGCAGTGATTCATGAGGCATACCGAAAAGGCCAAGCTCCTCTTGTGCAAAGAGTCACCGCATTGGTCAATGCCGGCAAAGTAGCCGACCCGGTTGTGCTTAAGGTTGAGCTTTCCAATGGTCGCACCCGCCAGCGGCAGTTACGGCTACTGGGGGAAAGTCAACGACATCAAACGAATCGAAAAGGGCGAGATCCATGACACAGGCGACGGCAATTGCCCCTGCCAGCCGCACTGGCTCCGTAGCAAGGCTCCCCCATGAGAGAGTTCCGCTCCGTCCTACCGAAGGAATGACGAACCGCCTTGTTGCGAACTGCCGGCGAGCAGGCTACGATAACGGCTCCCCAAAGGTCATTCTTCCCCACGTCGGAGAGAGATAACCATGAAGAAGTTTCTTCCGCTCGCCCTGCTGACCGTGTTCCTGGGAGCAGGTTCCTGCCTGGCCGATTCTCCCCTGCAGGGGTTTGTGCCCGTCAAGGGTGGCCAGTTTCAGCTTGGCAAAGGCGCCAGCCAGAACGGTCGCCTGGTTCGCGTTGAGGATTTTGAGATCCTCAATCACCCGGTCACCAACCGCGAATACAAAGTCTTTGTCGATGAGACGGGCTACCCCGCGCCCTTGCATTGGACCAGCGGGCAGATCCCCGCCGAGAAGGACGACTTTCCGGTGATCTTCGTCAACCGCAAAGACGTTGCCGCCTTTCTCCGCTGGCTCAGCGGTAAGGAAGGCCGAATCTGCCGGCTGCCGACGAGCGCCGATTTCGAGTACGCCGCCCGCGGCGGGCTGACGGGCAAGCCGTTTCCGTGGGGCGACGAGAGTCCGCAGGATAAGGCGAATTACGACGCAGATGGCAGCCGCCGCTTCGATCGCTGGCAGGACTACCTGCAGCCGGCGCGTTGGGGCGCGAAGAACGGCTACGGCCTCTTCGGCATGGCCGGCAACGTGGCCCAATGGATCGTCGAGTTTCCCGATCCGGCGACGGTGAACTACAAGTACCGCGTCGAAGATCCCGACGACCTCGAACATGGCGCCATGGGCGGCTCCTGGGCCAAGAGCAAATCGTATCTGCGCTGCGGCGACCGGGTGGGCTACTCTCCCGGCAATCGCCATCCGGATCTCGGCTTCCGGCCGGTGCGCGAACCGCGCGGCAGCGACTGGAGCACGAAAGCCCGCAAGCTTTGCGCCGTCTCGCTGGGAGACGGCAAGGTGCTGCTGAGCTGGGCGCTGGTCCACGGCGACACCGTCGCCACGCGATTCAACATCTATCGCTCCCCCGATCGCACCGACGCGGGGTTCCTCGTCAACCAGCAGCCGATCAACGACGGCACGACGTTTGTCGACGCGGGCCTGAAGTCGGCCGCGCGATATCAGTATTACGTTCGGCCCGTCGACGCCGGCGGAAAAGAAGGGCCGCGCTCGCAATGGGTGGGCATCACGGCCGGAGCGGATGCCGAGGGCGTCGTGACGTCTTTCAAGCCGCTGTGCCAGCAGGCACGCGATCGCGGCATTGTGCCCATCTTCGGCGATCTCAACGGCGACGGCACCCTGGACTGCGTCATTCGCATGGACAACGGCAACAAGGAGACGTCGCAGGACCCGGGCGTTCCGGTCCAAATTGAGGCCTTCACCTCCTACGGCCGGTCGCTGTGGCGCAGAGACCTCTGCCGGCACGATCACTGCTACGGCAGCGCCAACAACGTGCCGTTCAACGTTTGGGATATGGACGGCGACGGCAAGGCCGAAGTGATCGCGCGACTACAAATCGGCGACGAAGTTTTTCTGGCGATCCTCAACGGCATGACGGGCGAAGTGCTGCGCAAGACCCCATGGCCTCCCATGGCGACGGATTTCGCCAAATCGTCCACGCGCATCCACCTCTCGATCGCCTACCTCGACGGCCAACACCCGGCAGTAATCACGCAAACGGGCCTCTATGAAAACGAGGTCATCGTCGCCTTCGACGCGAAGCTCAGTCGCCTCTGGGAGTTTGATAGCTTCAAGGAGACCAACGGCAGCGGCGGCCACAAGATCGAAGTGGCCGACGTTGACGGCGACGGCCGGCAAGAGGTGTTCGACGGCACGACGTGCCTGAACCCCGACGGCACCATTCGCTGGTCGATCTACAAAATGCATCCCGACATCGTCTCGATTCATAAGCACCTGCCCGATCGCCCCGGTCTGCAGGTGTTCTACGTGGTGGAATCCAATCCGCACGCCGGGGCCTACTTGGTCGATGCGGCCACGGGGAAGATCCTCTGGAAATCCAACCGCGACGACGATCCGCTGTGGTCGCACGGCCACCGAGGATGGTCGGCCGACATCTGGGACGGCTCGCCGGGCATGGAATGCGTCTGCAACCGCGCCGGGCACCGCGACGACAACTTGCTGCTGTTTGCCGCCGACGGACGCAAGCTGATGGAGCACTTTCCGCCGGATTGGACGCCGCTGGAATGGGACGGCGACGCAACCTTGGAGTTGATCCGCCCGCGGGACTTTAAGGTGGGCGACTTCAACGGCCGCGAGATCGTCGTCAAGAGCGAAGGGCACCCCAAGCGGCCCGAGGGCGGCGCACTGCTGATGGTGGCCGACCTCTACGGCGATTTTCGCGACGAATTGGTCGTGCTCTCGACGAACGAGAAGGGAGAGCCGCTGGTCTCGGTAATCATGGCGACGACCCCCGTCGCCAAGAAGTTCCTGGCGCCCAGCGAGACGCTCGATTACCGCTTGTGGCTAGGGCGCAACATGGGCGGCGGGTATCCGTCGGTCTACACGCAGGCCTTGGCATTGCCGCACGGCGAATGAGACCGCCGAGAAAGCAACCAGGCAGTGACCGTCAACACTGCCTATTTTCTATAGGGGCTGTCGGGACCCCAAAGTTCTCGCACCCGCTTTGCCGCGCGGGGCATGGAGGACTCCGCGTCGAGGCGGCTCCACAGGCGCTTTCCTCCTGAGGGCACGTTGGCATGGAACCAACAGACAAATTCAATCTGCTCCGAAGACGCGGCAAGGAGATTCGGCGGTAGTCCGCCGACGCCTGACGATAATTCACCCCGGGAACCTCGACACATTACCCCGAAAACCTCGCAAAGTGCTTTATTTTGTCGGGGTTTTCTTGCGTTTTTGGCATTCCCGCCACGGAGACGAAAACACGGGAAAAACCGCTGAAAACCGAGACTGTAGCAAGGAAATAGGGTTCCATCTTCGCTATTCCTTCCAGAACCACAGAATTCACGGCAAATTGGGAAGTGTGAGCCGTGGCCACAGCGTGCGTTACGCAGATAAGCGA
>Ga0315289_10011511_pt1 | contig 12533 bp, 9 predicted proteins | sample YL17G11_40_MG_FD_203452 | JGI IMG/M metagenome (GOLD analysis project Ga0315289, IMG submission 203452) | Sediment microbial communities from Yellowstone Lake, YNP, Wyoming, USA - YL17G11_40 | ecosystem: Environmental > Aquatic > Freshwater > Lake > Sediment | place: USA: Wyoming | collected...
TTCTATGTTGAACAAGCCAAAAACAACAGCAACTTTACTTGTCCAGCCGCCCCTTCATTTCAGTAATGATTGATGGGATGAATTAATCCCAGTTAAATTTTCGCCATAAAGAGAATTTAATGGGAAAATCAAATCTTGAAATTTTTTTGGTCGCCTAAGTTATTTCCTTAGCCTTTTTGGGCGACCAGGGAAGATTTTAAAATATGAAGAAATTAAAAATAGCATATTACATAATTGTCGGACTGCTTTGCTTGATTGCTGTTTTCTTGATTGTTTCAATACTGCCAATTACAGGAAACTTTAAAATTCTGACCGTATTGTCTGGTTCTATGGAACCAAGCATACATACAGGAAGCATAGTGATAGTAAAACCTGTGAATGATTACAAGATAGGGGATGTTATTACTTTTGGGCCATATACAAAGACAGAAACTCCAACTACGCATAGAATTCAAGACATTAAGGTGCAGGCAGGGCAAGAAACATATATTACCAAAGGGGATGCAAATGAGTCTCCGGATCTGAAAGAAATAACAAGAAAGGATATCATCGGTAAGGTAAGGTTTTCCATTCCATTACTCGGATATGTTGTGGCTTTTGTAAGAAAACCATTGGGATTTATGATTTTGATTATTGTTCCAGCCCTAGTGATTATCCTAGACGAAGTAAAAAAGATCATTGGGGAAGTAAGAAAGAAGAAACCAACAGAACCAGAAGAAAATAATGAAAAACCAAACAATTAAAATTTGGTTTGCAGTAATGACTATAAGCGCTATGCTTTTCGGATTTGTTGGAAATGCTTTTGCCGTAGGATATTTTAAAGACACGGAAACATCAAATGGAAATACAATGACTGCCGGAACATTGGATTTTTCATTAAGTTCTGCTACCGGTTTTTCTCCGAATGTAACGCCAACGCAAACTTCTGATAGAGCCATAAGTATTATTCAGGCTGGTAGCTTGGATTTCAATTATACAGTGCAATCTAATACTGTTGTTGGCGATCTCTGCACGTATTTAACCCTATCTGCTAGTTTAGGTGGCGTTAATAAATATACCGGAACAATTAGCGGTTTTAATTATAATGCTGGTCAATTCTCTACAGCAGGAGGTAATTGGCAATTTACAGCAAACTTAACAAGTAGCGATGGATCCTTGCAAAACAAGACCTGTAGTTTTAATTTAATCTTTAATGGAACTCAAATTGGGGGAGTGGGTTTTAATAGCAGTAAAACAATTTCTAATACTATAACCTCTGGTAGTTGGGTAGTATCAATGAATACTTGGACTCAAACTACTCAAACTGATTTTAACGCTGGATTAAAAACAAATATAGATGTTAATTCCCTTCCAAATAGTGTTAAGTTGGCTGGAAAAACTTATATATATGCTTTTAAAGGGAATGACGCCACTACTTTTTGGAGATATGATGTCGTTGCTAATATTTGGGAATTAATGGCAAATGCTCCAGATAAAGTAAAAGAAGGTGGCGCTCTAACATATGATGGAACTCATATCTATGCATTAGGAGGATCTGACACAAAAAACTTTTGGAGATATAACATTACCACTAATGTCTGGTCTTCCATGAAAGACGTTCCAGATAATGTAAAAGCAGGTGGTTCTCTAATATACAATGGAACTTATATTTATGCTTTGAGAGGAGATGATCAAAAACACTTTTGGAGATACAATATTGTTTCTAATACTTGGTTGTCCATGAAAGATACTCCAGACAAGGTTAAGGAAGGTGGCGCTCTAACATATGATGGAACTTATATCTATGCATTAGGAGGATCCGAAACAAAAAACTTTTGGAGATATGACATTACTGCTAATACTTGGGTGTCAAGAGCAAATACTGCGGTCAATGTAGGAACAGGAGGTGCACTTGTTTTTGATGGAACCTATATCTATGCATTAGGAGGATCTGACACAAAAAACTTTTGGAGATTCAATATTTTATCTAACACTTGGTCATCAATGACAGATTCTTTGGATAAAGTAAAAGAGGGTGGCGCTCTAACATATGATGGAACTTATATTTATACTATTGGTGGCAAGAACTCAACTAACTTTTGGCGATACAATATTGCAACCAACGGTTGGTTGCCAATGACAGATACCCCAGGAACTGTTGTATGGGGTGGATCATTAATAAATGTTTTTATTTATTCTTCTTCAGGAACGCTAGAATCTCAAAGTTTTAATAGTGGAGCAATGGCAGAGTGGCAATCTTTAGAATGGGATGAAACCGTACCCACCGGAACCGATATTACGTTAGAAGTATCAACATCTAATGATGGTTCTGCTTGGTCAGCTTGGCAATTATCTTCAAGCGCTTCACCTATTAGCTTGGTGAGTTTGCCAGAAACTCGCTATATCAAATGGAAAGCAACTCTAACCACTACTGATATTGCTCAAACACCAGTGCTTTCCGAGGTTAGGGTGAAATATTATTCAGGCGCTGCTTCACAACATATAGCATTAAATGAATTTTTACCAAATCCTAGCGGAACAAATCCGGATTACGGATTTGATTTTGGGGAGGACAACGATTTGATGCCAAAGGGTGAATGGGTAGAGATATATAATAAGGCAGGAGGGAGAGCTGTAGATTTATCTGGCTGGTATATTAAAGACCAAGAAGGAAATGTTATTAACATTACAAATTCAAATACCAATACTGGTTCAACAATCATTGGATCTGGTTCATGGGTTGTTGTCTATATGAACCAAGAAATACTGAATAATGATGGAGATACAGTCTATCTATATGACATATTTGGTACTGCAATAGATTCATATTCATATACAGGTACAGGCGACGTTCCTGGAAACAAATCATATGCAAGAATACCAGATGGAATAGGTGCTTGGTATGATCCAATACCAACTCCAGGGTTACAAAATATAGCAGAAGTAGTTGAGGTTGTAGAACAGGAACCTATTATTGAAGAAAATGCCAGCGTAGAAATGGCTTCATCCGCTGATTCAACTATCGAAATTCAACCAACAATTACGCCAACAGATTTAGTTATTGAAGAAAAGATAACAACGCTAGAAACCATTATTCCAGTTACTGAAGAAATAGTAGTTGAGCCTGTTTTAGAGGAACAGGTTGCCCAAGAAAATATTGCTCCAATAACAGAAGAGCCAATTGTTGAAGAAATTATTGTTCCTACAGAAATTATTGAATCAACAGAACCAACACTGACAGAAACAATATGAAAACTCTAGCAAAATACATTTTAATAACAGGAGTAGCAATCACTATTTTTGGTATTTTGCCAGTGTTTTCAGTAAAAGCTGTTGATTCTTTGGTTGTTGAATTTCAAGACTCTCCGTTATTCAACGAGGCGAATTTCACTCCTGGGACTAGCATAGATAAATGGATTAAGGTTACAAACAATAGCGGAAATAACCACGATATTGCAATTGAAGCAATCAATCATCCAAACCCTATTACAGAATTTGATTTATCCAGAGCTTTAAATATTAATATTAAACAAGGATTAACAGATCTATATGGAGGGTCATTAGGGAACAAAACCCTATTTGATTTCTACAGTGCTGGGGAAATATTGCTTTCTTCGTCAGCAAGCAATACAACAACTCAATATAATATTATTGTTTCTTTTCCAAAAGAATTAGCAGATGAATGGCAAGCCAGAACTACAAATTTTGATATATTAATTGGATTCCAAGGAGAAGAAGGTCAACCATCTGGTGGAGGAGGCGGGGGATATATTCCTCCTCAGGGATTGGTGATTATTAATGATCAGGTGAATATAGGTGGAATTAACCAAACAACCGCTGTTTTTGAATGGGATACTTCCCATTTCTCAACAAGCCAATTAATCTATGGATCAGATGCAGAAAAGCATACATTAAATCTTTTGGATACAGGAAACATTCCTCCAAAATATGGATATGAACATACAACTGCTGAATTTGATGTAACCCCAATGGTTACTCATCACAGAGTTGTTGTTTCTGGTTTAACTCCTAATACAACATATCATTATAGAGCGGTTTCTCATGGATCTCTGGCAATTAGCACAGAGAAAATATTTAAAACCCTGGAAGGTATAGTAATTAATATAGAAACAGGAGAAATTACTCAGGGAGAAATCGCAGGAGAAGCTACTTCTACTGAGCAAGTCAATCAGGGTCAAACTGGGACAACAACAGAAGAAGTAATTCCCGGACAAAACAAAGAAGAACCTACAAATATAACATCAACAACCCCAGCCTTTTCAGCTGCCCTAGGAAATATTATGAATTTTGTTGGAAGCAGGGTTTGGTTGATTATTATCCTAATTCTAATCTTTATTGGAATAGTATATTTCTTAATTTGGTTCTTTATATTGAAGAAAAGAAGAAAAAAAGAAGAACCAAAACCGCCGATAGGAGAAAGCGGACAAAAGTAAGTTTTCAAATTGCGCTTGACAAGCCTTATTATGAGTGGTAAACAAAAGCATATAAAGATTTCTATTGTTCTGCCAAATAAAAATGGGACAATCAAGGAACATAATCAAAGAGACAAAAAGTCTTAAATCTCAATGATAATTAAGTATTTAAATAAAACTTAAATATATGGCAAAAACAATACGTTTGTCAGTTTTGTTCGTTGTCTCGTTTGTTATATGCGGAATTGGGTTTTTTAATATAGTTCAAGCCAATACCGCTGTCCCTAGCGGCAGCATTACTGCCACTTATAATCCTGTAACTAAAGAGTTAATTGCTAACGGGTCATTTAAAGATGGACAAACAAGCCCTAGCGGTGATGTGAGAAACGGCTTCGCCTTGTTTATCAATGGCGCTACTCCACTTGTAGAAGGTAGTGCTTTAGATCCAATAATTAATCTTGTTCCTGCACCTACTACTCCTACTGGTGTTTGGTCATATTTTCGTACTTTGATCACTACACCTTCTAAAATTTGTGTGACAATGTATGATGTCCAGATGAGTAAACTAGGACATACTGGTGGGCATAGTGATAATCCAGATGGTCCTGATCGCAACGGAGGAAATCAGAATTCTTTTGATCAGAATAACCAATCATTCAGCTTTCAGGTTATTGATGGTAAATTAGATTTAAATAAAGATGGTAGCGCAGGAAATGCAGATGACGGAACCTTGTTAGGCAAAACTATTATTGATGGCAAGGTTGATATAAATGGAAGCGGTACTATTAATAGCGCCGATGATGGAGCTTTTAATGGTAAAGCAGTGATTGATGGTGAAATTGATATGAATGGCAGCGGTACCATTACTAATGCCGACGATGGTTCGTTTGCTGACGATCCTTCAACTTGCGTTGTACCAACAATTATCTGCACTGATAATGACAATGATGGTTATTTTGTTGAGGGCGGTCAATGCGGTCAGATAGATTGCAATGACAGCAATGCTTCTATTAATCCAGGAGCTACAGAAGTATGTAATAATATAAATGATGATTGTGATATCTGGACAGACGAAGGCTTCTTATGGAACAACAAAGGCCAATCATGTACTAGCGGACTTGGTATTTGTGCTAATTCAGGAGTATATGTTTGCGATGGTTTCAACCCTAGCGGACAGACAATTTGTTCTGCCACTCCTGGGCAAGCTGGTATTGAAACTTGCAACAACTTAGATGATGACTGCGATGGAACCACAGATGAGAGCTTAACCAGAGCAACCTCTTGTGGAACAGGAGTATGTTCTCAAAATACTGGAACTGAGACATGTTCCATTGGAATATGGGGTCAAAATACTTGTAATCCATTTGGCGGAGCTACTACAGAAACATGCGATGGATCTCTAGACCAAGATTGTGATGGACAAATTGATGAAGGATGCGCTTGTACAGATGGAACTACACAACCATGCGGTTCCTCAAATGTAGGCGCTTGCCAGTATGGAATCCAGACTTGTTCTGGAGGTCAATGGGGCACATGTGTTGGATCTGTTGAACCAACAACTGAAACTTGTGATGGCACAGACAATGATTGCGATGGAACTACAGATGAAGGATATAATTTAGGAATAATTTGCTCTGTAGGAATTGGTTCTTGTGAAAGAACTGGAGCATATGTTTGTTCTGGTGGAACATCTGTATGTTCTGCTACCCCAGGCCAGCCTGGTGCAGAGGTTTGTAATAATGCAGACGATGACTGCGATGGAACTATTGATGAAGGTTTAACCCAAACAACTTACTGTGGTTTAGGAGTGTGTTCTCAAAATACAGGATATGAAACCTGCTCTGCTGGGGCATGGGGTGGAAATACCTGTAACCCATACTATGGAGCTAGCACAGAAATCTGCGATGGTTCTCTGGATCAGAATTGCAATGGTACTATAGATGAAGGTTGCGCTTGTACAGATGGAAATACACAACCATGCGGTTCTTCAAATGTAGGCGCTTGCCAGTATGGAACTCAGACTTGTTCTGGAGGTCAATGGAGTACATGTATTGGATCTATTGAACCAACAACTGAAACTTGTGATGGCGTAGATAATGACTGCGATGGAACTACAGATGAATCATTAACCAGAGCAACTTCTTGCGGTTTAGGGGCATGTACTGGTAATACAGGTTACGAGACTTGTTCTGCTGGAACATGGGGACAAGATACTTGTAATCCCTTAAATGGAGCTACTACAGAAATTTGCGATGGCATAGATAATAACTGCGACGGAACTATAGATGAAGGAATAACTAGACCAACTACTTGTGGTCTCGGAATATGTTCTCAAAACACTGGAAATGAAACTTGTGTTTTGGGCATTTGGGGAGGAGATTCTTGTAATCCATATCTTGGAGCTATCGCAGAAGTTTGTAGTGATTCTTTAGACAATGACTGCGATGGAAATGTGGATGAAAATTGTCAACAACCTCAGCCACCCAGTGGTGTATTTGGAAACTTTGGTGGTGGTCAATTTGTTCTCCAATATACTCTTAATGCCACTAAGACTGGAACCGGATCTGGAACAGTAACAGCTACTGGTATTGATTGCGGTTCTGACTGCTCTGAAAGTTATAATGAAAATACAATGGTTGCCTTAACAGCTACTGCTGACAGCAATTCTGATTTTATTGGATGGTCTGGAGATTGTTCTGGCACTGTTTGCCAAGTAACCATGAGCTTTAATAGGAATGTCAGCGCTCAATTTAATGCCAGAGGAGAAGTAGCAGGAGCTGCTACTTCAACAGAACCAGGAGAAATTTTAGGTGAAAGCACAACCTGCTATCTGTATCTGCTTGAATACATTAAATACGGAGCTAACAACAATCCTGTAGAAGTAAAAAAACTACAAACATTCTTGAATGAAAATATGGGTACTAATTTACCCATAACTGGAATATATGACAAAGAAACTAAGAAAGTTGTGGAGCAATTCCAGCTTAAATACAAAAATGAAGTATTAAAACCCTGGGTTGATGAAGGATTATGGAGCAGCGTTGATGTTCCAACTGGATATGTTTACAAAACAACCAAGAGATGGATCAATCTTTTGAAATGTTCTCTGCTTAATATTCCTACCCCTGATTTATCAGAAGATAGATATCCTGTAATGACCGGTCAGGCTACTGGAGGAACAGAAGGTCAGATATTGGGTGAAAGCACAACTACGGGAACAGGTCAAACCTTAGAACAAGGAACTACTAGTCAGGAAGGAGCTACTACTGGTGAAGAAAATGCTACTCAGATTACTGGAGAGACCAAAACCACTAGCAATACTTGGTGGGTAGTTTTACTAGCCATAGTAGGCGTAGGCTTCCTCTTATTAGCTTACTGGTTGGCAAAGAAAAAGAAACAGAATATAACAGTATAAATAGATAACTAAAAAGCAACCCTGCAAAACAGGGTTGCTTTCCTAACAAAAATTCTTGTCTGAAGCCATAGATGATTGATAGCCTGTTTCCGATAGTGTACTACAATAGTACACTATGAGAAACAAGGGGAGAGAAGTAAATCCCCGTTTGAAGCCGAATACATGGTAACCGCCATATGTATGTGCACATTACCCACAGACGATTGACAATATATCCTTGCGTAATATAGTCATATTATATGTTTGAAGAAAACATAAAAACTATTTTAAAAGAGCACCAAGAAGATATGAAAAGGTACGTTAGCGCGTTGAAAGAGGATTCTGATCAAAAATTTGAGGTTATTGTTAGACAACACAAATCAATAATTACAAAACTGGATTCTCATACCAAAATGATGGAGAAGATGGGGAGGTTATTAGAAGCAACACTGAATTCATCAAAGATTCTCTTAAAAGAAAAATAGATATTGATGAATTTGCAACACTTGAAAGACGGGTTATGGTTCTTGAGGCCAGAGCTTATGGAAATTAATTTAAACTAGAAAAAGATAAACGCCCGTTTTAAGCCGAATACATGGCAACCGTCATATGTGTGGACATTACCCGCAAGCCTTTGACTTTAATTTATGGCCAGTTATAATAGAATTGTCTTTCGGTTTCATAAACCGAAGGGGTATCACATCCAAGAGCAACCCTCCGCGAGGAGGGTTGTTTATATTTCCTTTATCTATCAATATTCAAAAAATTAATCTCTATCGAGATGTATAATATATGGGAAATTTCCATTTGAAGCCGAACACTTGGCAATCGCCATATGTGTGTGGACATTACCCCTGCTGCTTGACTAATTTATCGTTTAATGTTAGCATGTTTACATAAGATAGTTTTCTAATAAAAAATGCGTCGAGCTTATTTTGGGAACTAAACTTTAGAGTAAAATCTTAAAAAATTAATTGAACTAACTTTAAAACTATGGAAGGTACAATCAAAACCCTTACAGAAAAGGGATTTGGATTTATTACCATTGAAGGAGAAGAGAAAGATCTCTTCTTTCACGGTAATGATCTAAAAGGTGTAAGCTATGCAGAGTTAAAGGTGGGTGACAAGGTTTCTTTTGAGAAGACTGATTCTCCAAAAGGACCTAATGCAACAAACGTAGCCCGCATTTAAGGAACTGGCTTATAGAAAAAATCAGGCCTAGGAATAGGCCTGGTTTTTTTGTAGAATCGTTTGGAAATTCCTGTTTGAAGCCGAATACTTAACAGCTGCCATATCTATGTACGCATTACCGAAAAAGGCATTTGACCACAATTTGTTAATAATGTATGATGGAACTTAGAATATGTCTCAGTTCCATCGCATATCTTTAATATGGATAATTTAATTAATAAAATATATCAATTACCCAAGACAGTTCTTACCAATAAGGATTTAGCTTTAATTTGGCAAGAAAATGATAGAACTAAATTAAACGCTAAGACTACTTATTATGTAAAAAAGAATTCTTTGATCAGACTAACTAGAGGCATATTTGCAAAAGATCAAAACTATAATCCTAAAGAATTAGCAACTAGCATATATGTTCCGTCATATATTAGCTTTGAAACAGCCCTAAGGGAAGCTGGTATGATTTTTCAGCACTATGATACTATCTTTGTTGCTGGAAAATGGTCAAAAACAGTGAGTATCGATAAATTTAAATTTGCTTTTAGAAGATTAAAAGATGCAGTTTTATTTAATACAAGCGGTATTTTAAACAAAGATAATTACAGCATAGCTACCCCGGAAAGAGCGTTTTTAGATACTATCTATTTATTTCCCAATTATCATTTTGATAACCTAAGATCTCTAGACTGGGATAAATGCCAAGAATTAGCCTTGATATATGACAATAAACAGTTAATCAAAAGACTCAATAAATATCATAATAATCATGATAAATAAGGAAAAACATCAATTAATAATGGGACAAATCTTAAAGGATATTTACTCTGATATTGCCATTGCTTCATTGTTGGGACTGAAAGGAGGCACATGCGCTTATTTGTTTTATGGATTGCCAAGATTTTCAGTTGATTTGGATTTTGATGTGTTGATTATGGACGAGGGAAAATACAAATTTATTTTTGAAAAAATTGTCAGTATTTTAAAACAATATGGAGAAATTAAAGATCAATATATCAAAAGATATACAATTTTTGCCTTACTTTCTTATGGCAATGATGACCATAATATTAAAATAGAAATAAATACCAGAGACTTGGTGGAAAATATTAAGGGCAAGTACGAATTAAAAGAATATCTGGGTATATCCATGTTTGTAGCTAAACCAGACTACCTATTTGCTGGCAAATTAGCAGCATTAACCTTAAGAACAGAAACAGCTGCAAGAGATATCTATGATATTTATTACTTTTCCAAGAATCATTGGTCAATTGATGCAGAAATGATTCAAAGGATGATTGGCAAAACCATTAAAGAATATTTGATGGACTGTGTGCCAACCATAGAAAAGATTAAGGATAATCAGATATCACAAGGGTTAGGAGAGCTTATCAGCGAGAAAGAAAAAGAATGGGTTAGGAACAATCTGAAAAAGGAAGCCATTTTCATGCTTAAAAACTATATATCTGTTTTGAAATAATTTGCGGATAGCTATTGATTGAATGACCAAAAGATAGACTACTCGTTGGAGATTAAAAATTACAATATTAAAACATCATCCGCCAAAGAAGCGGATTTTTAATTTATGAAAGATAGGTTTAATAATGCTATGATACAAATATGCTTATAGATGATGTAAAGATTAAAGTAAGGGCTGGCCAGGGAGGTAATGGCATGGCGGCGTTTAATAAGACAAAGATGTCTCTTGGTCCTACTGGGGCAAACGGCGGCCATGGCGGGAGTGTTTATATTGAAGGCGTGCCAGATTTAAACGCCCTTAATCAGTTCCGCTATAAAAAAGAATTAGCAGCAGAGGATGGGAAAATTGGCAAAACTAAGCTTAATAATGGAACTAATGGAAATGATTTAATTTTAAAAGTACCTATTGGCACTGTGGTGCATAATCTATCAATTGGTAAAGATATAGAGATTATCTCTATTGGCCAGCGTTTACTATTAGCTAAGGGAGGACGAGGAGGAAAAGGTAATTTTCAGTTTCGCTCAGCAACCAATACCAGCCCAATCGAGTTTCAACAAGGTTTGCCAGGTGAAGAATATGAATTGAGATTGGAGCTTAAATTAATTGCTGATGTTGGGTTGATTGGTCTGCCAAATGTTGGCAAGTCTAGTTTATTAAATAGGCTAACCAATGCCAAAAGCAAAGTAGCTAATTATCCCTTTACCACTCTTGATCCGAATCTGGGCGCTTATTACGAATTAGTGTTAGCCGATATACCAGGGTTAATTGAAGGAGCTTCAAGCGGTAAAGGGCTTGGGGATAAATTTTTACGCCATATTGAACGCACCAAAACACTTTTTCATCTTATCTCTGCTCAATCTTTAAATCCTATAAAGGATTATCAAATTGTTAGAAATGAGCTTAGTGCCTATAATAAAGAATTGTTAAACAAGTCGGAACATATTTTTCTAACTAAGGCTGATTTATTGGACAAAAATGAAATTGATGCAAGGCTTGGCGAATTTGCAAAGATAGGTATGAAAGTAATTCCAATTTCTGTGATAGATGATGAGAGTATTGGTCGCGTTGAGGAAATATTACGCGCCATCATTAAACAAAAAAAGAAAGTTTCATTTAAGTGATATCCCAGAATGGCCAAAATTGCCATAGCTCTAGCTAATGGGTATTCTGGCCTATTTATAAGGCGGTTTTTGAGAAGAGATTAGATAGAGATTAAAAGCAAGCGTTGGAAAACCGGGGTTGCTTTTTTGGGAGAAATATCACATAGTAAAAGAGATATGAAAAAACCATCTAGCTGGTTCAAAGAGTGTTTTATCCCTTGCAAAAAGAACAAGAACCAACCTCATTTTTTAAGAAAACGCACAATGCTGGTTGTGTTTTTGGTAGTTTCTTTTGCAGAGCTCTTGTTTATCTTAGGAGTATTTAATATTATTCCTTGCTCCAGATTCCTGGCAACTGTTTTGCCAGGAGTTTTGGTTGATATGACTAATATTACCAGACAAGAAGCTAATTTGAATGTTTTAAATCCAAACTCATTATTAGAACAGGCTGCTCAGTTAAAGGCAGAAGATATGGCTTTAAAGGGATATTTTTCCCATACCAGTCCTGAAGGAATAGCTCCTTGGTATTGGTTTGATAAAGTAGGATACAAATTTGCTTATGCTGGAGAAAACCTGGCTGTGAACTTTCTAGATTCCAGTGTGTTGCATCAGACCTGGCTTAACTCTCCTAGTCATAAAGCTAATATTATCAATTCTAATTTCTCTGAGATAGGAATTAGCACATCTCAAGGCATATACAAAGGTAAAGAGGCTATCTTTGTTGTTCAGCTTTTTGGAACCCAGAATACAGCTATTCAAGGCTCAAGACCAGCTGAACCTGTAATATTAAGCAAGGCTCCAAAGAAAACCAATACCAATGTTTTAGGAGAAACAGCAGTGAATGATATACAGATTATTGAAGAAGAGGAGTCTTTTATTGCTGTTAAGAGAATAGGGGATGAACAAGCTACTAATACTATTAACCCAGCATCATTAAAAAGATATTCTTCCTGGTATAGCAG
>Ga0315289_10011512_pt1 | contig 12532 bp, 12 predicted proteins | sample YL17G11_40_MG_FD_203452 | JGI IMG/M metagenome (GOLD analysis project Ga0315289, IMG submission 203452) | Sediment microbial communities from Yellowstone Lake, YNP, Wyoming, USA - YL17G11_40 | ecosystem: Environmental > Aquatic > Freshwater > Lake > Sediment | place: USA: Wyoming | collected...
AACTACAATTCTAGTTTGTGCAGGAACTGCTTCTAATACATCTATACGAGCATCTTCTTCGTCAATTGCCCCTTGTACATCAGTAGCCAATAATGTAGAAACTACATTATTATAAGATACCCCTGAGGCATCTTGACTATCAGTAGAATCAATTGTAATATCATCTACACCAGAAGTCAAAGTTATGTTTGTGCCGGCAATTAGCGTTTTAAAGCGAAGATCTACTCCAAGCTTATCTTTGAATACTCCTACACCTGTTCCTACGTTAGAAGCAGTATTTGTTTCACCACCACCACCACCGAAAGCTTCAGCAACCCAAACTAGACCATCCCAATAATAGAATTTGTCCTCAGAAATAATATATACTTCTAAGCCTGGCGTTTTGAATACAAGCGCTGTATCAGCATCTACTAATGTAGTATATGATGAAAAGTCTCTTTGTTCTAATATAAATGGAGTATTGTCTGACATTAAAGTATGTTGCTTTAACTATAAATATAAAAGCAATACACTTTTTAAAGAGTCTTGAAAACTAATTTCTGAATATTAGTCATACGAGGATATAAATAGTTTCTCAACAGTTCTTTAGGTTGATTTGTTAAGATATAATTTTCTAATAATTGAATAGGTACAACTACTTTCTTTTGAGGTATAGCTTGCTTATCAATACCTAAAGTCTTTTTAAATTCTGGTAAACTAGGAATATGTTTTTGATTCAATTGTTCTGGTTTAACTGCTGCACCAGATACTTCTTGTATAGGTTGTTGTACTTGAGGAGGGTTTGCTTTCAACACTTCTGCTTTCTTCTGCTCAATAATTTCTCCTAATAAAGAAAATTTATAATGAAGATTAATTCCCCACACTCTATCTTGTTCTGCTTCTAACACATAAATTAAAGGGGAAGTATCGTGCACACCTTCTGGAGAACGATAGCTAAATTGAACTATTGTTCCAGGAAGTATTTGTCTTGGGTTTACAGCTTTAAAATTAAAGAAATTTTTAAGGTTGTAAATGTTGACTGTCTTTGGATAACTCGGGACTTGCATTTTTACGTCTTTCTGTACTATCTCTTACTAATTCTTTAATCATAAAATATCCTATACTTAACCCTCCTAGTAATATTACGACTAATGTGAAATTGCTATAAATGTTATCTAACAAAAATAAATTATAATCATATATACCATGTACAAGGGATGCTGCCATTAACCCTGCAGCTAGTAATAAATATCTTCCATAGTTAACATAATCATTTATAAGTCTCTCATATTGGTCTTTTGGCTGCGGATAAGTATCTTTCACTTCTCTTGATTTGGCTACAAAATAACCCATAATAACGCCGCATAACATATGTAACACAATAGCTGTTATACCTCTCATAAACAGTACAGGATCGCCGAATGCCATTAAATAATGTATGTTTTCTACCAAAGCAAATCCTAAAGATGCCAACATCACATAACACATAGTAGCTATTGGATAGTCATGTATGTAAGATTTTCTTTCTGTTGTAGTCCACCAATAAGTTATATATTTTGTAAACTCTTCTAGTAAAGCTATTTGAAATATACAATAGAATAATAATCCGCTTTCAGAAATTTGCAACCCTGGAAACACATAATAAGTAATACCTACAATAGTTGGAGATAATAACCCTATTACAAAGTATCTTTTTGATCTTCTTGGGTTGATAAATCCTTTAGGAATGAATTTGTAAAACAAGAAGATATAAAGAAATACAGGCAACATGGCACAAAGTAAAGGGGCTAAATTATTCTCAGTATACATTAGAGTAAGTATTAGTTGTTCTATTAAATACAAAAAAGGCTTGGATAAATTTATCCAAGCCCTCTTAATGTGAATTATTATTCTTATACTGTTGTTATCTCACAAGCTCCGCCCGCACAAGATATCGCTCCTAATGTATCAATATCTGTAAACTTCGGCTTAATGTCAATTTTACTAACATCTAATCCTTTTATAGCTCTGTTAACGCCTAACCATTTGTGATATAAGTGAATATCTTTCAAACAGAATGTTAATTCTTCTAAATTGTTCCCAAAATAACGTTTAGCAAATTGTTTAGCTCTTCTAATCCAATCTTTCTTTAATAACACTTGAGTTCTAGTACCATCTAAAGGTAAATCTCTATTAGATACATGATCACAGGCTTGCCATAGGTTGTTATCAAAGCAATGTAATGCATCTACTATTAATCCGGATGCAAACATAGATGCTTGGCCATATTTCTCCAATATTTGTTCTGGAGTAATAACTGCTGTAAATGGTGCTTGCGGATAAATCTTATCTCCACTAGAAGATAATAAACTAATACCTGCAAAGTATGCTTTATTTTGATAAATGTATTCTTCTACCTCATCCCAATCATTAACTGTGATAGTATTAGATACGTTGTGTCTCAATAACGGGTCTGTACACAAATCTACATTCGTTCCTGACTCAACCCAAGTTTGTTGTACGAGCTTAACATATTCTAATTGTTTAACTCCTAATAATTGCTCTTTATATAAGGAGCCTTTCTTCGTTTTTATAGGGATATAAACTACGTAATCACTCTTACTCGCAGACCACACAGACTCCTCTATTAACTCAGGATAATTCTTAGCTAGATATTGTGCAACATCTTCGTTTTTATTTAATTGCATAACTCTAAAATATAATTCTGAATGTTCTCCGTGAATACCAGAAGCTGTTTCTAATAATACTGAAGCATTTCCAGAAGGTTTAACACAAGTAGTTCTTGCTGCTTGATTGATACCTAATATTTCTGCAACTAATTTATTAACTTCTTTAATAAGCTCAGCTCCTTCTTTTAAAGTTTCTGCATCGAACAATACCTTAGGATTATTTGTGAATCCTGTAATTGAACATCCTAGTAAAGCTTCTCTATCAAAGATTTCTTTACTTACTGGATTAACATATTTGAAATCAGTATATGCTGCTTGAATCGTTCCTATGATTGCACTTGCTTTACAAGCTCTAAAGAAATCTTCTTTTGAATTACACTTAGAACCATTGATTTCAGTAAGATTACAGCCTTGCCACCCGCTTCTACCATCTTCTGTTTGTGGTCTCATACCGATTTCAACACAAGGGTTGAAAATGATATCTTCACTTTCAGAAAATATAAATCCTGGTTCTCCAAAAGCTTTAACAGATTTCATAATCTCTGCGAAATCTTCTCTAGATGTTTTACTTCTAATTAATAATACAGAGTTATTTGATCTTGCTCTTTGAGGATTATTATAATACCAATTTCCTGTTTTAGCATTTAACATTTCTTTATCTTCTGGTGAGAATAAACAAATAGTTGCTGAACGTCTAACACCACCTGATAATACTGCATCAGATAAATGCATTACAACATCATAAGCTGTAATAGGTTTTAATTTACAATAATCTCCACTACCTTCAATTAAAGCTCTTTCTAATAGCTCTTCAATTTTAATTAAACTCTTTCTTAATCCTTCTGGACCAGGAGCTTTAAAGCCACCACTAATTAATGCACCTTCAGGTCTAATTAAACTAAAATCAAATTTAATTTCATAACCTTGATATTCAGGGAATGTCGCATCTGACATAAAATAAGAAGACATCAATACTCCAATAGCATCTGCCCAACCTTCAATTGAATCTGGAACTGTAAATGTTTTTGTTCCTAAAGTTCTTTTTGTAATGTAAGGTAATTTTTCAATGTGTTTAGTTTGAACTGAAAATCCAACACCGCATCCACATAATAACCAATAAAGACATTCTTGAAAAAACTCTGGTCTATCACAATAAGAAGTTAAACAGTTGTATAACCTTGCATTGTGTTTCATAATTGATTCTCCACCGAATTGTAAAGTTCTTTGAGAAGCTAAAACTAATTTATCTTTATATGCTTCAGTAGCATATTCAAATAACTCTCTAAATTCTTGTAATTTGAATTGATCTTTAAACTTTGGGTTGTATCTATGCATGTCCATAACACGCATTACGCTTTCTTCCCAACTTTCTTTTCTTTCTAATAATGGATTATAACGTGAATATCCATTATAAAATTTTAGATCTGATAATATTTTAGATCCGTTACTCGTTTTGCTTAAAATTTGGGGAATAGATTTCCCAGCACCACCTTGCGCCTCATTCATTGTTTTGAAATATTTTTATATTGTTATAAGATAAATAAAACTCCTCAGAGGAGTTTCGTGTAGCATACTTGCTTTGTAAAATTAAATAATGGATTTTGTAGAAAAAAGACAAGTTGCATGAAACTTTTCACAACATTTCTAAGGCAAAAAATAATTTAATTCGATATTAAATTACTTTTCCCCTTTTTTCTTAAATGCTTCGATACGTTCTTTCATGCCCTCGAGTCCTTTAGCTACATCAGTACGCAGTTTCTTATCTAGGAGTAAAGAACGATTTACCGTTTCTAATTCTTCAAAAGTAGCTTTACCTGGATTATAGCTTAATTTCAAAGTTAATCCTTTAGGTCCAAGTCTATTCTTTAATAATTGAACATAACATTCTCCAGCATCTTGCATAGGAAGAGATTGTGTAAATAATAACATCCAATCACATACTTGATAAACTTCAATTGCTTTACCAATATTTTGTTCATCTGCATGCTCTGTATTAAATGCACCTCTATTAGCTTGGAATGCAACGTGAATTGGTAGTCTTAATTCTTTAGCCATGTCTCTAACTTCTTCTGCTAAGTATTCAAACTTATCATTTGAATTTGCAAAGCGTTCTGTTCTAGGAGGCTTCATTTGATTTAGACCATCAATGATAATCATATCAGGAAAAAAACCTTCAGATTTCTTTTCTTCAATTAATAATTGAATTGCATCCACTCTAGCTTGAATAGATTTTAATTCAATAAATTTTATATCTCCTGCTAATCCAGATATTTTCTTTTCGATTAATTCTGGATGCTCGTGTAAACTATCTTGCCCAATATTAGATATAGAAGATAACGCTCTTTGTAATAATTGAATATTATCTGTTTCTAAACTAAAGAATAAAACTTTCTTTCCTACTTGAGCTGCATGTTTAGCTAAAGCAATCAACCACATTGTTTTACCAAAGTTTGATTGAGCTACAACTACACATAAATCACCTGCGCCAGGTCCTCCTTTAGAAACTAAATTTAAAGAAGCCAAAGGAGTAGGTACAGCATTACGTACAGCAGTAGTATTAAAAATCTTTCTGAAATCTTTTTTCAAATCAATTTCACTTACTGCATTTGCAATTGGTTTATATTTTTGAAAAGCTACTTCCCTAGCTTTATCGAATTTGCCTAATAAGATATTATTCTTTTCTTCCTCTAAAGAAGATAATGCATGTCGCATAAAACAAAACTTTGCCACTTCTGCTTCAACAAATTCTTTCTTACTTAAATCAACTGATTTAACGCTATCCAAAGCAAGTAAATAAAGTTTTGCTCCAGCGGGAACTTGTGTCTCAATAATTGTTTTTAATGTTTCAAAATCAGGTTGACAATGATAGTTCTCAATAAAATCAAGAACCGTTTGACAAAGAAATTGATTATACTTATTATCAAAGTATTCTGGTTTAATAATAAGCTTTATTTTGTTTGCAAATGTTTTATCTTGGATAAGTAAAGACAAAGTAGAAAGTTGGAACTTTTGTCCAAACTTACTAAAGTCTTTTGCCAATTGTGCATCTGCCAATGTTTCTAATACTGATGACATTATGCTGTTAGTTTTGTATCAGATTTCAAAAAGCTAAATGGTCTAACCCAAGCATCAAAGTTTTTAATGTGAGCTTCAATATGTTGTTTAATACAATACATCTTTAAACCTATTTTTGAAAAAGATTTGTTTTGTTGTTCTATTAGTTGAGCTTCAAGTTGCTCAATTCCTTTTTGATTCAAGCATGTATAATCTAATTTCATTAATTTATACATTAATAATGCTTGGTCTTTATTTTCTTTTAATTTCTTCCCGTTCTTAGAATCATCTTCTAACTTTTCTATCTCTTCCCAAAACTCCTCAAAATTTTTAAATGGAGTAGTTTTAAGTTGTGGTATTTTCTCTAATAGAGTTGATTTACCAAGGCCTTTAATACCTGGCAACTTATCTGACGGATCCCCCACAATACATCTCATATAAACGAAATTATTAGGAATTACTTCATGTTGTGCTAATACTAATTCTTCATTATAAAGAATTTTCTTTTGCGGAGCCCAAACAAAAGTATTTGGATTAATCAATTGATAAAAATCTTTATCGTTTGTATTAATGATACTTGTATAATCTGGATTCTTATTTACTAGATAAGCAATTATATCATCTGCCTCATAAGTAGGAATAACAAGAACTTCTACTGGTAAATGTTTTAAGAATTCATAAACCATTCGCAATTGCTCTTGCTCATTATCCACTTGCACTTTATCTCCATCACCAAAGTCCATAATAGAGAAACGTTTTTTTCTGTTACGTTTTCCTTTATAGTCTTTAAAAAAACTTCTTCTTCTTTTTCCAGCATCAGGACCGTCAAATATAACAACAGTTTTCTGTGGCGAAAATTTAGTAACAAGTTTTTGTAAATTAGATATAAAACCTACAAAGCCGCCAATGGGATTGCCATTGGCGTCTGAGGCTTTAAATGTACTAAACATTTGATAGAATAAATTAAATCCGTCAATGTATAATATTTTTGGTTTTGTAGGTGTCATGATTATGCTTCATCTGTTTCGTTAACTTCTTCCATTTCACTATCGTGTTCTTCATCAACATCAGATAAAGATGCTGTTTCTGCTCCTAAGATAACACTACGAATTAATTTGCCAACGATAATTTCTTTTACTTCTGCGTGAAGTGCAACATCTGATAACATTTCTGTCCAAGCATCTCTTTTAAATTTGCCTAAGCCAGGATGTTTAACGAATTCATATTCGAATCCAGAAACCTTTTTAATGATATTATATTTCAATGAATAATCGAACCAAGCATCTTCTTCAATGATACCTTGAGAGAAAACAATTCTAAATTCAGCTTCTCTTCTTGGAGGGCCAACTTTGTTTTTATCTGTTCTTGCGGTTACATCATAACCAACAATGATATCATCACCTTTTGGTTTCTTTGGTTTTTCAGGTTTCTCTCCTACTTTACCATTTGATTTCCAAGTCTCGCATTCTGCATTCCAAGCTTCAACTGTTCTTTCCCACTCTCTTGAAGCGAAAGGATCAGATTCAACTACAGGAGTTTTACCTTGTAATTTAATTCTTACTGATGCAGCAAATTTAACTGCATTACCACCAGGAGTTGTTGTAGGGTCGCCAAACATTACACCTGGTTTATCTCTCATTTGGTTTACAATATAAAGACAAGCATTTGATTTTCTCAAGAATGGAGAAATTTTTCTTAATGCTTTACCAATTTGTTTAGCTTTCGCCAAAGCAATATTCATATTGTTTTCAAATCCAGCATCAACTTCAGAATCAGTTGTCATTTGTGCTAATGAATCTAACACAATGAAAATAGGTTTATCCTTGTAAGTCTTACTGTTTATAATAGTTGTAAGGTTTTGTTCCATTGCAGCAAAAATTTCTTCAATAGAAGTTAAACCAGAAATAATAATACGATTCATATCAACACCACATGCTTTCATCATGTCTCTTGAACCTGCTTGCTCAACGTCAAAGTAAATAGGAATCCCACCCATTTTTTGACAATTAGCCATTGCTTGAAACGCTAATGTTGATTTACCGATTGCTTCTTGACCATACACTTCAACAACTCTACCACAAGGCCAACCACCGATTGCTTGATTTGATATAACTGTATCTAATATAGCTGAGCCTGTCGGAACCCAGATTTTAACATCAGAAAACATTTGTGTTCCAGAAACTGCTGCTCCAGGAAACAATACATTTTGTTCTCCAATTAATTGTGAAAATATTTCGTCTACTTGTGTAGTCGTTGAGGCAGTCTTCTTGCCAGCTTGTTTTGCCATTGTAATAAAGTTTAAGAGGTTTAAAGAATGAGGAGTTAGAAATCAATCTAACTCCCTTATCTTTTTAGATTATTTTTTTAAAGAATCAAGCTTGCTGCTTTTCGCAGGTTTAGCTTCTTCTTCTTCTGTTTCAACAGTTGCTGATGCTACTTGATCTGCAACTTTTGCCATATAATCTTCTAATGCTTTAACTACTTTGTCTTGCGGCATTTCATAAGTCATTACTTCATTAAGTGGTTTAACATCTGCTGCCCATTTTTCGTTCAACTCTTTTCCAAATGCTTTAGTAGATTTTTTATCTAACTTGTACATTTCAGTTGGAGCTCCTTCTGGGTTGTAAGATACAATAACTTTCTCAGGAGAGTTTGTATCATAGAAAGCTGTTTCATCTTCTTCAAGGTTTAACAACCAGTTTTCAAATTGAGAAAGAACTGATTTTCCATAACCCCACCATTTAACTCCACCTTCTAAGTCATCAAGATCGATAACTGGAGAGAAGTAACGGATTTTTAATTCTAAAGGCTTCCAAATTTCGTAGTTACCTTTCCAATTTTGTTTTTTCAAATCTTCAACCACTTGACAAATAACGCATTCTTCGCCTTTGTTGTGTTTGTTACAAGCTATATCTTTATAAGATACATCTAAAAGATTTTTGTGTGTTCCCCATTCAAGAAACGGATCTCCTGTTTGTGGTGTTGGTAAAACAAGGATGTTGTTCTTACCTGGTTTTGCTTTAAAGAATTTCACACTACTAGTTGTAGTTTTCGTGTTTGTTGAATTCATTTTCGCTAAACGCTCTAGTGTTTTTTGCAAATTGTTGTCAGACATTTTTTTAAATGTTTAAAAGTTAATAAATAAAATTGATTGATTATATAGTGGACGATTAATTATTAAGATAATTTCTTAACAAGTTCGGGTCACTCGAAATAGTTCCACGCATTCTTTCTGCCTCACAATGAGATAAAAGATTTGTCCAATTAGACAAGCGCTTGCGAAATCCAGACATAGTAGATTCTGTAGGATTTTTTGGCAATTTAGGAATTTTGTTTTTGTAATTGATTTTCTTTGCGCGAAGATTCAACTCATAAAGTTGATTGGCAATTGTTTGAAGTTCCATAAAGATAAAAAGTTTAAAAAAGTTTATTAAAGATATTTTCTATATGTTAAATATGGGAATACTATTTTACACTCCCAAACAAATTATTGCTTTTGTATAAAAATATCTTCGACAAATACACTTGAAGTATGATTAGTATGAAGGCCTTGATAAACAGAATTGTAAGTTGGTATTTTTATCTTCTCTGCAATTCCTTTTGTTATATCAAACCCTAAAGATATTCCTCCTAAAGATGTTGATAATAAAAAGACTTCGTTATCTCGCACTGTTAATAAGTAGTTGTAACAAGTATAAACAACTCCACAATCAACTATTCTATCTTCTAATTGGCTTATTATTTTCTTTACCTTTGGTTTTACTTCTAAATCTAAAGCATTATCTGCACTTAAGAATGGTTTAAAAGGAACTTCAGGGTCACCCTCTTCAAATTTCAAAGTTAAGAAAGTTTGTTTTTCTGCTATTATATGAATAGCGCACTTTTCTCCTTCTATTAAATCTGGAGTTATATATACGTTCGGTTTTCTTACCACTGGTTTTGTGCTCATTCTTATCATAATCTCCAAATATTGTGTTTTACATCAACTTGTTTTCTTTCTTGTAACGTTACTAAATCTAGTTTATACTGTTTAGATATATAATATCTAAAGCAAGCATTAGAACAAAACTTGTTTTTTCCCTTTTTTAATTGCCATGGCTTATAAAATTTGCCTTTATTGCAGAATACCGAAGTACATTTTATAAATGTTGGAGGTATCTTATTATGTGGCAACTGTTGCTCTTTAACCTTGTTTTTACACTCATTAGAGCAGAATTTAAACTTAGCTGCTCGTTTGTTCTTAACTAATACAATCTTCCCGCAAAAGCTACATTTTCTTTGTACTGGTGGTTTTTTAGGAAAAGGCATTATTATTTATTATTTTTACTATATAAGTAAATATCTAAAAACAAATCCTAACAAACAATATCATGAATCCAGCTGCAAAATTTATTTTAAGAGACAAATTAAAAGAAAAACTACCAACACTTACTGATGATGTGCTTTACAGCGTTATATCTGAACTAGAGAAGCTTGGTGCTTTAAATAAAGAGTGGGATGAAACAGGGATGAATCCTGCTGAAGCAAAAGAAGCTAAAGCAAGTAAAGGATTACCACAATCATTTAATATGGTTTCGCCAATGTGGTCAGGTAATGTTTCCTTAGTGGAAAGAGAAGGGTTTATTTGCTATCAAGATGGCGAGAAAAATGTTAGACTACATAGCCGATCAGAAAGAGATATGGCTAAAAAAGTATTAAAATACAGAAAATAATTATTCTTCAGTAGTAGGTGGAATTTCTTCTACTTGTTTAGGTTCTACATATCTTTTATTCAATGCAGCTTTATGTTTAGCTCTACTAATAGCCATTCTTTGCATTGTAGCAGCTATTTGCTTTCTATCCATATCAGTTACTAAACTATAATTATGAGGATCGAAAGACTTTACTCTTACAGTTTTGGTTTCTGTAATGTTTATAGCATTCCAATTAATCTTTCCTAACACAACCTCACTTTCATTCACATAAAAGTAATATCCTAGATTCTTCTTAGGAATAGAATAAAATTTAAAAACGGGATGTTTTGCATACCCGTTTTTTATTAATACTTCTTCAATCTCTATTTTATTCATAATTAAAAGTCTAATTCAATATTGAATATCAAATCATTGATATTGTTTTTCTTTACTGGAGGAGATATCTTAGCGTAAATATAAGGAGAATCTATTGTATTCCCAGAAGAATCCTCAATTAAAAATTCAACTTCAGTAATTAACTTTTCATTCATTAAAGGGTCTCCTGCATTAAACGAAGGATTTTGAGTTCCATTCCATTTTTCTGCTGGTACTATTACTTGGAAAGATAGTCTATATTGATTCGCTTGAGATTTATACTTAATTAAACCTGTTGTCCATTCTCCTTCTGAAGTGAATAGAGTTCCTGGTAAAGGATTAGATAATAAATTATAAATCTTTTGAGCATCTACATTTAACAAATCATACTTTGGATTTCCTGGGTCAGTTAACAATAATGTTTGAGATAGAGTTACTACCACATCATAAGTGTTTCTAACAAAAGTTAATTCATGTACAAAGTTTTGTTCCCCAGGAATATTAGGAGCTTGTGTTGGATCTTTTAAAGATACTAATGGCATAACCACGACATCTTCTATACCACTTATAGTATAAGGGTCTGCTAAACTTTGTGTATATTTCCCTATAATGATTTCATAGTTTTCAGCTTCAAATCCTTCTTTAATATTATTATCTACTAAATGAGATAAGAAATCAAATTGAGTATTTAATGTTGCTGTAATATCATCACTAGGTAATCCTGCTAATTGCCAGTTAAACGGAATTACATCTGCATAAGGTAAACTATCATAATGAATTCCTTTAATTCTATAAGTATAGAAATATTCAAATGGTAATCTTCTGCCATACATTATTCCTCCTCCTGCATATGCAGCGTTTCCTGCTACTGGAATAGTCATTAAACTATCTAAGTATAAATTATATGAAGTAGGCGATAATACATTCGCGTAGAAGAAGGTCGTTGCTGTAGGTGAGTTAGCATTAGTATTTCCTAATACTCCACTTATAAACACAAGATCTCCATTAACTAGATTATGATTACCGATTGTAGTAATGTTAATTGTAGGACTCCATGTTGCATTTGTTATTAATATAGGGGCAACAGGAGTTGATCTTGCAACTGTATTTCCTGTTATAGGTAATACTGGTGCTGGTAAAGTATAATTTCTATTTGGGTTGTATCCCATCACTGTTGCTAATTCAGGATGATCAACAATAACAATTCTTAAATCATACATTACCCAACCATATCTAATAGCTGGAGAAACAGATGAGTATTTCAAATATAAAGCACTATATGTTCCGGCTCCTGTAGTATCTTCTAATACAGGATTAACTAAAGCACCTGGGTTCGAGTTTGTTAAGATAACTGGAGTTCTTTCGTCTTGCAACATTACTGCAGGTAAATGAACTTCAAATTCCGATGTAGCAGAATAAATTCTGTCTTTAATCTCATCGGCAAAATCAAGTATTACAAAAGGAGTTTCGCCTTCTGGCATTACACCTTGAAGTAAATTCTTAACACCTAACAATTCAGCTCCTTTGTAATATAAGTAATTAGCTCTTCCTGCTGGTTGAGTAATACCTATAAACTTATAAGGGTCGCCTAATAATTGACTTCTATATACTTGAGTTAACTTCCAAGTATCAGTAAATAGTTCTCTATCAACAGTTGTACCTTTTCTGTTTAATAATACAAACATATATTTTTCAAATGTTTCTGGGCCATTAATTATTGGAGCGAAACTTTTATCTAAAGTTAATGTATATTCTACATAAGGTTGAGATAATGGCAATGGA
>Ga0315289_10011513_pt1 | contig 12532 bp, 16 predicted proteins | sample YL17G11_40_MG_FD_203452 | JGI IMG/M metagenome (GOLD analysis project Ga0315289, IMG submission 203452) | Sediment microbial communities from Yellowstone Lake, YNP, Wyoming, USA - YL17G11_40 | ecosystem: Environmental > Aquatic > Freshwater > Lake > Sediment | place: USA: Wyoming | collected...
CCTTTCAAAATGGATCATAGGTGCCACAACCCGAACCCTCGGCGAACAGCGTCAACGAGTTCTGTTTGTGTTGCTGCGGAGTCGTTGTGGTATAACGTGTAGAGCTTCTAGTGCAGGGTTTTACAGATTTCTCCATCAATACCAGGGGCCATATCATCCTTTTCTTTATGGCAGACATTAAAGATACACTTCCACAGAGCGACAATCCCTGTTCTTTGCAGCCCCGAACTTCCTCTACCATACGCGATGGCAGCGATTGTCCGAGTAATCAAAATTAGTATAACTTAGATTGTTTTTTGATGCAAGATCATTTAAATCCGATCTAGAATACATAATTACCTCCCCGAATTTCAATATCAGCAATGATATGAATTCGATGATAATCAGTATTGTTTTTTACCATATGCATATCCAAATTATTAAGTTGACATAGATGTCCGCATGGCATGTGTTCTTCGGTGGCATTTTTTCCACGTGAAAATACAACTTGTTCATTTGTTATGAGTGGTATATGAAATCTAGAATATTTTGAAAAATATATCCCCGAATCAATATGAGGTGCCACAATACCACCGGGTAGTAAATTTACAATCATTACTCGCCCCAATGAGATACCATTTACCTGTGTAAGTATCCATTCAACTGCCCTGTAACAGGCAGGATATCTTAATTTATTTTGTTGATGATCAATACAATCTAATATTGTCCCCCAATCTAGAACAGACGTTGGTCGTACATCGGTAATCTTAGGGACTCTAAGAGAGATAGATCTACTTGTAGAAAATATATAATTTCTAGACCTATCTTCTATATCAATTATTTCCCAGTTAATTTTCGAAACTTCTTCCAATGAAGACAAAAAAATGCTGTCTTCGACCTTGCCGATTATCTTAACTAACAATATAGTCTCTATTTTATACAAGAATTCAATGCAGCCAAAAGTTCAGTCTCATATCCGAGATGCAACTTTCTGTCTGCAAGTGCAGCCTTTGACTTATCAAAGATATCCTGTTCAACAGTCAACTTATCAAAATTAAAAGTCGGTTTAACGGGAATCTCAGCTTTGCAGGGAACTGCAATAGGAACCTCAACTCGCTGAATTACTGTATTAATTCCGGGTGGTGTATCGGTTGCACAACCGGCAATGGCTAAAAACGATACCAATATAAGGAGTTTATTTTGCACTTTTAATCTCCTCGTTGAATAATTGATTTGCAGCATCACATGCAGTTGTATTCTGCGGAATTACTCTTGTCATAAGATCGTCTGCACGCTTCTTCTGATTTGCAGACTCAACCTTTGCCTTAACAATTTCATTGCGGTTTGCCTTCTCTCTTGCATCGGCAGCTTCTTTGAATTTCTGAACTGCTGCATTCTGTTCGTCAATTGATTTCTGTAGTGCAGCAATTGATGCATTTGAAACTTCAAGTTTAACTACCAATGATGCTTTCTCAGCTTCGAGAGCAACTATATTACTCTTGAGCATTTTTACATAGACGCCCGAACCAGCAAGCGCAACTAAAAGTAATCCTATGACAGCAAGTTGCCAATTTTTTAATAGTAAACCAATGAAGCCCATATTTTGTCTCCCTTAATAAGGGTATTTATCATATTTACTAGTTTTCATTTTTAATTAAATCTGTTCCATATGTTTTTTGTAACCAATTATAATTTGATTCTGCCTGCCGAATTAACATATTATAGTTCCATATATTGTGTCCCACAAATTTTTTATAAATTTCTTCATGTGTTTTAACGCCTATTGATCTATCTGCAAGATGATCATATATTGGTGCAAGTCCCATAAACGAGTCTTTCATGAAATCACTAATATTCTCAAATATAGAAATATTTCTATGTAATATAACTATTGCTGCATCTGATAGATTAAATGTCCAACTTAATTCAATACCATGTGCTTTGCACATAGTTTCGATAAACGCAAATCTTTCTTCAAGAATGTATTGATTATTATTGATATTATAGAGTTCTTTATAAACTCTTACCTGTGATTCCCATATATCAAATTCGTGGTCACTTAATAAATTCCGTTTCTTTAGATATCGCGGTGTGCCTATTCTACTATTAACATTGTAACATTGTCCAGATTGATTTACATGTTCGTAACTTTCAAATCTAGATATTGTCATGTAAATACGCCTAGGAGGACCATAATTATGAATATAAGAATGCAATCTTCTAACGGTTGTAGGGAGACCTGTACCAGATGTACCTATTGCCATACATGGTAGATTAGGATATCTGGCTGCATGCAACATGCTTACCCACCGTTTTTCCTTAAATGGCAACGAGGACATAAAATCACATGAACCAAAATAAATAACTTCAGAGGGACCGATAATATCATCAATATATCCTTGTTCTCTAATTTTTCCCCGAAGCATAGGATATGTCTGATAGACATCTGTCTCTCCAAGACGTATATGAGTATCAACTTTTTCGTTCCAATATGTCATATAAATTTCTTCACTGTATTGTATCTGTACCCAAAGAATTTATCATTGACAAAAACAGATAATTTAAATCGCCTATCGCCAATGTGTTCTATTTTAGTAATATCAACTTTTGGTACTATTTTACTCTTTACCGCGGCCGAAATAACCGATGTATCAGGAATTTCATAAATGACAAAAATTGCTTTGTCATCATTAGTGCGCGGGCCATAAATTCTATCACATTCTTCTAATACTGCTCTATGCCCTGTATCCGAAATATAATAGCAAACGCTAAACATGTTCACATCTGTCTTGACATCATCTACAGATACATTTTTATTTTCTAATTCTATATCTGTAGGAGAATAAGCAAAATAGAAACGAGTATTGTTAAAATCAAAATGTCCTATAAAATGCCCGTCTAATTTATCTATACCTATCCTAAATTCTCCCTGAGTTAGAAAAGGTTTCTTAAATTGTAATCTAAAATTTGTGACATCGCCGAATGTGCGGATAATGAAATCTAACACATCAGCTGTAACCACGGCGTTGTTTATATAATTCCTTTTACCAAATGCAAATAATTTAGCCAACATATTATGTTTCAAAAATCCTATATTGTTCTTTTAAAGAATACATTTTTACTATCATTTCATTATCATACATTATATTACGCTGAATTTCGTTCCAATACATAGGAAACGAAGATTTTTTCTTCTCCGGAATAATAACTTCTGTTGTTATTGAATATCTACTAAAATTTGATAATTTTAGTAATATCTTTTCCCATACTATATCTTGCCTATTAAAAAATCGAGCATAACATGTGTAATAATTAGAATTCTCAGCAAATATGATAATCTGATTAAATATCCCTAATATACTATCTATTGTAACGTCCCCGGATTTTACGACATAATCAATTATATAAGAATAATTATAAAATGAAAATCTTACAAATATACAGGCCGCCAGTATATTAGAATTAGTGTAACACCCGAAAATTTTATACCCCGGTTCATTATTGTCGAAATAATAGTTGTCTAATTCAAGATCAGCAGGTGGTGGGTATCTATCTGCCCTTCTGTTTATGTTTAATAATAATATTCTGCACTCATTATTATCGGCTGCTGACAATATTCTAAACTTCATAATCTGCGCTCAATGTTTCAAGTAATTTATTATATTCTAAATATATATCATTATTTAAATACATCTCTGTTCTAACATCAGAGATAAGTTTAGATATAGCAGGAATGAATGGACCATTGCGAAATACACTAGTTTTTTGGCGAAGTGTTACACCAAATTCTCTACTCATCATTAAATTTTTTGTTGATGATCCGGAGGCCTTAAATCTTTGATTGGAAACAATATCTTTTATTTCGGGGGTCGATATCATTGCTGCCCAACATTGTGGTGTAAATCTAAAGGAATCTGCTATCATTGGAATACCAGATATAAATTGAAATCTATCAAAAACGCCGTCGAGGTCTTCCTCTATATAGAAATGCCATTGTTGATAATCTGTTTCATTGCGACATAACATTCTCTCTGGAGATGTAAGATAAGTTATCTTAATTTCGTCACCCAGTATACTTGGTTCTAAAAGTTGCTCCATAGTATATAATAACTCGTACATGGCCATACTTTGGCTTTGATACTTAAATGCTATTCTATGTAACTCACCTATATTAAAAAGATGAATTAAATCTATATCTATTATAGTGGGTATTATATTTAATTCCGAACATATTGCTAGTGCTATCAATGTTTCGTCTGATTTAGGTATCTGCTTATGTCGTATAATTATCGGATTTATCGGTATTCTTTTTTCATGAAAACAACGAACAAGACATTCAGAATCGGTGCCGCCACTAAAAAATATATTTAGAACAGGGGTATATTTTCTAAATTCTTCATATATTAATTCACAAGAATATAATAATTCATCCTTAAATGACATAATCGGTCGTTTACATATACCTTCTAAATCAAAATGAATACCCCATTTATCATGAATGCTTGACCTCATTATATGACTTGAATTATTGTTATAATAACACCGGTAGTAATTATTCTGAACTTTCATCTTTAAAAAATGTTATGGGAACATAAGAAATCGCATTATATTTTGAATGGTATTTTTTCATATAGGTTCTTAGAATACTATCCCATTCTTGTATTTTTTCAAATCCTGTAAATTTCGGTCGATTTTTCATCTCGGGAAATACTTCAGAAAAACACGCATATTTGTGGTCAAGCAGAACCGGTGTTTTATTTAGCATGAGCTTTTGCACTGATGATAAATTTAAAAAGGATGCTGTCAATCTCGAATCTAGTTTTACGAATCTTATAACACCATCCAGATTATTATTTTCACAGAAAATATCAATCGACCATTCCCGTTGTGTGTCAACACAGAAATATTGATCATCCTTCAGCACAATATCAATATCGCCTAATCCTGCTATAAAAAAATATCCATTGTCGCTAGCCCATTTCATTAAATACATATGCCAGGCATACTGTGGCGAAAACCCGTTCGATGACATTGAATATTCTGTTAGTAATTTAGCATCCCTAAATACATCAATAGAACAATATTCAATATCAATATTATGATTCTTGCACCAGTCCTCGGCATAGGAGTAATCGTGCTGATTTAAAGTTATTATCTCAGTAGCAACTTCGATTTGTATTTTTCCTATTAACGCCTTAAATGGTATCTTAGCCAAATATAATGATTGAGCAATAAGTTCACTGTCTAATCCTCCACTCATTGTTACAATAATTGGAAGTCTGTTTTTATTAAGTGATGCGGCCTTATGCGCGGCTAAAATACATTCGGTCTTGAAGTCAAAGACAGGGCTATCTATTTTCTCATAATAATAAATAAAAGGGTCAAATTGATATCTCATATTGAAATATTTCTTGAAAGTTGCTTTTGTTTGATATAATTGTCAATCTTATACATCTGTGTATTGATAACTTCGCCATCATTGACAATAGAGACCGGGAGATTGTGCATAGTTGTTATTGAATCCCTATTATCGGTGACAGATATAAGATTATCTCGAATTTTTTTCTGTAATTCATCTGCTAATTGCAATGCAAACTTCGTATCCATTGATTTTGATTTCCAGATAATAGGCCCAAATTTTTTACTTGACGTAATCTTGTACCCATACTTTTCGGGGTCAAGGGAAATTTTACTAGCTGTTTTTCTCCCCTCGGGATTTCTCATAGAAAGGGCTGTTACTTTCACTAAATGTGTTATTTCCGGATTATCTATAAACCACTGAACTGTATCTCGAACCGATTCTTCTGTATCATGAGGTAAGCCTGCGATTATATTCACCTGCATTTTTATAGTAGGGAATCTTTCCCTTAATTCTAATAGAAGATTCTTTAATTTTTCAGGATCAGCGCCCTTACCGACCGATCGGCCACTATCCCTATTAAATGTTTCGATACCGAACGTAAGAGATTTCCACCCAATCTTCGGAATTAAATTTACCATTTCGGGTTTAGCCGAAAGAAGATCTAATCTACAATAACTCCAAAATTCAAAATTAATTCCTGTCTCTTCACGTATGTCCCGTATAATGTGCATTTTCTCAATACTATCGTTAAAAGTATCGTCGACGAAGAGAAAGCGACTAGACCCATACCTGTCGTATCTATCTAATATATCTTTCTTAATACTGTCTTTCGGCCTAATATATGTTCCTGATTTTTTACCAAGATGCCCAAATTCACAAAACGCGCAATGGAATATACAGCCCCTGCTTATTTCTATAGGGAATACTTCATCTCCTTGTATAAAATCCGAATGTACGTACTCAGTATCGAGCTGTGTTAAATCATCAACTGGATAGCTCTTATCACAATCAATAATCTTTATATTATCAACCTTATCAAATATCAAGTCCATATTAGATACTATGTGATTATGAACTGATATTACACCTATATCAGAATATCCGAGACATACAATATCAATGTTATCGGTATAATGCCTAATTAGTTCAGCATTTGGACCACCTACGACTATTTGTATATTTCTATTTCTAATATACTGTAACAAATTGCATTCTGCCTTTAGGGGCATCTGTGTCATGTAACCTAATTCGCTATTTTCTCTATCAGGTCTATCTGTAAGATACCGTTTGCTTCGTTGCCCCGGTGGATAAAACTTAGTGCTAAATCCTATCCATTCTATATCCTTAATTGAATTAAGATATTCAATTAATGTTTCATAATTCCAGTGTGATAGAAAATCAATTACTTCTACCTCAATGTTCTTACGCCTAAGGGCTGTGGCAATGCGATAGGCACCAATCGTTCGGTTAGGCGGAGAAGGACTATCAGTGAAAAGTATAACTGTCATAAAATTATAAACTGAAAGAGCCCACATAATGATATTTACATGGTACCGCTGAGAATTCTCCGTTCGATAACACGCTAGGGATGGATCTGTCTAAAAATTTATCATAATCCTTCCAGTGATATTTCCACTTTTCCCGGAGCGGCGCCAGGATCGGTAATGTTTCAATCACAATATCGCCGGGTCTCATATCTAGCGTAGATGATCCGAATCCGGGTTTATTAACCTGAAATTTACTAGGTGACCAAGTTGTATATAATACATTATTAATCACATCACAAAAATTTTGCCATTTCTCGAGGCTAACATTGTAATCTTCTCCGCGGCTCCTAACTAATATTTTCCGCATATCTTGATTATAATTAAAGAATTGAAAAGATTTATATGCCATTTCCCAGGCCAATAGTGGCATATCTGGTGTCCAATAAAAATATTCAGTACCCTGTGGATTATTATCTGTGGGGCTGGAAATAACCATTGGTTTGTCTTTCAACGACATATATACCTTATCGCCGATTCCTGTACCCGTACATATTAATCGTGGTTTATCTATACCCCACAATATACCGACGGTCTTTCCCTTATCTAATAGGTCACGCTCGACTTTATCTACGGTTAGTGACGGAGAACGCAGAAGACTACCTAAAAAGTAGCCGCCACGCGGATCTGAAAAAATGTCTTCGCTAATTAAGCCTATACTATCACTGTCAAGCCAATCTAATAATTCTATTCGAATATCTGGATGAGTCAATGATAACGTATCTAGGAAAGGTTTTATATTATAATCCCACTCGCTATTACGATTAGACGCAGATTTATCGTATGGAGTGGGATTATGTAGTTTCTTGTTAATAGCACTGAACGGTAATCTAACAGTAATCTGGTCGAGCTTAATGTTGTTATTAATAAATGTCATCAACACATTATGGCTGTCGGCACCGCCGCTGTAATTTAAAATTAGATAATCATAATCATCCCGTAACTGTTGTGCTCGCTGGCGATATATATCGTCGAGTGATACCTTGCCAAGCAATGACCTATTAATACTACCAAATAAATCATCATGATAAATCCATTTAATTGGATTTTTAGACTCTGTAGCATCAATGTGTGCCAGCATAACACTTCGATGAATATTTTCACCGACAACATAATAACCGTACTTGTCTCTGACAAAATTATTTTGTAGATGCATCAAGGGTTCTCATATCCTTAATGAACTCTGCAGGCCCAAATTGATCATCAGCCGGAATCATTTGAATTTCATTAAACTTTTCTCTATATGCATTAATGAAGTCTTTTGATATGTTTACATAGAAATCGACAACTTTCTTCGGAGATCCTTTAGGTAGGACAATACCTACTACAGCACCAAAATTTCTACCTAACGGATTAACAGTTGAATTAAATTCCGGAACCGATGTCTTGGAAGCAGTTGTGGCTAATGCTACTAATTTTCCCTGCTGAATAAACGGCCCCGACGATGTGTATGTCGATATTGCATATTCAATGTTTCCACCTAATAAATCTCGCAGAACATCACCTGTATTCTTGTAAGGTACAACAACTATGTCTCCGCCAAGTGTCTTCGCTAATGTCTTTGCTAGAATTTCTTGTGTTTCTGTACCATATCCTATGCTAATCCTCTTATTAGGCATCGCTATAAGTTGATCAACGGTTCTAATAGGATTCTCAGATTTTGTGACCAGATAAGAGGGAACCTTTCCCAAAATTGTAACTGGTTCAAAGTCTGTATAATCGTACCTTTTTGAACTACCTAGTGGTGGATCAACATGAACCATCATGCCAAGACCGAGCACTAGAAGAACGGATTGTCCATCGGGTGGAAGTTGACTAAAGTGAACAGTTGATACTTGACCTTTTGCGCCGGGTTTGACATCAATAATAGAAACATACCCTTTGGATTGAAGGTATTGTTCAAACCACGATGCAACAAGATGTGTCGTGCCGCCGGCACCGAAGCCACTTACAATAACCACGGGTTTCTTCTTATCGGGTTCAAATGCCATGGCTGATGTGAGTGAAAGTGTCATTAAAAGCGTTAAAATAAAATTTTTCATATTTGCCTTTATTATTTGGGCATCGCGTTTAGTTGTTTATTTGTTCTTTGTCGTTCTTGTTTTGCAAGTTCTCGAAAATCATTCGGTCCTAAAGTTGACTTTACTGGAAAAATTCCCTGAGCTTCGAATTGGGAATGTACTTCTACATCATTCAATATGTTAGTTAACATATTATTATAGAAATTTACAATTTCCTTATCTACGTTTGGTCCCATAACAAATCCAAACATTGTTGTATCCTCGTCCATTGTCGGAACAAATTGCTGAATTTTTGTAAATTTATTTAACTCAGGATGACCAAATGTTTTTCCTACCATAGCAACAACTCTTAGTAGACCCGACGAAACCTGAGAATGAACTGCCGTATAAGGAACAAATGCATAATCTACATGCCCGCCCATTACATCAATAATAGCAGGACCTGTACCCTTGTAGTCTACAATAACTGAATTAGATGCGCTTACCTGCACTAAAAACCAGTTAGACAACACCTTTAATCCTTGCGCACCAGATGCAAAGGAAACATGTTTAGAGGTTGGATTTTTTGTATCAACAATAATTTCCGGAATGGTTTTTATATTCTTAGATGAAGTTACTAACACAGTGGGACTAAAAGCTACTGCCTTAACGTATGTGAGCTCTTCGGGATCAAACTTTCTTAACTCCGAAGAGAATGTAATAGAATGGACATATTGTGCCTGACTTGCCATACAGATTAAATTCTTGTCGGCAACTCTGCTCACACAATCATTCATACCGATAAGGCCGGCGGCACCAGCTTTAATTTCAATTATATTCTTATGCCCTAATCTAGTTGCAGAATCAGAGATAATCTTTGTTACCGCATAATTGCCGCCGCCGGGCGGGAATCCTACCAGCATTGTTGTCATTTTTTCAGAAGCCATAACACCAGATGCCGCTATAATTGAGGCGACCGCAAGTGATGTCCTAGCAAAGTGTTGTTTGATCATTAAAATATCCTATATAATACCATTTACTAAATATTGGTTTTTGCATTAATTCGGTTGTTAACACAGAGTTATCTAATCCCTTATACCAGGATTGAAAATAATAATTCCACGTGTTTTGAATTTCTTGTAACTCTGGGTGTTGCATATAATACAGGTCACGAGACCTACCTGTCAAGTTTACCGGTAAGGGTTTTCTAACCTGAAATTTTGAATGATCCCAGGTAGTGTATATAATTGATTTTGTAAGTTCCTCTGTCCATCTCAACCTCACTACATCGCCACGTACAGCTTTGGCAGAATCTATCCTTCCTCGAAGAGGTTTATTGGCAGCAAAATATTTAAATATACTATATGCCTGTTCAAACGGCAATTCAGGCATATCCCTACTATAATAGAATAGTTCGGTTATCGAATCTGTCTTTGAAATATTATCAGCAACATTAACAACGGCATCACTAAAAAACATAAAGAACATATTGTCCTTTATAACCACAAGAGGTTTATCAATGCCGTAGATTGATGCTACTTTTTTACCTTTTTCAGCAAGGATATCTATTGAAGATGAGTATAGTCTCTGTCTGCCGATCTCAAAACAACCCATATAATGGCCGCCTGTGTCAACAAGATTATCATTATAGATATCCTTGACACTTATATCAAACGGGTCCTGTATGTTTATTTTTATATTTGGATGATTCTGGGCCAACCAATTAAGGCTCGGCTTAATAACAAAGTCCCATTCACTAAATAAATTTTCGGCCCCGACATTAGTCGTATTGGGCGTATATAATTTAGAATTTATCCGTTCACTCCAGCGAACAAATACCTCATCTAATTTTATACCATTATTAATGAATGTCATCAATATATTATGACTGTCGGCGCCACCACTATAGTTTAAAATTAGATAGTCGTACTTATCACGTAATTGTTGCGCTCGTCGGGCATATATACTGTCGAGTGATTCCCGACCTAAGGTACCAAGACTTGTATTTGAGAAATTTTGCCAGACATCGTGATCAAAATTCCACAGTATGTTCTGATTTGTCCCCGATGCATAGTAGGATGCCGATGCTTTATTTTCAAACACCGAATTACCTACAGTGTAGGTTCCCAGATTACCCATATTATTCTTTAAAGAATAACTTTATCAACAACAATACCGTTTTCTAATTCATACTGATTTCTTTCTGCAAGAAATGACGAAATAAGAGGATCTTGAGTATATTCTTCCCATGCTGCTATATCACTAAATGTATTTGTTCTTACTTGAATCAAATTACCATCAGTATATTCCGTAACAGTAGAGACTAATTTACCTGTATCCGTGTATGTAATCTGAATATATTCTGTTAATCCTGCCGGAAATGGATAAAAAGATACATCTAAAGTCGGCCTAACTGAAATTCTTTGATAGCTATAGCTCATATTGATAACTCCTATAATATACTATTTATCGCATTAACAATCGGTATCCATAATAATAGACCAATACTACCATGTTCTATAAGGTTAGATAACAATAGGCATTGGCATCGTTTGTTTCGCTTTGCTTCCATTCAGATGTTAATATAAAACCGGCAGATTGATAAGTCTTCCACGACGATTTTCGGGGAAAACTCCACGCCGAAGTGGCACCATATTCTCTAGCCCGATCAATTGTGGCCAGTAGAAGACGTTTACCATATCCTCTCTGGCGGAAATTTGGTGCAATCCACAGCCCTCGTGACCTAGCACTATTATCGACGCACATATGCCCACTATTGACACCTATTAACGCATTATCTTCATAATATCCTAAATACCAGGCAGGTAATAAAAAATTTCCTATGTCATATTCTGTAGACAGGTGTAACATAGCACTACGAGTCTCTATAGGAGAAACTCTATCCGGCCATAACTCTGCTGTCCAAATCGGAAGAATAGCGTCGAATTTAATTTCTTTAATCATTATATATGTATTTATCACTATAAATTCTCGCTCGTAAAAAAAGCCCACTACCGTTTCCGATAGTGAGCTTATTTGTGGCATCCCCCGAGGGACTCGAACCCCCACGAACGGTTTTGGAGACCGACATGCTGCCATTACATCAGAGAGACATTATTTGGTACCGCCTAAGGGAATCGAACCCCTGTTTTGACGTTCGTAGCGTCGTGTATTTTCCACTATACGAAGGCGATATTGTTTTATATCCAGGTTGCTACACCTGTTTTTGCATTATATGAGAATCCTCTACAATCTCCATAGGATTTTTTCCAAGGAACCTCTTTAAGAGCCTCTTCCCTAGTCATTCCTTTCTTGGTTTTGATATTCTTAGCCTTAATGGGCTTAATTTTCTCAAATAGTTCCTGCATTCTCATAATGCATATTTATCATTGGCAGGGGATGAAGGGATCGAACCTTCGCATACCGATTTCAAAGACCGGTGCCTTACCACTTGGCTAATCCCCAACTGAAAAGTCAGAATACGTTTTATTTTCAAGTAAAAGTTGAATTTTTTTGAATTTGCTGAATGTATTCTTTAGAAACTGGTACCCCTCCCCGGATTCGAACCGGGAACCAACAGATTTTAAGTCTGTCCGCACTACCAATTAGCGTACAGGGGCAAATAAATTGATATATATTCCACTTTT
>Ga0315289_10011515_pt1 | contig 12532 bp, 10 predicted proteins | sample YL17G11_40_MG_FD_203452 | JGI IMG/M metagenome (GOLD analysis project Ga0315289, IMG submission 203452) | Sediment microbial communities from Yellowstone Lake, YNP, Wyoming, USA - YL17G11_40 | ecosystem: Environmental > Aquatic > Freshwater > Lake > Sediment | place: USA: Wyoming | collected...
ATTTCAATATATCATAAAAAATTAATTAATGCAAATAAGTATAGATATACGGAGGACAGTCCTCCGTATATATTTATAATTCATTTTTGTATTTTATCCAATCATTAACGAATTTTTTACATTTTTCATTTTTACCAACAACATCTTCTAAAAATCTCCTATTGGTTAATGATGGAAAATTTTTCTTATTAAGATAATCCGAATAACTAGACCATTTATAGTTTTCTATAAATTTGATTGCTTTGTTTGCATTTTTTATACCTACCTCTTTCCACTTTGACTCGACCAATGATATTGGATTAGCGTGAATATAAACAAAAACTGTTTGTAATTGATCGTTTGTTTTTATATAAACCGCTTGAAATCTGCTTTGAAATAAATGTCCTTTACGATTATATCTTCTATTAAAATAACCGCCATAACCAGTGCCAACTTTCCTCATAAATTTCGTAATGCCATTATTTTTAATTTGCCTCAATAATAAGTGTATATGATTTGGCATAAAACAAAATGCTAAAATTTCTACTAACAAATCCCTATCGTCAATGCCCTCAAATAAGCTTACGGAGGACTGTCCTCCGTGTTTTTTCTCTCTCGCCTCTTTTCTTTTATTTCTAATTTCTATTGGTTTGGTGGTATTAAATTCATAAAGAGAAAAAATCATACGATAATAATCGTTTTGCTCTTTAAAAATTTTCGTATCACCCACTCCTCGAATTATAATATGATAAATCTCACTATTAACTAATTGTGGTCTTTTAATTGCCATATAAATTGATTATAACAAATTATAATTAATAGATATACGGAGGACTGTCCTCCGTATATCTATATGCAAATTTAAAATAAAAAAAGGCGTTTTCGTTCCGTAGAACTAAGCGCCTTTGAATTGTCGTCCTCCTCGACGACTTACTTTTTGGGGTTGACGATAAAATGAGCGTCGTTTTTGTCACCCGGCTAAAGCCTTACTTAAAAAATGTATGGTCGGGAACCATCCCCCAACGGCCGCAGCGAGTCCGATTAATGACACTCGCCAGTTCTCTTTTACTGTATCAATAAAAAACCATACGCCCAACAACATCACAATCTCAAAAACGATCCCCAAGACAAACCACATTAGCCAAATAATCATATTATATCCCTCCTCAAAGAACATTATAGAATCCTTGTCTTGTATCTATTATAGCATATCCATAAATCCTGTCAAGTGTTTTGTTTATTTTATTAAAATGTTAAAATTATTTTATGGAACAAGAATTTACACATTTACACGTCCACTCGCACTACTCGCTTTTGGATGGATTGGCGAAAATCGATGAGCTGATTGAAAAAACGAAAAACTGCGGAATGAAGGCATTGGCAATTACTGACCATGGCGCAATGTATGGCGCGATTGAGTTTTATAAAAAAGCAATGATCGCAGACATCAAACCGATTATTGGAGTTGAATTTTATTTAACTCTAGGCAGTCGTTTTGATAAAACAATGGGAAAATCCGACATTAGATACCATTTGGTTTTATTGGCAAAAAACATTACAGGATATCAAAACTTAATTAAATTAGTTACCAAATCCCATCTGGAGGGATTCTATTACAAGCCGAGAATTGATAAAGAATTATTACAAGAATATCACGATGGATTGATTGCCTTGTCTGCCTGCCCCCAAGGCGAAGTGCCATCTGCATTGTTGGCTGATGACATTGCCAAGGCAAAAAAAACAGCCCTGGAATATAGTAAATTATTTGGCAAAGACAATTTTTATCTGGAAATCATGGACCATCCCAATGATTTGGACCAAGTCAGGATAAATGAGAAAATGATTAAACTGGCCAAAGAAACCGGACTGCCATTGGTCGCTACCAATGATACCCATTATTTGAATAAAGAAGACGCTGACGTGCATGATGTGTTATTGTGCATCCAAACAAATCACACCGTCGAAGAAAAAGAAAGATTATCAATGAAGGGAGAGGATTATTCTTTAAAATCACCAGATGAAATGATTAGGGCATTCAAACGCTTTCCGGAGGCAATCGAAAATACTCAAAAAATCGCTGAGATGTGCGATTTAAAAATTGAACTCGACAAAATCGAACTTCCTCTTTTTCATTTGCCCGAGAATGAAACTGCCGAATCTTATCTTAAAAAATTGTGCGAAATCGGACTTTTAAAAAGATTTCCCGGCAAACGCGGAGAAGAAATAAAAAATCGCTTGCAATACGAATTGGAAGCAATAAAAAAAACCGGATTCGCCTCCTATTTCTTGATTGTTCAAGATTTGGTGAATTGGGCGAAAAATCAAGGAATTGTGGTTGGTCCCGGTCGCGGCTCCGCAGCCGGCTCTCTGGTTTCATACTTGTTGAACATTACCAATGTTGATCCGTTAAAATATAATCTGCTTTTTGAAAGATTTTTGAACCCCGATAGAATCAGTATGCCGGATATTGATTTGGATTTTGCCGACACTCGCCGCGATGAAGTAATTCAATATGTGACTCAAAAATACGGCGAGGACCACGTTGCGCAAATTATCACTTTTGGAACAATGGCCAGCCGCGCGGCAATTCGTGATGCTGGCCGCGCTCTCGGCTACACTTATGCTTTCTGCGACCAGATTGCAAAAATGATTCCTTTTGGCATGACATTGAAAGAATCATTGGAAAAAGTTTCTGAACTTTCTCAAACATACGACACCGATGACCAGGCAAAAATTCTGATTGATGTTGCCCAAAAACTCGAAGGCGTTGCCAGACACGCTTCAACTCATGCCGCCGGAGTAGTGATTACTCGCGAGCCGATTGATAAGCTCGTGCCCCTCCAGCACCCGACTCAAGATGACAATATCATTGTCACCCAATATGAAATGCACAGCATTGAATCTTTGGGACTTTTAAAAATAGATTTTCTCGGATTAAAAAACTTGACAACCATTGAAACCGCAATAAATTTAATAGAAAAACTGAGAAATATAAAAATAGATATTGATAATATTCCTTTGGGTGATAAAAAAACTTTTGAACTTTTCAGAAAAGCCGATACAGTCGGAGTGTTCCAGCTGGAATCATCGGGTATGAGAAAATATCTGCAAAAATTAAAACCCAATGAATTGGAAGATATTATCGCCATGGTTGCTTTGTATCGTCCGGGTCCGATGAGTTTAATCCCGGAATACATTGCCCGAAAGCATGGGGAAAAAGAAATCAAATATATCCACCCCAAACTTGAGCCGATTTTGAAAAATACCTGTGGCATTGCGATTTATCAGGAACAATTGATGCAGATTGCCAAAGACCTTGGTGGATTTACAATGTCCGAAGCAGATGTTCTACGCAAAGCAGTAGGCAAGAAAATCAGAAAATTATTAGACCAGCAAGCAGAAAAAATGATCGACGGCATGGAAAAAAACGAGATTCCTCGGGAAATCGGCCAGAAAATCTGGGATTTTGTTGAACCATTTGCCCAATACGGATTTAACCGCAGCCATGCCACTTGTTATGCTTTAATCGCTTATCAGACCGCTTATTTAAAAGCAAATTTTCCCGAAGAATTTATCACTGCCTTGATGCAAGCCGATGAAAAAGATTTGGACAGAATCAATATTCTGGTTGATGATGCTAAAAAACACGATATTCGGGTTCTACCCCCGGACATTAATGAAAGTTTTGATAATTTTACGCTCATTCCCCCAAAGTCAATTCGCTTTGGCTTGGCAGCAGTCAAAAATGTCGGACACAATGTTGTTAAGGCCATTGTCGAAGAAAGAAAAAATAATGGAATATTCAAGACCATGGCAGATTTTCTTACTCGCCTGACACCACAATCCGGCCAGTCTACTATTGTCAACAAAAAATCTCTGGAAAGTTTAATTCGTGCTGGCGCATTTGATGCCCTAGCCCCAAGAAAAGATTTATTGGAACGCATCGAGGAACTTCTGGAATTCTCTAAAGAATCGCAAAAAACAAAAAATAACGGACAAGCCAGTTTATTCGGCGAAGAACCGGTCTCTGAGAAAAACCAATTATTATTCACCAATGGCAATGGCGAAAAAAGGAAATTACTACACGAGGAAATCCAGTGGGAAAAAGAGTTATTGGGAATGTATATTTCCGAACATCCGCTAAGCAACCATGCTGATTTACTCAAGGGAAAAGCGATTCAAATCAAGGACTTGCCCAAAGAGAAAAAAGATAGTAAAGTTAAAATTGCAGGGGTAATTACAAAAATTACCAAGTTTATTACCAAGTCCGGCAAGCCAATGCTGTTTGTGAAATTAGAAGATTTAACCGGAAATATTGAAACTCTGGTTTTTGCCGGCACATTGGAACAAAATCCAATTATTTGGCAGGAAGGAAAAATAATAATTTTAACTGGTCGCTTAACCGATAAAGACGACCAACTCAAAATCCTTTGCGATGAAGCAGAAGAAATCAAAAATCAATAATATTCGCCATTCGATAAGCCATATAATGGCACATAGCGTTCAAGATATTTTTAAGAATGTTAAATTTGGCATTGGGCCGACGATTGAAAATGGTTTTTATTATGACTTCGGACTGGATAAACCCCTAACTCCCGAAGATTTGCCAAAAATTGAGAAAAGAATGAGAGAGTTAATTAAGCAGAATATAAAATTTGAGAAAAGTTTTGCCACCAAAGAACAAGCGAAGAAATTATTTGCTGGACAGCCGTATAAATTAGAACTTATAAGCGAAAAAGGCAAAGCGAAAAACGCAAAACTTGTTATTTATAAATCAGGGAATTTTACTGACTTGTGCGCTGGACCGCACGTAAAATCAACAAAAGAAATAAATTCTGAAGCTTTTAAATTAACCAAAATCGCTGGCGCGTATTGGCGAGGTAGTGAGAAAAATCCAATGCTTCAGAGAATATATGGCGTGGCATTCGAAACCAAAAAAGAACTTGACGATTATTTAAAGCAAATTGAGGAAGCAGAAAAACGCGACCACCGAGTTCTTGGCCAAAAACTGGATTTATTCAGCATTGATGAAGAAGTTGGACCGGGTCTAATTTTATGGCATCCCAAAGGAACAATATTAAAAGGGATTATTGAAAATTTCTGGGTTAATGAACATTTAAAAAACGGCTATGAAATAGTTGACACTCCGCATGTCGGAAGAATAAAACTCTGGCAAACTTCCGGACATACCGGTTTTTACAAAGAAAATATGTTTGGACCGATGGAGGTTGAAGGCGACCAATATTTGATAAAACCAATGAATTGCCCTTTTCATATGAAAATTTACAAAACCAAAAGCCGCAGCTACAGAGATTTGCCTATTCGATGGGCGGAATTGGGCACGGTTTACAGATTTGAGCGCTCGGGCGTACTGCATGGTCTGGTCAGGGTTCGCGGATTTACCCAGGATGATGCTCACATTATCTGCACTCCGGAACAATTAAGCGACGAGGTAATGAGGGCTACAAAATTCGGCATCAAACTTTTAAATAGTTTTGGATTTAAAAACTTCAATATCTATTTGGCAACCAGACCCGAGAAATATATAGGAACTCCCAAAAATTGGGAAAAAGCAACCAGGATTTTAAAATATGCTTTGGATAAATTAAAGCTGAAATACAAAATTGACGAAGGTGGCGGAGTTTTTTATGGTCCTAAAATTGACCTTAAAATCAAAGATTCTTTGGGTAGAGAATGGCAGTGCACCACCGTCCAATTTGATTTTAATCTGCCGGAAAAATTTGATTTGGTTTATATTGATGATAAAGGCAAAAAACAAAGGCCATATATGGTACACCGCACCTTGCTTGGTTCGATAGAGAGATTTATTGGCGTTCTGCTTGAACATTACGCCGGAGCCATGCCTTTTTGGCTTTCCCCTATTCAAATTTATGTAATTCCCGTTGGCTTGCGCCACGAAAAATACGTCAGACAAATCGGAAAAGATTTGGAAGAAAAAGGATTCAGAATAAAAGTTAAAGACGAGAACGAAACCGTTTCCAAGAAAATCCGAGAAGGAGAAATGCAGAAAATTCCTTATATGCTGGTTGTTGGCGACGAAGAAATAAAATCCAAATCCGTGCGCGTAAGAACCAGAGAAAAAGGAGATATTGGAATGAAAAAATATGAAGTATTTTGTAAAAACTTACGGCTGCCAAATGAACGAAAGTGATTCTGAACGAATTGCTGGATTTTTAGAAAAGCAAGAATACAAATCAGCCCCCAACATGGAAAGGGCTGATTTAATTGTAGTTGTGGCTTGTTCTGTGCGCCAAAGCGCAATAGACAGGATTTTTGGATTAAAGAAGAAATTTAAAAATCTAAAAGCCAAAAAAATTCTTACAGGATGCGTACTAAAATCGGACAAGAAAAAATTTCAAGAATTCTTTGATGAGGTTTTAACCATAAACGAATTTTTAGGTAAAAATTACTTGGAACTCCAACCAAAATACACAAATCCAATCCGCCAGCCGGCGGACCAAGCATTTGTGCCGATTATGACCGGCTGCGATAATTTTTGTTCTTATTGCGTCGTGCCTTATGTTCGCGGCAGAGAAATTTCCCGTTCAGCCAGAGAAGTTATTGACGAGATAAAAAACTTAATCAACCCCGCTGAGCGGGGCAAGCAAAGATATAAAGAAATAACTTTATTGGGACAAAATGTAAACTCTTACCTGCCCGACGGCAAGGCGGGTCAATGCGGCTTTCCCCAACTTTTGCGAAAAATTAATAAATTGCCCGGAAATTTTCAAATCAAATTTTTGACCTCGCATCCCAAGGATATGTCGGACGAATTGATAAATACTGTTGCTAAATGTGAAAAAATCAGCAAAGAAATCCATCTGCCGGTTCAAAGCGGGGACAATGAAATTCTGAAAAAAATGAACCGCGGATACACTGCGGAAAAATATTTAAATCTAATCCAAAAAATAAAAGCGAAAATCCCCGAAGCCAGAATTACCACTGATGTAATCGTGGGATTCCCTGGGGAAACTGAAAAACAATTTCAGAATACCGTAAATTTATTTAAAAAAGTCGGTTTTAGTATGGCTTATATTAATAAATACTCAGCCAGAGTTGGAACTACTGCAGCTCGATTTAAAGACAATGTGCCTTTATCCGAAAAAAAACGCAGATGGAGGATTTTGGAAAAATTGGTAAATGAACGCCCGAAACTAATTGTAATGCTCGGTCCAACTGCAAGTGGAAAAAGCGATTTGGCAATTCAAATTGCTAAAAAGTATAGTGGAGAAACTATATCTGCTGATTCCCGGCAAATTTATAAGGGAATGGACATTGGCACTGGAAAAATCATGAAAAAAGAAATGCAAGGCATTCCCCATTATTGCTTGAATATCGCAAATCCGAAAAAGCAATTTACAATAGCTGAATACAAAGAAAAAGCCCTTGAAGCGATTGATAAAATCTATAAAAAAGGAAAAATCCCGATTTTATGCGGTGGTACTGGATTTTATATTCAGGCAGTTGTTGAAAATTTAGATATTCCCGAAGTTAAGCCGGATTGGAAACTAAGAAAGGAATTAGAAAAAAAATCAACAGAAGAATTATTTGAACAATTAAAAAACCTCGACTTGAATCGAGCCCAAAATATTGATGCTAAAAATAAACGCCGACTTATACGAGCAATCGAAATAGTACTGAAAACCGGAAGACCTGTTCCCCTTCTTCAATTTTCGGCCCAAGGCCGACCAGCCTCGGGCTGGAATGTTCTCTATGTCGGCATTAAAAAATCTCCCCAAGAACTTAAAAAATTAATCGATAAAAGAGTTGATAAAATGATTAAAACTGGACTGGAAAAAGAAGTGAAAAATTTGATTAAAAAATATGGCTGGACAATGGTCTTAAAAAATACAATCGGGTATGCCGAATGGAAAGATCTCCAAAATAAAAAAGAGATTATTGAGGCGATCAAACTTCATACTTTTCAATATTCCAAAAGACAAATGACATGGTTTTCCGCCCGAGGCGGATCCGCCCTGGGCGGAAATAAATATCCAGGCAAAAAAATAAACTGGGTCAAAACCCCAGTCCAAACTGAAAAATTAGTTAAAGAATTTTTATCCTAATTTTTTCTTAATTATCTCTCCTGCGATATTTGGATTGGCTTTGCCTTTGGATTCGCGCATTGCGAGGCCAATTAAAAACTGTAAGGCAGTTTCTTTTCCCTTTTTATAATCCTCAACTGGTTGGGGATTGTTTTTTATTATTTTATCAATAATTTTTTCTAATTCTCCTGCATCACTCACCTGCTTTAAATTTTTGCTTTCAATAATTTGCGATGGGTCTCCGCCAGTTTTAAACATTTCTTTTAAAACCTCTTGCGCTCCGCTTGAAGAAATTTCGCCAATAAAAGTCAGATAAATCAATTCCGCAAAATTTTCCGCAGTGATTTTTATTTCGCCGGTTGTTGGCACAAATTTGGGAAACTCGGTAATAATATAATTCGCAGTCAATTTAATCAACGGCTCCAAATCGGTCTTGATTTTTCCTGCTTCAAGCCACGCCGTCAATTCGCTGATTGTTTGCTCAAAAAAATCGCCTAAATGTTTGAAGCTTACCAATACTTCAATGCTTTTCTCCGGTAATTTATATTCTTTGACAAATCTTTCTTTTCTTGCCATTGGCAATTCCGGAATTTCTGCTTTTAATTTTTCAATATCATTTTTGTCTAAATTCAATGGCGGTAAATCCGGCTCGGGAAAATAGCGATAATCTTCCGATGTTTCTTTTATTCTCTGAGAAAATGTTTCCTGCTTGCCGTCATTCCATCCGCGGGTCTCGTGGACAACCTCTTTTTCGTCTTCCAAAGCCTCCTTTTGCCTTTCGATTTCATATTCAATCGCTTTTTCCACTGATTTGAAAGAATTCAGGTTTTTCACTTCAACTTTTGTCCCCATATTCAGGGAAATATTCGCTTCAACGCGCATTTGCCCTTTTTCCATATCAGCGTCAGAAATTCCCAAGTATCTTAAAATTAATTGCAAGTCCTGGGCAAAATTTTTTGCCTGTTCTGCTGAATGAATATCCGGCTCGGTAACTAATTCCATTAATGGTACGCCTGCGCGATTATAATCAACTAAAGAAAAACTTTTGTCTATTGCAACTACGCCTGGCGTAGTTGAAGTACGTACAGAATGATATAGTCTTCCGGTATCCTCTTCTAAGTGTATTCTTCTGATTCTTATGCCATTTAATTTTCCACCAGAACAAATCGGCGCTTCATATTGGGAAATCTGATATCCTTTTGGCAAATCCGGATAAAAATAATTCTTTCTTTCAAACCAGGTTTTTTCATTAATCTTGCAATTTAACGCTAAACCGGTCTTTATCACACTGTGGATTGCTTCTTCGTTAATAACTGGCAAACTGCCCGGCTGAGCAGTGCAAATCGGACAGATATTTTTATTCGGCTCTTTTTGAAGAGGGTCATTCAAGCAAGAACAAAACATTTTTGTCTTGGTCTTCAATTCAACATGAATCTCTAATCCAATTGTTGGTTCGTATTTATTCGCCATAATTTTATCCTATCATTTTTTATGGAATAAAAAAAGACCCCTCACAGGCAAGGGTCTTATCTTTTACTGGTCTTTGTATTTAACAAGCTCTTCGTCCAGAACCACGAGTTCAACGCCTGCTTCTTGAAAAAACTCTCTTGATAATTCGTCTGCATGATATTTTTTGGCAGCGACAACTCTTTTTATGCCAACTTGAATTATCATCATTGCACAACGATAACAGGGAGTCATCTTGGCATAAAGAGTCGCTCCTTCTATTGGTGGACCATATCTTGCGGCTTGAAGAATGGCATTCTCTTCAGCGTGGTTGGTTCGAATGCAGTGCTGAGAGATTGTATCGTCTTCAGCTACAACCCTTCGCATAAGATGACCGACTTCATCGCAATGCGGTAAACCGCAAGGAGCACCGACATAGCCCGTTGTTATAATACGGTGACCCCTTACAATAAGAGCGGCGTTTCTACCTCTGTCACAGGTCGCTCTTTCGGAAATCGGCTCCAATAAACCAATAAAATATTCATCCCAATTTTTTCGTTTCATAATATCAAATTAAATAAACAATATCAAGACCTATTTTTTAAATAATCCGTGGCTGCCAAGGCAGCTTTTGCGCCTTCGCCTGCGGCAATGACAATTTGTTCGTATTTAATATCCGTAATATCGCCAGCAGCAAAAACTCCCGGCGTTTTTGTGTAATTATCTTTATCAATGACAATTTCTCCAATTTTATTCAATTCAACTAATTTCTGCGCAAACCCGACTTTCGGCATCATACCAATGGAGATAAAAACTCCGTCAATTTTAATTTCATGGTCTTCGCTGGTTTTTCTGTCTTCATAAATCAAGCTTTCAACGAACCCCGGACCAGAGCCTTCGGCTCGGTACGGGGCAGGTTTTTTGCCTTTTATCGCTTTAACTGCGACATTGGTAATAAATTCCACTTTTCCTGTCTGGGCTAATTTTTCTTTGGTTATAGGGTCGCCTTTCATTTCTTCCAGAAATTCCAAAACATAAATCTTTTTCGCGTATTTGACCAAATCCATTGCTGTGTCAAAGCCGGCATTCCCTCCGCCAATTACCGCTACTTCCTTATCTTTAAATAATGGCGCATCGCAAGTCGCGCAGAAACTCACACCTTTGCCTTTAAATTCTTCTTCGCCCGGAATATTCAACGTACGCGGAATTTTGCCTGTGGCAAGAATTACTGTTTTTGCTTCGTATTCCTGGTCATTGTCCCGCACAAAAAAATTATCGCCTTTTTTATCCAAATCAATCACTTCTTTCCCTTCTTTGATTTCAATTTCAAATTTTTTCAGATGCTCGGTCATTTGCTTAATTAGGTCCGTGCCGGAAATCTTTTTTGTTCCCGGCCAATTCTCGATTTCGTTTGCTTTAATCACCTGTCCACCCCATTCTTTGGTAATCAAAAGTGTTTTTAATTTTTTCCTCGCAGCGTAAATCCCCGCAGTAATTCCTCCCGGCCCTCCACCGATAATGATTAAATCATATAACATAAATTTCTAATTATTCTAATTAACCTAATTATTCTAATCAAATCCCAATTTTAAAATATCTAATAACCAAAACTATGTATCTTCCCGTGAGCCACACAACTATTTATATCTCTTTGCAATATTTTTTAATGCCTTTAAAAGGGCTTTTCTCCAGTCGTGTTCTAGCTGAGTACAAATCAAGATAACGGCTTGACGATCGAAGACTGATAATGGTTTCTTTTCGAGTTGGTAAATCATCTTGAGAATCTCGTAATCCTGATCCGTCGATAAAACATATCGTTTTCGATCCTTCTTTGGAATCTTAAACTTCTTCGTCAATCGGTTTTTTCTTTCGAAAAGAATTATTTGATATTCGCGATCCCTATTAAGTGCTTGCTGTAGCTTTTTACCAGATAACCCTTTGTTGATATAATAATCCTCAATTGCTTGTGGTGACTTTTTCGTAGATTTGTTTATTTTTGGCTTTTAATTTATTAACTATGGCGTTGAAAATTAAATTTAATTCTTTGGCTTCTTGCCATAATTGTTTTGCTTCGGTTTCTAATTCTGGACAAGCGATGATAATCATCCTAAGCCAATGTTTTGTTTCTCTTGATTCCTTTTTGCAAATTCCTATTTTATGTTTGAAATCTTTTCCAGTTTCTGCGTCATCAGCTTCACAATAATTAGCGCCAACACTGGTTCCAGATCTAACTAATTGGATAATTAATGGTCTTGAAACTTCATTTCTTGGAATTCTTTTCGCAAATTTAATAACTTCTTCACCAAATTTGGCAGTTCGTTCTTCTAGGTCATAATTTCGGTTTTGGACATTTTGTTCGTTGGCCATTGGATATTGATTAGGTCAATTAGAAATTAGGTGAATTAGGTTAATTTTAGAAGCTGTTTGATTCTTTCTTGATTAAATCCCACAATAATTTCGCCGTCAATATCAACTACCGGAACTTCATATTGACCGGATTTCTCAATCATCTCTTTTTGCGCTTCCAAATCCTGCGCAACATCAATATCCTTAAATTCAATATTGTGTTCCTTTAAAAAACTTTTTAATGCCGCGCAATATGGACAACTTGGGGTAGAAAACACTCTCACCATAAACTTATATATTTAGCGAATCCTTAATTTTTTGCATTATTTCATCAAGTTTCTCCTCTAATTGCTGTTTTAAATTTTCTTTTTGCTTGTCAACGGCTTTTTGGATCGCCTTGTTCAGCGCGTCTTTAGCCTTATTTAAATATGCCTGGTAAACTCCTTTTAATTTATCGGCTATGGCGGGTTTTCCTTTTATAATCATTTCTTTTGCCTCGGCAGCTCTCTTTTCGGCAAATATCTTGTATTCTTCCGCTCTTTTTGCCGAGTCAAAAGTAAAAAATAAAACTAATTTTTCCCACCAGATTTTCAAAAAATATAATTTACTATCCGGAGAAATCTTCGGCCCTGGCAAATCATTGGGAAACCCTGCCTCAACTCGCGCTAAGCGAGGCGGAAATGCCAAAAAATAAA
>Ga0315289_10011516_pt1 | contig 12532 bp, 15 predicted proteins | sample YL17G11_40_MG_FD_203452 | JGI IMG/M metagenome (GOLD analysis project Ga0315289, IMG submission 203452) | Sediment microbial communities from Yellowstone Lake, YNP, Wyoming, USA - YL17G11_40 | ecosystem: Environmental > Aquatic > Freshwater > Lake > Sediment | place: USA: Wyoming | collected...
GTTGAATCTGAACTTCTTGCCGCCTCGCAGCACGGTGATGTTCTTGGTGTTGGCGAATTCCCGGAAGCCGCCCGCCAGGGTCACGGCCTCCAGCACCGTCGTGGGCACCACCAGCGGGAAGGCGCCGGAGCGCAGGACTTCGCCGGTCACGTAGTAGCGCTTGCTGCGGACGGCCTGCACCGAGACGATCACCTCCGGGCGGGTGACGAACTGCGACAGCTTCTCGGTGACCCGGGCGCCCATCTCCAAGGGGGTGAGTCCGGCGGCCTGTACGTCTCCGATCAGCGGCATGGTGATCTGGCCGTCGGGACGCACGATGGCGGGCCCGCTCAACTCCGGCTCGCGCCACACGCGAATGTAGATGATGTCTTCGGCGCCCAGCTTGTAGGTTTTCGGATCCACCGGCGCGCCGACGGTCTCCGCCGCCTCCAGCCCGGTCTTGGCGCCCGCGGGCGGCTTGCTCTGCGCCTCGTCAGACTTCTGCTGGGCCGCCAGCGTCATGGCGAAAAGACACAAAGCCGCCGTTGTACCGCGCAGAACGAATACTCGCATGCAGTTCCTTCCCGGAGCTGACGAACAGGACCGCACACCCCCATCCGTGGGATGTGCACCAACCATTATTTTACAGCAACGCCGGGGTCACCGTCTTGCCGCCACGCAGCCTCTGGGCATGCGAACGGCGCCGCAGGCGGGCTGAAACTGCTTGAAGATGCTGGCTCGGAGCGCCTGTTGCCTCGGGCGCTGGGACCAACGTACCGGGACGCTTAGGACGGCCCTAGGCAGATTTTTCCGGCTCTTAAGCGACTAGAACACCTTCCGGATGGCGGTTTCCAGGGCCCCCATGTCGGTCTCGCCGATGAACGATCGCAGCTTGCGGCCCCGGCGGTCGTACAGGAACAGCGCCGGCAGCGCGCCGCTCCAGGCGGCGTCCACCGCGGTGATGAACTTCTCGTCGCTCGAGGCGCGCTTAATGTAGCTGGGGCCTCTCACCTGGTGCTGCTGGAGGAACCGGACGGCGGCGGCCTCCTGCTCCGGCTCATCGCAGGAAACGGCGATCAGCTTGAGTCCGCGGCCCCGATACCTGGCTTCCAGGGCGACCAACTGAGGCATCTCCGCCCGGCAGGGCTCGCACCAAGTGGCCCAGAAATCCACCAGGAGAATCTGACCCCGCCCGGCCTCCAGCAGCTTCCGATATCCGGCTTCATCGACCGGCGCGGGACGTCCCTGGGCCGCCAGGCGAGCCACCGCCCACAGGCTGGCCAGCAGGTCGCGGCGCCTCACGCGGCTTTCTTCACCCGCTTGATGGTGCAGCCGAAAGCCTTGGTCTCGGCCGTCGCGACGCCCTGGCCCGCCAGCATCCCGTCCAGGGTCTGACGCAGATGCGGGGACTTGACGCGCGCCGCCACCTGCGAGTCGTCGATGGCGCCGTGGTAGCGGATCACGCCGTCTTTGTCCAGCACGAACACCTCGGGGGTGAACTGCGCCCCGAACCGGTCGGCCACCAGGTTGTCGTCGTCCTTGAAAACCGCGAACGGGAAGCCGTTCTTAGTGGCGTGCTCGGCGACCTCCGCGGCGGGCTCGGTGCGGTTGGAGTTGATGAAGACGAACTTGACGCCGCGCGGCGCGTAGTCCTTGTAGAGCGCCGTCATGCGCTCGTTGTAAGCATTCGAGACCGGGCACTGGGTGGCAATGAAGCCGACCACCGTCGCTTGGCCCTTCAGCGCGGCAAAGCTGACCGGATTGCCCTTGACGTCCTTCAGGCTGAAGTCCCCGACCTTCGAGCCCAGCTTGAACTGCTGGCCCGCCAGACCTGCGGCCGCCACGGCAGCCGCCAACAGCATACGTCGCATGGTTCCCTCCTTGGAGTAGAATCCCAGCCGCCCGCGGGTAGCGTTCCCCCGCCCCGGAAAGCTATTTCTGGTTCAGCTTCAGGTTGATGACCGCCTTGCGCCGCGGGTCGAAGACGCTCAGCAGGCGGGCGTCGCTGGAGGCCCCTTGATACTCGGCCTTCAGCTCGTAGTCCACGTTAGTGCTGAGGCCGTGGAACAAGTACCCGCCGTCCTGCCGGGCGATGAAGGACCGGATCTGGAGCGTCTTGGTGTTCTTCAGATGGACCACCGCGCCCTCGACCACGCGGCCCTCCGGATCGGTGACGACGCCCTGGACCGAGCGGACGGTCAGATCGCGGTCTTTGTCCCGGCCTCTGTCCTGCGCGAGAACGCCGGAAGCCAGACCCGGCAACACGGCCAGCGCCAGCCCCACCAGCGTGACTATTCTTCGCATCAAGCCCTCTCTACGGGAAGCGCCGGACGGATCAGCGCGGCTCCAGCTTGAAGTACAGGTCGAGGCGCTCCTCCCCGGCCAGGGAAACAGCCCGTTCCTGCGCCCTGTAACCCGCGGCCTTGACACTAATAGTATAGCGCAGGGGCGCGGCCGGGACCCGGATGGCGAAGTCTCCCCGGGCATCGCTGACCGCGACGATCTTCCTGGACTTGCGCTGGCCGGCGCCTTCCAGCGGCGTCACGGTGACCTCCGCCCCGGGCAGCCTGTAGCCGGTGTCCCGGAAGACGGTCCCGCCGATCAGGGCGTAGGGGGCGGCGGCCTTCTTCCGGTCGCTGCCAGCGAGCGCCGGGGGCGCCAGGCCGGCCGCCAGCAGAGCGCCGGCCAGCAGCAGGCGCCGGCGGCAGGCCAGGGCGGGCCTACTTCCAGTCTTCCTCCTCATCCTCATCCTCGTCCTCGTCATCGAGGTCCTCGTCCTCTTCCTCCTCGAGCGATTCCAGTTCCAGTGGCTTCACGCTGGCCACGCGCAGGTCAGCGCCGCACTCGTCACAGTTCAGCGTCTCGCCTTCGTCCAGTTCGTCTTCCTCGATGTCGAGCTTGGCATCGCACACCGGGCAGGTCACCATATCCGTCCCTCCGTGAAGACCATGCAGTTTCTTTATACACAACTATCGGGCGGATGAAAAGTCTCTCTTTTTTGCCCGCCGCCGGGTGGGAGGGGGCGCAGAGGGGCCCCCGGGAGCCCTCAGCGCAGGGTTCCGCCGGCGCCGTGGCGCGGCCTGGAACTCGCCGGCGCTCGCGAATTACGCTGCTTCGAGCTGCTGGCTCAGGTAGTTCTCTAGACCCAACTGCTCGATCAGGCCCAATTGCGTCTCCAGCCAATCGGCGTGGCCCTCTTCGTCCGCCAGCAGCTTCTCGAACAGCTCCTTCGAACCGTTGTCCCCGGCCGCCGCACAGGCGTTGGCTGAGGCGTTGTACATGGCGATCGCCGCCAGCTCGGCAGCCAGGTCGTTCTCCAGTTGCGGCTTGACGCTGCCGCCGACCTTCAGCGGCAGCAGCTCGGCCATCTGGGGCGTCCCTTCCAAAAAGAGAAGCCGCTCGATCAGCGCCTCGGCGTGCTTCATCTCGTCGATGGCCCTCTTCTTGGTGCGCTGGGAGATGCGTCCATAGCCCCAGTTCCCGCACATCTCCGCGTGCAGGAAGTACTGGCTGACGGCCGTCAATTCTTCCTTCAAGGCTGCGTTCAGCAGCACAATCACTTTCTCGTTTCCACGCATAATGCGGTGTTCCTTTCCACAGACTCGAAGTTGGTTGCTCTTTCTTCAGAGGATAACACCTCGCCGGGTGGCCGCGCCCAAGCAGCCCGCCGGCCCCTTGCCCTCCCCCAGCTTGAGCCCCGAACAGGTGGAATAGGCCTCCCGGCCTGTTGGGGGGAACGGAACACACAGGCACGAATGCCTGTGCCACCTTGGGGCCACGCAAGACTGGGGGGAGGGCAAGGCCGGCCCGAATTGACAGCCCCGGCGGGGGGTTGTTAGAGTGGCAGTCTTGATGAGCGCACCCGCCGGGCTGAAGCGCACTCCGCTCAATTGGGTCCACCGGCAACTGGGGGCTAGGCTGGTTGACTTCGGGGGCTGGGAGATGCCGGTGCAATACTCCGGGATCCTCGAGGAACACCACGCCGTGCGGGCGGCGGTGGGGCTGTTCGACGTCAGCCACATGGGTGAAATCGAGATCCGCGGTCCGGAGGCCTTCCGCCTGACGGATTTCGTGACCACTAACGCGGTGGCCCGCCTCCAGCCGGGGCAGATTCAGTACTCTGCGCTGCTCTACCCGCACGGCGGGTTTGTGGACGACATCCTGGTCCACAAGGTGGCCGAGGATCACTACTTCCTCTGCGTCAATGCCGCCAACCAGGAGAAGGATTACAAGCACATTGCAGCGGAGAACCGCTGGGACGCGGAAGTCGAGTTCGCCAGCGAGCGCTACGCCCAACTGGCCATCCAGGGTCCCCGCGCGCTGGCCACGCTTCAGAGGCTCACCCCGGCGGACCTCAGCTCGCTGCGCTACTATCATTTCCTGGACGGTGAAGCGGCCCGAGCGCGGGCGCGCATCGCGCGCACCGGCTACACCGGGGCGGACGGCTTCGAGCTCTACGTGCCGCCCGAGGAGGCGCCGCGCCTCTGGAGGGAGGTGCTGGAGGCGGGGCGCGAGTTCGGTATCCGGCCCTGCGGGCTGGGCGCGCGCAACACGCTGCGTCTGGAGGCCAGGATGGCGCTCTACGGCCACGAGCTCGACGCCTCCACTACCCCCTGGGAAGCCGGCCTGGCCTGGATCGTCAAGCTGGACAAGGGCGACTTCCTGGGGCGGGCGGCGCTGGTGGCTCAGCGCGAGCGCGGCGTGCGCCGCAAGCTCATCGGCTTCGAGATGCGCGGGCGCGGCATTGCCCGCGACGGCTACGAGGCGTTCATCGACGGCTCCCCTGCCGGTTGGGTCTCGAGCGGCGGTCCGTCGCCCACCCTCAAGAAGAACATCGGGCTTTGTTATCTGCCCGCGGAGCACGCGGTCATCGGAAAGACTATCCAGATTCTCATCCGCGATCAGCTCGTCGAGGCGGTGACAGTCCCAACGCCTTTTTACAGGCGGCCAAAATGAGCACATATCCAGGCAGCTATTGGTATACCAAGGAGCACGAGTGGGTCAAAGTGGAGGGGGAAATCGGCATCGTCGGCATCACCTTCCACGCCCAGAAGGAGCTGGGGGACATCGTATATGTGGAGATGGTGAAGCCCGGCAGCCGGGTGGAGATGGGGAAGCGGCTCGGCGAGCTGCAATCGGTCAAGGCCGTCTCCGACGTCTACTCGCCCGTCTCCGGCGAAGTCATCGAGGTCAATCCCGTTCCGTCCGACGCCCCGGAGGTCCTCAATCAGGATCCGCACGGCGCGGGGTGGCTGGCCAAGATCCGGATGAGCGCGCCTGAGGAGATCGCCGCGCTGATGACCGCCGCGGACTACCAGGCGTACTTGGGAGAGGAAACCTAGTGTCCTGTCCCGCAAACGGCTTCCCAATGGAAGATCGTGGGACAGGCCTTCAGCCTGTCGGCCACGCGGGTGGCTATGGTCAAGGCACTTGCGGGACAGGAGACTAGCTTGCGCTATCTGCCCAAGTCAGACTCCGAGCGCCAGCAGATGCTGGAGGCCTGCGGAGTAAGTTCCCCCGACGACCTGTTCGCCCACTTACCCGCCGAGGTGCGGCTGGCGCGGCCTCTGGGACTCGAACCGGGCAAGTCCGAGTACGAAGTCCTGGAGTATTTTCGGGCGCGGGGCGCCGAGAACGGCTGTGGTTACGCCTCGTTTCTGGGCGCCGGCGCCTACTATCACTACCGGCCCGTGCTGGTGGACGCCGTGGCCTCCCGCGGCGAGTTCCTGACCTCCTACACTCCGTATCAGGCGGAGATCTCGCAGGGCACGTTGACCGCTATCTTCGAGTTCCAGACCATGCTGTGCCAGTTGACGGGCATGGACGTGGCCAACGCTTCGATGTACGACGGCTCGACCGCGGTGCCCGAGGCGGCCCTCATGGCGGCCCGGATAACGGGGCGCACCGGCGTGGTGGCGGCGCGCGCGCTGCACCCGGAGTATCGGGCGGTTCTGGCCACTTACTCGCGCAACCGGGCGCTGGCGGTCGAGGAATTCGGCTACGCCTCCGACACGGGCAGGCTGGACCTCGACGAGCTGGAGCGCAAGGTCACCGACCAGACGGCGGCCGTCATCATCCAATCGCCCAACTTCTTCGGGGTCATCGAGGATGTGCCCGCCGCGGCCGAGATTGCGCACGGCAGAGGCGCCTTGCTCATCGACGTGTTCACCGAGGCGGTGTCTTTGGGACTGCTGGCGCCTCCGACGGAGGCCGACATAGTGGCGGGCGAGTTGCAGTCCTTCGCCGTGGCGCCCAACTACGGGGGACCATACGCGGGCGCGCTGGCGACCAAGGAGCGCTACATGCGGCAACTGCCTGGGCGCCTGGCGGGAAAAACCCGGGACGCGCGGGGCAACCGGGCTTTCTGCCTGACGCTGGCCGCGCGCGAGCAGCACATCCGCCGGGAGAAGGCCACGTCTAACATCTGTACCAATCAGGCTCTGATCGCGCTTATGGCGACGGTCTTCATGACCGTCTACGGCAAGCGGGGCCTGCGGGAGCTGGCCGAGCAGAATTTGGCCAAGGCCCACTACCTGGCCGCCCGCCTCCCGCGGCGGTTCTCGGGACCCTTCTTCAACGAGTTCGTGGTCCAGACCGGCCGGCGCTGCCCCGAGGCAGTGAACCAGGCTTTGCTCGAGCGCAAGATCATCGGCGGCCTGCCGCTCGGCCGTTTCTACCCGGAGCTGGCCAACTCGATGCTGCTCGCCGTCACCGAGATGAGCCGGCGCGAAGTCATGGACGCCGTGGCGGAGGTCTTGCGGAATGAGTGACGGGATTCGCAAGGCGCGCACGCACGTGAGCCAGGACGAGCCGCTCCTGTTCGAGCTGAGTTCGCCGGGCAAGAAAGCCTACCAGTTGCCCGCGCTGGACGTGCCGGCCGTGGATCCAGCCGCGGTCCTGGGCGCCGGCAATGTGCGCGCTGAGATCGCAGGGTTCCCGGAGGTGAGCGAAGTCGAGATCGTGCGCCACTTCACGCGGCTGGCGACCTGGAACTACGCCATCGACCTGGGCATGTACCCGCTGGGCTCCTGCACCATGAAGTACAACCCGCGGCTCAACGAGCTGGCGGCCTCCGTCGAGGGCCTCGCTTCGGCGCATCCCTACCAGCCGGAGGCGCTGGCCCAGGGCGCGCTCGAGATCATGGCGCAGCTCGAGGCGGCGCTGGCCGAGATCACCGGCCTGGATGCCGTGACGCTCCAACCGGCGGCCGGCGCGCACGGCGAGCTGACCGGCATCCTGCTGATCCGCGCCTATCTGGAGGCGCGCGGCAACCCGCGCCGGAAGATACTCATCCCGGATTCGGCTCACGGCACCAACCCGGCCACCGCCGCCACGGCCGGCTACGCGGTCGAGACTATCCGCTCGAACGAGCGCGGCATGATCGACCTCGACAACCTGCCCCGCATCCTCGATGACGGCGTGGCCGCGCTGATGCTCACCAATCCCAACACCCTGGGCGTGTTCGAAGAGAACATCTGCCGCATCGCCGAGGTCCTTCACGCGCGCGGAGCCCTGCTGTACCTGGACGGCGCCAACATGAACGCGCTGGTGGGCATCAGCCGCCCGGGCGATACTGGCGTCGATGTGATGCACCTGAACCTGCACAAGACCTTCTCGACCCCGCATGGCGGCGGCGGGCCGGGCAGCGGGCCGGTCGCCGTGAAGAAACACCTCGAACCGTTCCTGCCCGTGCCCCGGCTCAAACGGGCCGGCGCCGCCTGGACCTTCGACTACGACCGTCCGCAGTCGATCGGGCGCGTGCGCGCTTTTTACGGCAACTTCGCCGTGCTGGTGCGGGCATTGGCCTACATCCTGGCTTGCGGCGCCGAGGGCTTGCGCAGCGCCACGCTCGATGCGGTGCTCAACGCCAATTACATCCGCCAGGCGCTCCTGCCCTACTACGAGCTGCCGCACCAGGCCCCCACCATGCACGAGTGCGTCTTCAGCGACGCCCGCCAGGCCCGTCGCGGTGTTCGCACCGGCGACATCGCCAAGCGCCTCATCGACTACGGCTTCCACCCCTACACGGTGAGTTTCCCGCTCATCGTTTCCGGGGCCATGATGATCGAGCCCACCGAGACCGAGAGCAAGCGCGAGCTGGACCTGTTCATCGACGCGCTGATCTCGATCGCCCGCGAGGTGGAGGAGAATCCGGAGTTGGTGTTGAAGGCCCCGCACAACACCCGCACTGCCCGCGTGGATGAGGTCACCGCGGCGCGCAAGCCCGTGCTGAGGTGGCGGCCGCCCGCCGGCTGATCGGACTGCGATGCGCCTAAGGCTGCTGCTCGTTCTGGCTGCGGTCCTGCTCATTCGACTGCCCTTCCTCAACCAGGCCATCCAGGGCGACGACGTCTACTACCTGGCCGGCGCCGAGCACGCGCAGATCGACCCCTGGCACCCCGGCCACGCGCGTTACCCGTTCCTGGGCGACGTGGTGGATATGCGCGGGCATCCGCATCCGCCGCTCAACGCCTGGTTTCTCGCCGGGCTGTTGGCGCTCCTGGGCGATGTCCGTGAGGTCCCGTTTCACGCCGCCTACCTGCTGTTCTCGGGTGTGGCCGCGGCGGCCATGTGGTCGCTGGCGCGGCGGTTCTCGACGGCGCCGCTGGAGGCCACGCTGCTGTTCCTGGCGACACCGGCTTTCGTCGTCAACGGCGCCTCCCTCGAGGCGGACCTGCCGTTCCTGGCTTTCTGGATGGCCGCGGTGGCCTTGTTGGTGAAGGCCGCGGACGCGCGCTCGGCGCGCTGGCTGGCAGCCGCGGCGCTAGCGATGGCGCTGGCGGCGCTGGCGGCCTATCAGGCGGTGCTGCTGGCGCCGGTACTGGCGGTGTACCTCTGGCTGCGGGCCAGGGACTGGCGGACGGGCTGGATCGCTCTAACCACGCCGGTGCTCACCTTGCTGGCTTGGCAGTTCTTCGAGCGCCTCTCGACCGGCGCGCTGCCGGCCTCGGTGCTGGCCGGGTATTTCCAGGCTTACGGTTTCCAGGCGCTGGGGCGCAAGCTCGCAAGCGCCGCCGCGCTGACCGTCCACGCCGGCTGGATTGTCTTCCCCCTGCTGGCGGCAGTGGCTTTCTGGAACCCTCGCCGGGCAGGCCGTTGGCCTGCCCTGGGCGCTCTGGCCGCCGCGTTTCTGGGCAGGCTGCTGGACGCGCACCCGCTGTTCTGGGCTTCCTTTGGCGTCGGAGCGCTGGTCATTCTCGCGTGCCTGCCGGCAGTCCGGAAGCGGACAGAAGCAGACGCCAGGTTCCTCGCGGCCTGGGTATTGATCTTCTTCGCCGGGGCCTTGATCGTCTTCTTCGCCGGCTCGGCGCGGTATCTGTTGCCACTGGCGGCGCCCGTGGCGCTGCTGGTTTCGCGCGCGCTGCCCCGGCGGCGGTGGCTCGCGGCCGGAGCCGCCGCGCAACTGCTGCTGAGCTTGGCGCTCGCCTGGGTGAACTACCAGCACTGGGACGGCTACCGCCAGTTCGCGCGCTCGCTGGAGCGCGAGACGGCGACCCGGCGCGTCTGGATCAACGGTGAATGGGGTCTGCGGTACTACTTCGAAGGCGAAGGGGGCCTGCCGTTGATGCGCGGCCAGGCCGTCGAACCCGGCGATGTGGTAGTCACGAGCCGCTTGGCGCTGCCGCTCAGCTTCACCACCGGGGGCGGCGTGCTCGTGCCGCTGGCCGAGCAGGAGATAAGCTCCTGGCTGCCCTTCCGCCTGGCCGGGCTGGGCGCCCGCTCGGCGTATTCGTCCGCGTCGTTCGGCCTGCGCCCTTTCGACCTGAGCGCCGGCCCCATCGACGTGGTGCGGGCCGAAACGGTCCTGGAGCGTAAGCCCACTCTCTCCTATTTGCCCATGGGCGCGCCGGAGGCTGAGCAGCAAATCTTGAGCGGCATCTACCAGCTTGAGGGTGACCGCTGGCGCTGGATGAGCGAGCGCGCCGTCGTGCTGCTGAAGCCGCCTCCGGCGCCCGCGCCGCTGCGGGTGGTGTTCTTCATTCCCGAGCAGGCGCCCGCCCGCCGCGTTTCGCTGGCGGTGAATGGCCGGACTGTAGCGGAGCAGACGTACTCCGCGCCCGGCAGCTACACCCTGGCTTCGCCCCCGGTCACGGTGGCCGGCGACACCGTCACCGTCACCATCACCGTTGACCGAACCTTCGCCGTGCCGGGCGATCACCGCCGATTGGGGATCATTCTGAGCGAGGTGGGGTTTGAGCCAGAGAAGTGAGGGGTGACGCGTCTGCGCTCCACTTCAGTCCCGCGGCGCACTGCGGGGCAGAGTTGTGGAATACTGGGAGCAGGCGCGGGCGATGAAGAGTTATAGCTTCAGGATGGTCGTGGAGCCGGACGGTGAGCGCTGGTACGCCTACTGCCCGGCCTTGGTGCGGCAGGGCGGCGCTGCCTGGGGCTACACCCAGCAGGAGGCGCTCAAGAACATCCAGGAAGTCGTGCAGATGGTCGTTGAGAGCCTGATTGAGCACGGAGAAACCGTGCCGGAGGAGCCGAGCGATCAAGTGCAGGTGTTCTCAGAGCCTCAGGTTGCTGTGACCGTTTGAGGCATGGCGCTCGACTGGTCCCGCCTGCGCAGCCTGACGGCGAGGGAACTGATATCCGCCTTAATGCGGGACGGGTTTGTGCTGGACCGGCAGGTCGGCTCTCACCAACATTACCATCACCCCGATGGGCGTCGCGTCACGGTCTCCTTCCACCGGCCGGGAGAGACCTTCGAGGTCAAGACGCTCAAGGCCATGATCGACTTGCAGGCTCGCTGGACCGAAGACGATCTCCGGCGGCTGAAGCTGCTCAAGTAGCCCTGTTCGTCGCGCCCGGACGGCGCATCCCGGGCGGGTCGCCCCTTCTGATCGGCATCATCCCCCGCCCGGCCACAGCGTCACCGTCAGGATCACGGTGGATCGGACCTTCGCCGTGCCGGGCGATCACCGCCGATTGGGGATCATTCTGAGCGAGGTGGGGTTTCGGGCAGAGGATTAACCCACCGCCCCTCCACCGCAGCCAGCACCCGGTTCAAGGGGATACTCTCCATCGCCTCGCCTGGCTCCGCGGTCGCCACTATCTCGACCCGCGGCCCGCGCGGCGCCCACACTGCCGGGTCGGTGGGGCCGAACAGCGCCACCACGGGCGCTCCCGTCGCCGCGGCCAGGTGAGTGATGCCGGAGTCGTTGCCGATGTAGAGACGCGCGCCGGCCAGCCAGCAGGCCAGCTCGTGGAGATCCGCGAACCGCACTGCGCCCTCCAGTGGCTCTTCCGGCCCGGCACACCAGCGCACCGGCATCCGCGCACCGAGCGCACGCGCCAGCTCGCGATACCGTTCAAGGGGCCAGTTCTTCCGGGCGCTGCCCGAGAACGGCTGGATCACCGCGAAGCCGCCTTCCCACCTGGGGCAATCCAGCCGCGGCAGGGCAGGACCCCGGCCGCCGACCTGCGCCAGGTAGTAGTCGGCCGCGTGCACCTGTAGACCTTCCTCCGGCAGCGCCGGCAGGAACCCGAACGGCAGGCCCATCACCGCCGCGCGGAACTCGGCGCGCGCGGTTCCGTACCAGGAGACGATCTCTTCAAAACCCGCCAGGTAGTCCATCAGCTCTCGAGCAGGCTCGCGGTCCGGAATTCCCACCATATCCAAGCCCGTGGACGCAATCGAGCGCATGCGGTCGGCGAAGCGCACCAGCGGCACGTTCGGCGCGGCTACCCACACCTCCAGGCAGTCGCAGCGCAGAAACTCCATCGCCGGAAGAGTCAGTACGCAGTCGCCGATGGCGCCCGGGCGGATCAGCAGGCGGCGCAAGGCTCAGCGGATCTCGTAAGGCAGCCGGACCTCGGCGGTCCGGGGAGGCAGGCAGGAGTCTTCGTCGCAGGCCTGGTAGCGCAGCTTGCCCGGCAGGACTCCGGTTCCCGCGGGCGCCTCCGCGCTCGCCCGCACCTCGGTAAGAATGAAGAACTCTCCCGTGAACACCGACAGCGGCTTCTCCGAGAAGCGGTACTTGCGCAACTCCGGCTTGGGGTAGGTGACCTCGACGGCCTTCAGCGGGCCGCCGTCGTCCCAGCGCAGGGCGAGAGGGATGAGGTAGTCCTCCTCCGGGCTGTGGCTGTTGACGTGGTAGCCGCTGCGGAGCTGCACCCGGATCCGCGCCTGGGCCGCGCCCCCGCGCTTGACCACTACCGGGCGCTCGGCCGAAGCGGTCAGCACGCCACTTGCTGACGCGCGTGGCTCGGAACGGGCTTCCGAGCCGCGACCGTCAGGGAGCGGTCTGTCCGGAGAGCTGCGATGCACTCCGCTACCTTGCCCCGCCAGCCACGGCGCCAGGACGAGCGTTGCGATCGCCGCCGTCCCCCAGCAGTTCATTGAGCTCCATTTCATAACGGCTCTTGCTCACCAAGCCCAAGTGCATCTTCGCCACCTTCCCCTCCCGGTCGATCAGGAAGGTGGTGGGCAGGGAATCCACCCCGCCGTACAGGCTCGCCACCTCGTCGTTGCCCAGCAGGACCCGGTAATTGATCCCGACGCGGGACATGTACGGCCGAACGACCTGCCAGCCGTCCTCGTCCATCGAGA
>Ga0315289_10011518_pt1 | contig 12532 bp, 12 predicted proteins | sample YL17G11_40_MG_FD_203452 | JGI IMG/M metagenome (GOLD analysis project Ga0315289, IMG submission 203452) | Sediment microbial communities from Yellowstone Lake, YNP, Wyoming, USA - YL17G11_40 | ecosystem: Environmental > Aquatic > Freshwater > Lake > Sediment | place: USA: Wyoming | collected...
AAAATGCCAAACTTTTACATTTGACAGGAATAACTCCAGCCTTAAGCTCCAGCTGCAAAGAAGCAAGTTTTAAAGCTCTAAAAATAGCGTCAGAAGCTGGCGTCACAATATCTGTTGACACTAACATAAGGCTAAGCTTGTGGAGCGACGAAGAAGAAGCCCGAACGACATTATTGCCAATGATTGAAAAGGCGAACATTGTACTCACAGAACCCCAAGACGCTGAGATTCTTTTAGGGACAAGGAATCCTGAGGACATCGCTAAGAAAATTTTACAAATGGGACCTGAAACCGTAGCTATCAAGCTGGGCGAGAAAGGAGCAGTAGCATACACAAAAAGGAAGTCTGCAAGAAAATCTGCTTTCAAGGTTCCGATAGAAGATGTGATTGGGGCAGGCGACGCGTTTGCAGCAGGATTTATTTCTAGCTTGTTACGCGGTTTGGACCTAGAAGCTGCACTGGAAATTGGAAACGCAGCGGGAGCCTTAGTTGTTACAGTAAGAGGCGACTTTGAGAATATGCCTTCAATTGATGACGTGAAAAAGTTTCTGGCTGCCCAAAGAAAGGAAATAGCGGATTTAAGGTAGCTTAAACAAGGTTCCTTAGACTCGCTTTTCTTTGTCTAACAAATTGTCATAAATTCTTTTCCAGAATTGATATCTTTTAATTTTGTCTTTTTAGTGATATGCTTTTCTTAAATATGCTTTTTTAAAAAAGTCAGAACGTTTATATATTACTAAATGGTAATAATTATTACCAAACGGTAAGGACTAATGAACTATGACTACGAGCCACCAAGATCTTACAAAAGAAGCAAGGGCGATTCTTGTTGAGAAAGGATTCAAAGAAGATCAAATCTACGAAGATTTCGGGTTCATGGATTATCGAATTGACGTTGTAGGGTGGAGTGCAGACAAAAAAATAGCGATAGAATGCGGATATTCTGATTCAAAAAAACTTAAAGACCTCGAAAAGTTCTTTGACGAAGTCATATGTTTACCTACAGAAAATTATTCTCTCTCATTAACCTCTGAAACTAGGGTGCTCGAACCCTATGAGAGACCTTATCAAGAAAAACTTGTAGGAATAAAGCTGTTATTAGCTAAAGACGATGATGTTCTCATCGAGATACCATTGTCTACTAAGGGTTTGTCAAGGAACCAACTTGAGGATGAGATGTCTTCTTTTGAGGAGCAGTCTAACAGATTCTCAAAGCTTTTTGATGCGTTGTCGCATGAAACCCGTTTAAGAATGATGAAAAACCTCTTGGTTGACGAGGATCAAACTGTAACTTTCGCTGAGTTCATGCGCGACCTGGACCTAAATCCGAAACTTGTCTGGGAGAACGCTCGAAAGCTGACTGAGGGCGGATTTTTAAAGAAGACTGGTAGAGGAGAGTACAGCTTCTCGGAGTTCGGAGAATCCGGGTTCATGATGATGAGCCTTGCCTTAAGGCGTGTAATGGAAGCTCTTGAAGAGCTTGAGAACATATAAAGGAGGTGAATGACGGAATGGACTCATTCTTTAGTTTTGATGAATTGTTTGGAGAATTTGGTAAGTTCAATAAACAGTTTATGGACAGAATTCAAAAAGAATTCGATGAGACTGAGAAAGCCATCAAAAATGGCGAACTAAAAGGTAGCTGGGACATTAAAAAAATTGATGAACCGGGAGTGAAAGGATTCATAATTCAAGGAAAATTCTGGACACACGAGCCCTTCGAAACGTTTGATCCCGTTGAACCCCTTAGACCTAGAACTAGAAAACCGTTTCCAGAAAAACCACTAAAATCAAACGCGGATGATTCTGACGAAATCCGTGAGCCATTAACAGACCTGTTTGAAGAAGACAGTACCATAAGGATTTTTGCTGAATTACCAGGGGAAGAAGAAGGCGACATAAAACTGGATTTCAAAAAAGACAAGGTTGAAATTAAGGGTAAGAAATTCAAAAAGACCGTGACCCTTCCAACATAAAACATCGTAAAAGAAAAAACGACTACAAAATACAAAAATGGCGTACTCGAAATAACAATACCCAAAAAAAGTTTTGAACCTAAAATCCACAGGCTGTAATCAACTTAAAAAGGTATTGACCAAAAAAACAACCGAAAATTCCAGTAAAAATCACACTTACATCGTGATGCGTGATATCACTTTAAGCGTTAGAATGGAAATAATTTTTATTCAATATTTTTTTTATAATATATTTCCTATGGTATATTTTGGAAACCTAATTTTTCTATATAAGGGTCCGTCATTTTAATAGTGTATTTTTTGTCCGAGTGAAGAGTATAAGAGAAACTTATTTCGCAAAAAACATCTAAACATGTTTTTTAGTGGTTTAACCTAAAATTTTATTGGATTAAACACGTTTGTTATTATTGATGAACAAACAAAAGATATTCATTGTTGTTCTTGGGGTGATTTTGTTGACCGTGTTTATTGCGAATACTATGCTGCAAAGTAATCCAAAACAGAAGCTTTTTCCGTTTTATCTGCCTTGGGACGACTCTGAAGAGACAATCGTGAGTCTTAGCCATTATCTGGATAAACCCGCTGGAAGGTTTGGAAGGGTTCAAGCAGGCACAGACGGTCACCTTTACATTGGCGGAGACAGAATAAAATTTTTGGGAATAAATATTTGTGCTGGAGCAGCTTTTCCTGAAAAAGAAGAAGCTGAAAAAATTGCTGCGAGACTAGCTAAGTATGGCGTTAACGTTGTTCGGTTCCATCACATGGATGCTTCTTGGGAAACCTTTAATATTTTTAATCAATCATATGGAAATACTAGGCATTTGAGTGAAGAGGCTCTTGACCGTTTAGACTATTTTATAGCTAGCCTTAAAGAAAACGGCGTATACACAAACCTTAATCTTCTGGTGTCCCGAAGGCTTTCAAGTGCAGATGGATTATCCTCAGAAATTGATTCAGTAGACTGGAAGGACCAACAGGTTCTAGGATTTTTTATTGACGAAGTAGAAGGACTCCAAAAAGAATATGCAAGACAGCTTTTAACTCATTACAATCCCTATACTGGGCTGAATTATGCTGAGGATCCAGCTGTAGCGTTTGTAGAAATAGTAAATGAACAAGGCTTGATACAAGGCTGGCTTGGCGAGGTATTAGACAGGCTTCCACAAATTTATAAGGACAGATTAAAAGGACAATGGAACCTTTTTCTTAAACAAAAGTATGGATCAACAGAAAACTTAACAATGTCCTGGAGCGGAGGGCAAGGACTCCCGCAAGTGGAAATGCTGGCAAACGGTTACTTTACACGAGGTTTAGAAGGGTGGGTTGTAGAAACGCATGAACCAGCAAGCACATCCTACGAAGTAACATCTGGGGCTGATGAAAATAATGTTCTTAGAATAACAGTCACTAACCCTGGAACGGCAGGATGGCATGTTCAATTTAATTACCCAAGTTTGGCAATAGAGGCTGAAGAAAGTTATTTTGTTCGGTTCAAGGCCAGAGCTGACCAGCCAGTTACGGTAAGTGTTGGAATCGGGCAAGCGTATGAGCCTTGGTCATCATTATCTAACACAATATCGATTGATTTGACGACTGAATGGAAAGATTATGAGATACCTCTCATATCTTCAGAGTCTGATGATAACGCTAGATTAAGCATTTCAAACTTGGGAACAACGACTACCACGTACCAATTCTCCTGTTTTTCATTGAAGCCATTCAAAGGCTATTCTCTGAAAGAAGACGAAACTCTTGAGCTTTCTTCAGTCAGAATCTTCACCCTTGACATATTTGGGAGTAGGACTCTGAATGCTAGAAGGGATTGGGCAGAGTTTCTTTATGGGCTAGAAGAAGAGTATTTTTCTGAGATGAGAAGATACCTGAAAGAGGATCTTAGCGTACAATCCCTCATCATAGGGACAATAGTTGGCTGCAGCACCCCTAACATAATGTCTCAGCTTGACGTTGTCGATACACATTCTTACTGGCAACATCCCTCGTTTCCCGGCGTATCATGGGACTCAAGCAATTGGTATGTTATAAACGAACCGATGGTAAATTATTTGAATACCAGCACGATCTCCGGACTGGCTCTAAAAAGGGTCTATGGTAAACCTCTTTTTGTTACTGAATACAATCATCCGTCGCCTAACATGTATGACGCTGAGACCGTGGTGACCTTAGCAGCTTATGCTGCGCTTCAGGATTGGGATGGAATCTTTTTGTTTGACTATGGGAGCCAAAATAACTGGGACTCAATGATGATTAGGGGTTACTTCGACAGTGACCAGCATCCACTTAAGATGGCTTCATTGATTCCTGCGTATATGATATTTGTAAGGGGAGACATCAAACCAGCTAACAATCTAGTAGCTGAAACGTTGAATGAACATGAAGAGATTGACTTTATAGCGAAAGGAAGAGCGAGCGCCTGGACCCTTATTGACGGTAGTACCCTAGGATTACAGCCATATATGCCACTTTTATATAGAACTGCCATTTTGGTTGAAGGGTCCCCTGAACCAGAAGGATTGTTAACACTACAAGAAGCTGAAATGACTGGTTCAGTCTACAATTCAGATACAGGCGAAATAGTTTGGGATATTTCGAACGGGGAACGCGGCATATTACTTGTAAATACCTCTAAGAGCGTGGCAGTTATAGGATTTGGGGACGGAAAACGGTTTAATTTTGAAAACGTGGTCATTGAGCCGGGAAAAACATTACTTAACACTTGGAGTGTTATGACTCTCACAGTAATTAATGGTGAAAACTTCAATAATTGGAACTCTTTGCTTCTGGTAACAGCTGGCTTCACAACAAATAATGGCTCAATAATACGCGAATATCAAACTGGAAACATTTTAGCAACAGGATCCATAGATTTATCACAGATCACACAGTATAATGGAGAGATCACATGCGCCAACAGCTGGGGACAAGCACCAACACTTGTTGAAGGAATCCCCGGCGTAATCATGATTCGAACCTCAAACAATGTCGAAGTTTGGGCTTTAAACAATATAGGCGAAAGAGTACAAAAATTGCCTGTTTCAACAGAAGGCGAATATAAGGTGTTTACAACAGGTTCAGAGTATAAAACCGTTTGGTATGAGGTTACAGTCAAACGCTAGATACTTATACCACACTATTTAATACACTAGAACCTTTTTTGTTTTTTTAAAATAAGAGACAGCAAAGGTTTTATCTCTATTTTTTTTAATGTCATTCCGTCTTGGAGGAATGTCTTTGAAGATAATAGGATGCCCCGGTTCTCTTGAATTGGCGGGTAAAATTAGCATTTTAACAACTTGGCCGAGGGTCTTAATCGATACGAAAAGGTTTCCTGATGGAGAATTCTATTTTAGGTTCGAAGAAAATATTTCTGGGGAAGACCTGCTTGTTGTTCAGAGCTTGTTTCCGTCGCAAGATACTCATTTAGTTGAACTTTTTTTAATTCTTCAAACGGCAAGAGATCTCAAAGCTAAATCTATCAATGTCTTCATTCCTTACTTGGTTTACAGTCGACAAGATGAACGATATCTGGACGGAGAGTGCTTAAGCGCTGGTCTAATAGCTGAACTACTGCAACACCTGGGGGCAGACTCTCTCTACACAATTGACGTACACAACCAGAATGTTTTGAACATGTACAAAATTCCTGCCTACACCCTATCAGCGTCAGGAGAACTGGCAAAATATTTCGTTTCAAAAGACCTCAAAGATCCGTTTGTTGTGGCTCCTGACGATGAAGAGATGGCTTTGAAACGGGCTGAAACTGCTGCAGAAAGTATTGGCGCTGAGTATGATTTCTTCGAAAAAAGCAGAGATCGTCACACTGGTGATATCATCACGCATTCAAAGAAGGTTAACGCAAAAGGAAGAGACGCCATAATAATCGACGATATTATTAGCACTGGAAAAACTTCAGCTAATGTAGCTAAAATACTCAAGCAACAGGGAGCACGAAGAGTTTTCATTGGAGTCTCACATGCGTTACTTTTGGGGAACGCCTTAGAACTCTTAACTGCTTCAGGAGTAGACGAAATTGTTGGAACAGACAGCGTAGACAATAGTTATGCAAAAGTCTCTGTTGCACCTATTTTGTCAAGAGCCTTTAAAACAAGTAAAAAATACGATTTTTAAGATGGGGAATTAATAATTCAGTCTGTGAGGGAAAGGAAATGAAGAAAAAAGAAAATGCGCCCAACCGAAGACTATCACAAGTTATATTACGGCGAAATCGTTGCATCCTATATAAATGAGTGTCATCAACAGCTTTTTTTTAAAATATTTTTTAGAAAAATACAAAAAATTACACGATTTTTATTAATGGTTCAGAAGACTTTAAGTTAAATATTCTTCATATTTCGGTTAGCTTTTTTTGACCTACGCCGGTTAATTCCCAAATGTAGGGTTTTTTATCGTTTCTTTTAATGATATGTTCGTTTTCCATTAAATGTAAATGATGTAGAATTGAGGAGTAATGAATCCCCGTTTTTTCATTTATTTTCTTTGCTGTGCATTGAAGCATATCGAGGGTCGAAACTATTTTTGTTCTGGTTGTAAGGCCCTTTTTTACATTTTTTGTTTTTGACAAAAAGGCTTTTGGGTGATAATAATCTCTAATCATTTTCATTAGAATTATGTATGGAAGTTGAATAAAAAATTTCTATTCTGTATGGATTCTACTAAGAATGGTTGTGGACCATTTTTCTATCGTTCGTCCCATCGTCTTTTTATAAGTATTTTTGGCGATCTCTTTTCTTTTGTCTGCACAGGTTTGACATCTTTCGTGTCTCATGTCGGACGGTCCATCACACTTTCCACAGTTGAGAAGTAATGTTTCGCCTAAACCCTTCAAATCAGTCCAAGCATATTCTCTTTCATCGAATTCGGGTTCAAAGTCTGGCCATAAATCATAAATGTTGTTTTGTTTCATAGCTTCCTTTAAAGAGTTAAAATAATACTCAAATGAAGTCACGGTGTCATGCCTCCTTTTTCACTATTATTCTCTATTAGTTACTCCTTCTTTTATACCTTCCATTATATCCGCTATTTTCTTTTTGATAGATTCTTTTGCTGTTTTTTCGAAAATGGTACTAGTCACAATGATGTCTGCACCGGCTGAAACGATTTCTCTAGTTTGTTTGCCTGTTTTAATTCCACCTCCAACAATCAACGGGACACCGACAACTGTTTTAACCATGCGTACCATGTCAGTTGGAACAGGATTGTTTACGCCTGATCCCCCTTCTAAATAAATGAAGCGCATACCGAGGTATTTTGCTGCTAAAGAATGAGCGACTGAAAGCTCGGGCTTGTTGTACGGAATCGAACTGGCTTTTCCGATTACTGCGGCAGTTCCTCCTTCACCAATAATTAGATAGCCTAACGGAATTGCTTCTATCCCATATTTCATGATTAAAGGGGCAGCGAGCACTTGCACGCCCATAATAAAATATGGGTCTAAGGAATTGAGAAGAGACATAAACCATATGGCGTCCGCATGTTGGCTTATGCCCGTTAAATTGTTTGGAAAAAGAATGATTGGAATGTTTACATGTTTTTTTATTGCTTCAGCTGTTGAATCTAAATGAGATGATGATGTTATTGTGGACCCGCCTATCATTATAGCCGAGCTTCCACATGCTTCGCACTCCTTCGCTAAATAGGATGCTTCATCTTGGTCAACCTTTTCTGGATCTATGAGGGTCATGTGTATGGCGCCATTTTGTTCAATTTGTTTCAAAATATACTTCTCGGTTTTTCCAATCATTCAAGGTGCCTCTTGGACTTTTATTATTTATAAAATTCGTCAATAAATTTACAATAGATATCAACTTCTTCAGATGATGGTTTAGCTGATATTTCTTTAATGAGACTACATCCTCCACATTTCAGTGTGCCTTTTTCTTCCTTTGCGTTAATCTCAACTCTTAATGCTTCTCTTCCACACTTTGGGCATAGAAAAATCTTTGGTAGTTTTTTCTTTGGAATTCTGACGACTTTTCTTCTACGTCTTCCCATGGTACTTCGCCGTATTAGTATGACTTTATTTGACACTTAAAGATTTGTGATTTTAATATTACATAAAAATTACGCTATTTTAACATCATAAGTAAATCACAATTCAGATCATATGTAACATCACGAATATTATCACAAAATATATCACACCAAGTATCACAGTTAAAGCTGGACTAGAAAGCATTCACAATTATCATTAAGTATTTATTAAATTAAACGCTTTTTACTTAAAAATTCAAGCTATTCTTTAAGTAGATTGTTATTATTAATTTATCACAATTATAATACCTGATTAAATATTTTTATTAATAAGGTAATTAATGACTTAATGTCCTAGAAAAAGTTAATGAAAATACTTAATTAGATAAAAACAGACATGTATACAAAGTTGTATTCCTGCTAGAGGTCGGTTAAAATGCCTTATCCTACTGTAAAAGAAAGTATTAGAAGATGGTTAACAGGTATTTCTACAGATCCGATTGCCAAATCGCTTTTAGAAAATAGTCATTTGACTAAAATACAGTTAGAAACTTTCTTAATTGACGTTTTAGCTGGAAAAACAACTCGTAAATTTTTGACATATGAAAAAAAGGCTAAGATGAGGTCAATAAAAACGGGGGTAAGTCGCGGAGCATTTAATCGAACCCTCGCTCAAGCTCGAAAAAACATTATAAAATCAATATATACTTTGATTTTGTTAGGGTATCTCGGTTTATTTGAAACTACTAATCTTGAACCCTACATAGAAATTGCTAACAGACTACAAACTTATACCGAAGCTTACAGGGAACTTCTAACATCAAAAAAAGCTTCAGATGAACATCTCCGTATTGTAAACATGCTCCAGAATGAGATAGAGAAGACCTTAAAGCAATTATCACGACCTAAGGAAATGTCAAGAAGGTGACGTCACATGTCACAGAATTTTATCTTCAAAAATATTACACGTGATTTATTTTTATGAAAAAAATGATGCGAAAATCACGTTTGTGAGCAATTTGAACTATTATGTGAGATTTTTTTTCCGGTGATGCGAAAAGTTTATTTAAATTATGTGATTTCTCTTATTATTAATGTGACGTGTGATTTACGATGTTACAATGAATGGAGAAAAATGAATGATCGATATCTTTGCAGCAATATATGTTTTCCTTTTTCTTTTCACATCATGCATGACACTTTCCTATTATCTAAAAATTAGACAGGCTTCTAAAGAATACATGAAAGCAAAAAAAGCATTGGATGAGATGATAATTAGTTTTAATAAGGAACTTCGAACTGAGGATGAAAAAATTCGAGACCTTGAACAAAAAAATAATTCAAAAATTGTGGAAGCGCTTGACGCTGTGACCCGTATTGAACCGAAAATATCAAACTTAGAAGATAGACTAAAGAAAATTGAAGAATCTGCAACAATGGTCAAAGATCATGAAGAAAACAACAAAAAATTGATAAATAATTCATTAAGTCAACAAACTGAACCCATAAAGGAAATTATCATGACTTCTGTGGCTACAAACGGTTATGAAATTAATGAAAAATTAGACTTTTCCCCAATTCCTTTAAGAAGAGAAAGCGCCCTTGGCTCGCTCACAGAAACTGAATTAAAAATATTAGAGCTATTAGCTCAGCAAGGCGAGAAAACAGCTATTCAGATACGGAATGAAATAAAATTAACTAGAGAACATACGGCACGACTTATGAAAAAGCTGTATGTCAGTGGATATGTGGAAAGACGAACGGATCGAACGCCGTACGTTTATCGTCTGAAAAAGGAGATGGAGGCCCTTTTGAACGCGAATGGCCCTTAATTTAGGGATTTAACGATTTTTTATTAAATTTCTTAACTCTTCAGATACAAGCCTGAAAAAAACTTTATTTGAATTCTTTTCTTTTATTAGTATTCCCTTGTCAGATAATCTGGATAAGTATGTTGAAATAGTGCTTAAATCGATTTGTTCTCCCGTTTCCTGATTATACGTTAATTGTGCTTCACCGGCAGAAAATTTTGTTAAAAGAAAATGTTTTTCGATTATGAATCTGACTTTATCAATTTTTGAAAATCCTTCAGTTTTTTGAGGATTGTTCTCGAATGCCGGTATTCCTCCAAGTAGCTCAACCATGTCTAAAATTCGTAGAGCGCTTTTTCTAGTTACATTTCCTTCAACGCTAACTTTATACCTATTTCCTGTTTCATCGAAAACTTCGACTCTCATTTTCTTAAGGGGCATAATTGATACTGCCTATTATTTTGTATAAGCGTTAAGTATTTACATTTTACAACCTATAAAGAATTCGGTTAATAAAAAAAGATAAAAAGCAAAAAAATGAAACGATTTTAAAATAAAGGGTTTTTTTAAGCATGTTTGATTTAACACCATTAACAATAGATTCGTTTTTTAAAAAAGTGATTAAATAAAATTTAGTCTTATTTTCCACAGGAAAGGGAGGGGTAACAAATTAACTATCTAAAAGTTGAAAAAAATGACAGATTAATTAAAATTGGGCTAAAAAAAGATAGTTTGATGTCTTAAAACATACTTTAACAAAATAGTAAATAAGAAAGAAATTCTATATTTTATTGATAAAAACTGATTTGAATTTAATATAATATATTGTATTTTTAGTAATCCCTCACCCCTACGTTTCCTATGGAATGTTATAAAATTAAAATTTTAAAAATTATATTTATTATTTATTATTTATTATTTAAAGAGTATGAAATAATTTCTGTAGTGGAAATATAGGGGTCTGGATGCTCTAAAAAATATATTAAGATTAGTTTATTTTTTTGTATGGTTCCCCTTATTTTCATTTTTACGAATTTTAGATTTCACTAAAATTCCTAAAGAGGATTGATATGGTTCTTCAACAAAACGTGCTTGACGATGTATTCAATAAATTTTTAAAGGGGTCAGTAATTTTTAAAAAAAGAGATGCTCTTCGTCATGATTATATTCCTGATACTCTTCCACATAGAGAGGATCAAATACGATATTTGGGTGAAATGTTAGCTCCTGCACTCAAAGGTTCAATATGTTCCAACATTTTGATTTATGGAAAAACGGGAACAGGAAAAACGGCGGTCGTTAATTATGTTCTTAATAAGCTTGGAATAAAAGCTGATGAATTATGTTCAAACGTTAAAGTTAGTTTTATTAATTGCCGTTTGGTTGGCACAGAATATAGAATTTTTTCATATTTATGTTCCAATCTTGATACAGAAATTCCCTTTACCGGCCTCGCTTTAGGTGAAGTTTTTGATCGTTTCAAAAAATCATTAGATTCAAAAAATGTTCTTCTTATCGTGGCCTTAGATGAGATAGATGCAATTATAAAAAAACGGGGGGACATACTCCTTTATGAATTAACTCGGATAAATGAAGGACTAAAAAATAGTAAAGTAACGATTCTCGGTATTTCCAATGATTTAAAATTCAAGGAATTATTGGATCCTAGAGTACTTAGCACATTAAGAGAAGAAGAGTTGATTTTCCGACCCTACAATGCTGAAGAACTTCATGATATAATATATGAACGAGCAAAAGTTGCTTTCCAAGAAACAGTGCTTGACAAAGGGGTGATTGATTTATGTTCCGCCCTTGCTGCTGCTGAGCATGGGGATGCTCGCCGAGCATTGGACCTTTTAAGAGTCGCGGGCGAGGTAGCTGAGAGAAGAGGAGACAAATCCGTTAGTGAGGGGCACGTTCGAGAAGCTCAAACAAGAATTGAGCATGATAGAATATTAGAAACCATAAAAAGTTTACCCGTGCACTCACGGATTGTGCTTTTAAGTGTATATCTTCTAAAAAATTTTGATGTCGACCGCTCGATTACTGGAGATATATATAACATATATTGTGAGATATGTGACGAGATAGGGTATTCGGCACTCACGCAAAGAAGGGTAAGTGGTTTAATCAGCGAACTTGACATTATGGGACTTTTAAATTCGCGAGTAATTAGTCTGGGTCGTTATGGAAGAACAAAGAAGATTAGCCTAGGGATTCCAAGCAGAATCATTGGACAATGCTTCTTAGGGGATGACAGGTTCAAAAAAATGATTAATTACCGTCCAAAATATTTAATTAACCTTAAAAAATAATTGATTATTAAAGAACGCTTTAAATATTCAATAAAAAAATGGTCATAATCAAATAAATAATGAATTGGTCATACAAATTAATATTTTCCATTAAACTTTTATTCTATTTATAGTATACCATTTTTGGGGAAAACGCATGGAGCTTCGTAAAATTCAGAAAACAAGGGGCGGCACATTTTTCGTCACCCTTCCCAAAGAATGGGCTGTGAAAAGCGGAATTAACAAAGGATCTGTTGTATCAACTTCTATAACGTCTGATGGCCATCTGATCATTGATCCGCAATATAATTTGGAACCTGTCCTTCAAATTATTGTTTTGAAGCCCACTCCTTATCTAAGCCGTGAGATCATTGGAAAATACTTGCTTGGATATGACATAATACGGGTTGAAGCCAAAGACAGGATCACAACGGAACAAAGA
>Ga0315289_10011520_pt1 | contig 12530 bp, 13 predicted proteins | sample YL17G11_40_MG_FD_203452 | JGI IMG/M metagenome (GOLD analysis project Ga0315289, IMG submission 203452) | Sediment microbial communities from Yellowstone Lake, YNP, Wyoming, USA - YL17G11_40 | ecosystem: Environmental > Aquatic > Freshwater > Lake > Sediment | place: USA: Wyoming | collected...
CGTCCGTTGTTTCCCCGGTCTCTGATCGTGAAACTTACACCGAACACTCCCCAGCTCAGACAGGTTGCGCAAGCGGCCCAGGAAGCGGGTGCGGATGCGATTGCTCTGGTCAATACGTTCCTGGGAATGGCCATTAATACCCGTACACGACGTTCCCAGCTCTCCCGTCCGTTTGCTGGGCTTTCTGGCCCAGCGATCAAGCCCTTAGCCTTGCGCCTGGTTTGGGAAGTGTGTCAGCAAGTACAAATCCCGGTGATTGGCATTGGAGGCATCGAGACCGGAGAAGACGCGGCGGAATTTTTGCTGGTCGGTGCCAGAGCGGTCCAGGTGGGCAGCGCCACCTTTCGCCACTACGATGCCCCCCTGCGAGTGTTGAAGGAACTGCAACAACTGCTGGAAGAAGAAGGCATCCAGCAAATCGACGATTGGATCGGAGGAGTTCGCCTTGACTAACTTCGCGGACCGTTTGCTAGAGCAGATCCGTCGTAAGCAATCTCCCCTCTGCGTAGGGATGGATCCCAAGTGGGATTTGCTACCCCCGCCGTTCCGTACGCTGGAACCGGAAGCAGCTCTTTTGCGGTTCTCTTTGGAGATGGTGGAGAGTCTGGCCGAGTTGGTTCCGGCCATGAAATTCCAGGTGGCTTTCTACGAGCGATTCGGCAGTGCTGGTTTCCGCGCCCTGGAGCAGGCTGTGCGCCGGGCCCGTGCACTGCAAATCCTGGTGATCATAGACTGCAAGCGGGGTGACATCGGCTCCACGGCGCAGGAATATGCCCGTGCTTATCTGGACGAAGAAGGGCCACTGGCCTGCGATGCAGTGACGCTGAACCCTTACTTGGGGTGGGATTCCCTCGAACCGTTTCTAGCCTTTTTCCCGCGGGGAAAGGGGGCCTTCGCCCTGGTTCGCACCTCCAACCCTTCCGCACCGGACCTGCAAGACCTGGACGTAGCAGGCCATCCTTTGTTCGAAACCGTGGGGAATAAAGTAAAGGAATGGGGTTCTCCCTTCGTCGGAGAGAGCGGTTACAGCTCCCTGGGGGCCGTGGTGGGCGCCACCTATCCCCAAGAAGCGGAGCGCCTACGTCAGGTTCTGCCAGATACGTTCTTCCTGCTACCGGGGTATGGCACGCAGGGCGCCAGCGAAGCGGATATCGCCCTGGCCTTCGACCGAAAAGGAGAGGGTGTGCTGGTGAACTCTTCCCGCGCGATCCTCTTCGCTTATCGGGACCCTATCTACGTTGACTTACCGCCCCAACGCTATCTGGACGCCAGTCAGACCGCTTTCAAGCAAGCCACCAATCGGATCCGCAACGCAATCGATGAAAGGATGAAAGACCGATGAACCGCGACGAGCTGATGCAAACCCTCTACCGGACGAGTGCCCTTTTACAGGGCCATTTTCTCCTGTCCTCCGGACTGCATTCCGACCGCTACATCCAGTGTGCCCTATTGCTGCAATACCCTGCCATCTCCGAACAGGTGGGCAAGGACCTGGCGGATCATTTCCGCAAACTGGACATCGACACGGTGGTGGGACCGGCCATGGGCGGAATCCTGGTCGTGTACGAAGTGGCCCGGCACCTGAACAAGCGCGCCATATTCACCGAGCGGGAACTGGGGAAAATGTCCCTCCGGCGCGGTTTCGTACTGGACCCGAAAGAAAAGGTGCTGGTGATTGAAGACGTCATCACCACTGGTGGCTCGCTGATGGAAGCGATTGATGTCTGCAAGAAATACGGGGCGAACGTAGTCGGTGCGGGTGCCATCATCGATCGCTCGATCCGTCCGCTGGATTTCGGCGTACCGACGTCCTCCCTCCTGCGACTGGAAATCCAGACGTGGAAGAAAGAGGAATGCACGCTGTGCCAGCAAGGAATCCGCTTGGTCAAGCCGGGGAGCCGGGAAATCCCCCTGCTTTCCTAACGGGGTGACAGAGGGCAGCACGGCACAACGGCAGCAGACCATCGCGCACATCTCCATGGCCTTCACTGTGGTGCTATGGGGGAATGCGTTTGTCGCGATCCGGATCGGTTTGGTGGAATTGTCGCCATTGGGGCTGACCCTGTTGCGATTCTTGCTAGCCTCTGTCTCGTTTTTGTTGGTGTTCCTCCTGACCCTCCGCCGGGTACCCCTGCCCAGGAAATCCGATCTCCTTCCGCTTGGGCTGATGGCCATCCTGGGAGGGTCAGGTCATCATTTGCTTTTAAATATCGGCGAGCAATCGGTTACAGCCGGCAGCGCCAGCTTAATCATCGGTGCCACGCCGATCTTCACCGCTTTGTGGACCCCGCTCTTCTTTCGGGAGCGGCTGGGATTCTGGCAGGGCATCGGGATCCTGGTCACCTTCGGGGGGCTGTTTCTGGTCTCTTGGAAGGGAAACCAAGGTTTAGGCACCTCCAATTGGCTGGGTGTTCTGGCCGTGCTGGGTGCGATGTTGGGCTGGTCCTTTTATCCCTTTCTTTCCCGCCCCTTGGTGGCCCGCCGTGGACCGCTTTTCGTCAGTGCCTACACCCAATTCCTGGCGCTGCCGTTGTTGTTGCCTTGGGAAGGAGTTGGTTTCTATCGTTTTCTGCCAACCCTCTCTCCCCTGGTCTGGGGATCTGTGATCTTTCTAGCGCTTTTCTGCACGGTATTGGGTTACATTGTCTTCAACCGTTCTCTGCAGGTTCTGGGTGCCACCGCCACATCCTCCTACCTTTACCTACCTCCGGTGGTGGCCGGTTCTTTGGCTGGTTGTTGTTGGGAGAACCCATCAACATTTTCCTTCTGTTCGGCGCAGCCCTCGTGATCGGTGGCGTGGTGCTGGTAAATGCTGCCACTTACCGCCCCGCCGCCAAAACGGAATCGGCTAACCAGAATCTTAGCCGGTAACCGGCGAGATCCCCCCGCCAGTGGCAGAAAATGAAAAATCGCGTCGTCATGAATCCGCTGGGTTTCCTGCAAACCCTGCCGTAGGTCAAAATGCCGTGAATCGTCGACGACAGCGGATCCAGACCAACCTGTCCATGCTCTTGGTGATGCTCTTTTGGGGCAACGCTTTTTGGAGCTTGAAGATTCTACTGCGGGAGCTGTCACCCTTTGATGCGGCCACGCTGCGTATTCTCTTTTCTTCGGTTTTTTATCTGGTAGCCCTGTTGGCAATGTATCGGCGGGTTCCACTGCCGCGCCGACAAGAGCTTCCCGTCCTCTTTTTCGCCTCCCTGGCGGGTGTATTGAGCTACCATATGCTCTTGACCATCGGCCAGCAGCAGATCACTTCCGGCATGGCCAGCCTGTTGGTGGGCTCCAGCCCGATTTTCACCGGCATCCTGGCTGCGCTGGTGTTGAAGGAACGGTTGGGGTGGGCCAAGATCGCAGGGATCCTGATTTCCTTTGCCGGGATTTTTGTGATCAGTTGGAAGGGATCGGGTTTGGATTTCGCCCATCTGGGAGGGGTGTTAATTGTACTGGCCGCTTCCCTGTCGTGGTCCGGTTATGTGACCATGGTCCGTGGAGTGCGATTCGCTTCTCCGCTGTTAATCTCCGCGTACTCTCATTTCTTTCCCTGTCTGCTCTTGTTGCCCTGGAGCGGCGGACCGATCGCTGCCCTGGGGAAGCTCTCCGGTGCCGCTTGGGGAGCCCTGTTTTTCCTGACGTTTTTCAATATGTTCCTCTGCTACATTATCTACAACCGGGCGGTACGGATTCTGGGGGCGGCCACGACTGCCTCCTACCAATACTTGACGCCCGTGATCGCCCTCTTTTCCGGCTGGCTGATCTTGGGGGAACCGCTGACGTTGTTCTTGATCGGGGGCGCGGTGTTGGTAATTGCCGGGGTATTTCTGGCCAATCGACCCTCACCGGAGCGGGATTCCGCCTGAGATTGGTATAGAAGGGAACGCATGCTAGGATGAGCGCATGACAAAGCGCACAGGAGCGGTCGTGGTGGCCCTACTGATCCTGGTCGCAATCCTGGTCTATGGATTCTGGCCGCGCCATGGATTCTACCCAGTGGAACTGGCCATCTACATCCATGGAAGCACCAGCGAGTACTCCGTGATCAACCAGGAATTGATCGACGGACAGCGGACTTTAGATGTCGGTTTAGACGAACGGTTCCATGGCAGTGCCCTTAACAACAATCTGATGGTCAGCACGGATCGCCATGCTCTGCGGTTCCTTTACAGCCGCAACGGACGGGAATTGAACCGGATAGATTTCGCTTTTGCCGGATCCGAAGCCCAAGGTAAGGTTTTACGTGTGGAGATCGACGCCGATCGAATTGTCGCTGTCGTCTGGGAGAGCCGCTAGATGGTGATTCCCCTCTGGGATCTGAATCGGCGCCGGACATTCCCGGTGGTGACGGTGACCCTGATTGCGGTCAACCTGGCCTTCTTTCTCTATCAACTCAACCTGGGATTGGATACCCAAGCCGGCATCGATTTCGTCAATCTCTATGGCACAATCCCCTCCTTAATTCTGTCCGAAGAGAATCTGAATGCGTTGATCAGCTCGATGTTCCTTCATGGCAGCTGGATGCACCTTCTGGGAAACATGTTTTTCCTTTGGGTGTTCGGCGACAATATCGAAGATTTCCTGGGTCCCATACGATACATCTTTTTCTACCTGTTGACTGGAGTGGCAGCCAGTCTCAGCTACATCCTCTTCTCCGGCTCGTATCCCTACATGCCGATGCTGGGAGCCTCCGGAGCCATCTCGGGAGTAATGGGCGCGTACATTTATCTCTTCCCCAGTGCTCCGATCATCACGCTGATTCCATTAGGCTGCTTTGCCAACTTGATCCCGTTGCCGGCCTGGCTTTATTTGGTCATCTGGTTCGGCTCGCAGTTCCTGATCGCCTCCTCCACTGGCGTGGCCGTCCAGGCACACATCGGTGGCTTTCTGGCAGGAATCCTGCTCGTGGTCCTGTTCACTTGGGGCAAGCGACCGATGACACAAAGCCCGCGCTGGAATCCGCCCCGCCAGTCTTTGCCACCGGTTGACCCTGGAAGCAGCACCTGATAGATTGACGGGCAACATCCCGCAGAACATCCGGGAAGGAGAGATCAAAAATGGCGGAAGAATTCGTCACTGCAATTCCAAAGAAATCGGAGAATTTTCCCGACTGGTACGTGCAGATCGTGCGCCGGGCAGAACTGGCCGACTATACCCCGATCAAGGGTTGCATGGTCTATCGGCCTTACGGCTACGGCATCTGGGAACTGATCAAGGAGGCCCTGGATCGAAGATTGAAAGCTACCGGCCACCAGAACGCCTATTTTCCCCTTTTTATCCCGGAAAGCTTTCTGACCAAAGAAGCGGAACATGTGCAGGGATTCGCTCCCGAAGTAGCCTGGGTAACTCATGGCGGTGACGAGCAGTTGGAAGAACGCCTGGCCATTCGGCCGACCTCCGAAGCGATCATCATGCCGATGTACGCCAAGTGGGTCCGTTCCTATCGTGACTTGCCGATCCTGATCAACCTTTGGAACAACGTGGTGCGCTGGGAAAAAGTCACCCGCCTGTTCTTGCGAACCACCGAATTCCTCTGGCAGGAGGGGCATACCGTCCATCGTACGCACGAGGATGCCATGGAGGAAACCCTTCGTATCTTCGGGATCTACCAGGATTTGGTCGAGAACGAGCTGGCGATCCCCGTCTTGATGGGGCCGAAATCCGCACAAGAGAAGTTCGCCGGCGCGCAGGCGACTTACGCCCTGGAAGCGATGATGCCGGACGGCCGGGCGCTACAGTGTGGTACATCTCACTACTTCGGCCAGAATTTCTCGCGGGCCTTCGACATCAAGTTCCTGGATTCGGATGGGGAGCAAAAATACGCTTGGTCCACGTCCTGGGGAGTCTCCACCCGCCTGATCGGGGGTTTGGTGATGACGCATGGAGACGATTCCGGTTTGATTCTGCCGCCGCGGGTGGCTCCGATCCAGGTGGTGGTCGTGCCGATCTTTTATGGCTTGGAAATGGTGGAAGTGATCGCCAAGGCCGAAGAGTTGGCCAAAGCGTTAGAAGATGCGGGAATCCGGACGAAGGTGGATGCCCGCGACGAATACACTCCCGGGTGGAAGTTCAGCGAATGGGAACTGCGAGGCGTACCGCTGCGCCTGGAAATCGGGCCGCGCGACCTGCAGGCACAACAGGTGGTGCTGGTGCGACGGGACAACCGCAAAAAAGAGAAGGTAGGCTGGGATAGCCTGCTAGCAAGGGTGCCGGAGATACTGAAGGACCTCCAGGCCACACTCTTGACCCGGGCCAAAGAATTCCTCGCAGCAAGCATCTGCCGCACCGAGGAATATGGCGAATTCGTTTCGATCATGGAAAGCCAACGCGGCTTTCTGCTTTCCCCCTGGTGCGGCGAGGCTAGCTGCGAGGACAAAATCAAAGCGGAAACCACCGCCACCATCCGCTGCATCGCCGAGCAGGAGGACGCCGTGGGGGCGGCCTGCATCGCCTGCGGTCACCCGGCGCAAACCTGGGCTTATTTCGCGAAATCGTATTGAAGATAGAAGCCAGAATGCAGGGGTCTCGACTGGGAGTAAGGATTTGAGGGTCAGGAGTACCGAATAGAAGCCGGAAACACGGGGCCTTCTGGCTTTCAGTTTCTTCCTTCAGGCTTTCTTCCTTCAGGCTTTCTACCTTCAGGCTTTCTTCCCCAGCAGGTTCAGGATCTGGGTAAAAAACACGGCCCCCACGATCATCCAGAAGAGCAGGCTTAGGTTATAGAGCACCGGCAGGTCAATCCAAAGCTGGAAGACGGTGCCGCAAACCCAGTCCACCAGAAACGCTCCGATCACTCCTACGAAGGCGAACAACCCGATGCCCCCCGTGACCCGCCGAGTAGTGAAGAACCCCGTCACTAGTCCAATCAGGCTTCCTACGACCAGGATAGCTAACCAATGCCAGACGCTTAGGATCATCGAGATCTCCCTTATCCTTTGATTACGCCCAGGGGGCGCATTTTGGCCACACGACGGGAAAGACCGGCACCGACCACGGCTTCCACCACCTGGGTCACGTCCTTGTAAGCTTCCGGTGCTTCTTCCACCAAAGTCTGGCGACTTCGCGCCATAACGAGAATTCCCTTCTGCTTCAACTGCGCCAGCAGCTCATCCGCGCGCAGTTGCCGTTTGGCCTCGCTTCGGGACTTCACTCGTCCCGCCCCGTGGCAAATGGACCCAAACGATTCCTGCATGGCCCGTTCGGTACCCACCAGGAGATAGGAATAGCGCCCCATATCGCCGGGGATCAGGACGGGCTGGCCGGACTTGGCAAAACGAGGGGGTAACTCCGGATGTCCCGCCGGAAATGCACGCGTGGCTCCCTTGCGGTGCACGCAAAGCTGCTTTAGCTTCCCCCGAACCATGTGTTGCTCAAGCTTGGCCACATTGTGCGCCACGTCGTAGACGACCTGCAACCCCAACCGTTCTTGCGGCAAAGCGAAGGTTTGCTGGAAGGCTTCGCGAACCCAGTGCGTGATCAGTTGGCGATTGGCCCAGGCATAATTAGCCGCACAGGCCATCGCGGCCAGGTAGGTCCGCCCTTCCTCCGAGTGGACCGGGGCACAGGCCAGTTGCCGGTCCGGCAGGGAAATAGCGTATTTTCGAACCGCCTTCTGCATCACTTCGATGAAATCGGTGCAGACCTGGTGACCAAACCCACGGGACCCGGTGTGGATCATCATGACTATTTGTCCGATTTGGTCGAACCCGAAGGCCTGCGCCGTCTCCGGCTCGTAAATCTCCACCACTTCCTGCACTTCCAGGAAATGGTTGCCTGCGCCCAGGCTGCCAACTTGAGAGAGTCCGCGCTCCCGGGCCTGGGGGGAAACCGCTTCCGGGTTTGCGTCCAACAGGAAGCCCCCCGATTCGGTGGCCTCCAGATCTTCCTTGCGACCGAAGCCTTTTTCCACCGCCCAGTGTGCTCCTTTACGCATCAAGGCGTCCATCTCTCGTTTCTCCACTCGAATCTTGCCCTGGGAACCCACACCACAAGGGACATTGGCATATATGCGAGCGATCAGGTCTGCCAGGCGTCCTTTCAGGTCGGGGGCGCGCAAGTGGGTGGACAACAGCCGAACCCCACAATTGATGTCGTACCCGACCCCGCCGGGGGAAACCACTCCCGTTTCCGCATCAAATGCGGCCACGCCGCCAATGGGGAAGCCATAGCCCCAGTGAATATCCGGCATGGCCAGCGACGCGCTGACGATCCCGGGCAGGCAGGCTACGTTTGCCACTTGTTCCGCGGCATCTTCCGCCAAGATCTCGGGCAGTAGCGCATCAGAGGCTACAATCAAGCCTGGTACCCGCATCCCGCTCTTGTACTCTATCGGGATGCGGAAGTGGTAGTCATCCAGTCTTTCCAGCGTTCCTTTCCAGGGCATCGGATCTCCTCCCTTCGATCTTAACGAACCGGGAAAAAAAGATACAATATGCGCCATGAGTCGTCGACGAATTCCAGTGATCCTCCTGGCGGTTTTGCTCTTGCTTTCGCTCTCGCTGGCCATCGCAAACAGCGAGGGGGTAGAGGAACCGGGCCAGTATCCGCCCCTGATTCTGCCCCAGGCCTCCCATGTTTTGTTTGTATTGCCGCATCCGGATGACGAAACGCTTCCCAGCGGTGGTTTGGTCAGCGACCTGGCCAAACAAGGCGTGAAGGCCACCTTCCTCTATCTCACCAATGGCGAATCCTTCCAATGGGCTGCTCAGGAAGAGCTGCAGAAGTTCCTGCTTTCTCCCCAGGATTACCTGGAATTCGGTATCCTCCGGCAACAGGAACCACGGGCCGCATTGGCAGAACTGGGGTATCCCAAGGCGGAGATCCTCTTCCTGGGCTATCCGGACAAGTCGCTGGAGAAAATCTGGCTGGAACACTGGTCAGCCCAAAACCCGTTGGTTTCTCCGGAACTCCGCACCAGCATCAGTCCCTACGAGAATTCCTTCCACCCGCACCAAGCGTATGCCGGAGAGAACATCCTGGAGGATCTGAAGGAGGTTCTGCGGCAGCAGAAACCGGATTTGATCTTTGCTCCTACCGCTTTGGACTCGCACGCCGACCACTGGGCCACCTACGGATTCCTTTCCCTGGCTTTGGAAGAGATGCGATTACGAGAGGGGACCCCGCCTCCCCCAACGTTCCTCTACCTGGTTCACAGGGGAGATTGGCCCAACAAGCACGGCAAGGAACTCGACAAACAGCTGCCTCCGCCCAAGGCGATGCGCCAGATTGGCACCTGGATGGTTTATCCCCTTTCTCCAGAGGCACAGGCCGCAAAAGAACGAGCCATCACCTGTTACCGAACTCAGCGCCATTTGGGAGAGAGCTACATTTATTCTTTTATCCGCGCCAACGAGTTGTTTCTGCGGCTGGACACACCGCCACTGGATGGAAAGGCACGGGTGTTGGAACCCACGGAAGATACCTTTTGGCGCAAAGTGCTGGGTGGGGCGGACTTCTCCGCGTTGACGTTCGCCTGGGATCAAGGCTTACGCACGGAAATCGAGATGCGGACGGGTTGGCCGACCTGGGGGTCCACAGATCTTCACCTGGCATTGGTGTACCAGGATCATACCGATTTCCTCGCCGCATCGCGCAGCGATTTGTCGACGCTTCCCTCTGGTAGCTCCTTGGTGCGGGAGGGACCGCTCTTCCGGCTCACGATTCCCCTGGCCAAACGCCCGCAAGCCATCCTGGCCAGTTTTGCCAGCTATGCGCCCTTCTGGGTGGACCGTACCGCTATTTGGCTCCTTGGGACCCCGTAACCGGACCTTTGTAAGCGGGGTGGACTGTGCCATTCTCCTCGGCCCAGATCACCAGACCGATTAAGCCGGGGCCGGTGTGGACGCTCAACGCACCGCTCAAGGGAGAGAAGTGGATTTCCGCCGGCCCAAAGCGCTGGCGTAGTTCCTCCACAACCTGCTGGCCTAATTGAAACGCATCGGCTTCGTGCACGGCCAGCTTCAGTTGGGCCTTCGGGTAGCGTTGTTGCACTTCCCCGGCAATGTCCATCAACCGCTGCTGGGCTTTCTTGCTGGTGCGGACCTTCTCTAGTACGTCGATCTGCCCGTCGCGAATGATCAAGATCGGCTTGATCTGCAGGATGGAGCCCAACAGGGCTTGCGCCCCACCGATGCGGCCGCCTTTCTTCAGGTACTCCAGGGTATCGACGGCGAACATCACCCTGACGCCATCCTTGACGGCGTTCATCCGGGCCAGGATCTCTGCTTTGCTTTTGCCGGCCTGGAGCGCCCGCACGCCTTCCATCGCCACAAAACCCAAGCACATCCCGCTGCTTTCCGAATCGAACACCTCAATGTCGCCGTTTAGCATTTGTTTGGCTGCCTGGGCCGAGGCCACGGTGCCCGAGAGTTTGGTGCCGATGTGGGCGGAGATGATGGAATACCCCTGATCGAGCCAGGGCTTGTAGGCCTCCACGAAATCCCCAGCGGAAGGCTGGGAGGTAGTGGGCAGTTGGGAAGCCGCGGCCAGTTTCGTGTAGAAATCCGCGTTGGTGATATCGATCCCTTCCTTGTAGCTTTGGTCACCAAATTGGATGTAGAGGGGGACAATGCCAATCTCTGGGTATTGAGCTAAGATGGCCGGGGGGATGGATGCAGTCGAATCCGTGATAATCTTGATCTTCTCCATGGTTTCTCCTTGTCATGACCAGGAGCAGAAAAACGTCCCGCGGTTCCGTCTAATGGCTAAACCGATTCCATGCAACGAACCGATGACGGGCTTAGGCATCTCTACTCCGGTTTTTGATTTATAATTTGACCAACTGTGACCAATGAGAAGTTGCAGGTAAAACGGATCATTCGCGGACGGAGGAAGAAGAAACGGAATCTCCCCACCGACCTGATTTATGCTGGAAGCTTATTGCTCCTTGCTTTGATCTGCTTCTTTTTTCTGCGGCCAGCCGCCACCGAGACATTTGTATTCGGGCTGAATGGGGTGATCGGGGCGGGTTACCAGGGACCCTCCCCTACCAGTTCAAGTTCACCCAGCCCTTCCTTACCACCGACCACCACCGCAACAACCACCGCCTTGAATTCATCGCCTTCCCCCTCCTCCACACTCACACCGACAGCGACAACCACTGCAACAACCATCGTCTTGATTTCATCGCTCTCCCCCTCTCCGTTCGAGTCACCCTCGGAATCAGGATCCCCTTCTCCTTCCTCTTCGGAATCCCCCAGCGCTTCAGCATCCCCAACACCCACAGAATTGCCTCCCCAAAGCCCCACACCCACAGTCACTGCTTCTGGGGTCTTTATTGCGATTATCATCGACGACATCGGCTACAACTATGGCCGCGAGGTCCAAGCTTTGATCGCCTCCCCCTACCAGGTCACGCTGGCCATCCTACCGGAAGTGGAGTACGGTCCACAGATCGCCAAGGATGCGGAAATCCAAGGCAAGGAGGTAGTCATGCACCTGCCGATGGAAAAGGCCCTGGACATGCCGGGAACCATCTACACCTGGATGGGGGAACAGCAAATCCGGGATCTGCTGGCGGCCGACATCAATGACGTGCCGGGTGCAGTAGGGATCAACAATCACATGGGAGTATACGGAACGTCCGATCCGGCCACGATGAGGGTGGTGATGTCCTTCGTTCGCGAGCGAGGATTGTTCTTTGTGGATTCCAGGGTCACCGGCAATTCGGTGGTGTCCCAAATGGCCGCGGAGCAAGGGATGCCGGCGCTGGTGCGCGACGTATTCCTGGATGGCGAAGAAAGCCATGGCTACATCCGCGGTCAGTTGAATCGTCTGCGGGGTGTGGCTTTAGAAAAGGGGTTCGCCATCGGCATCGGCCACATTAGAAGCGAGGGGATCACCAACCTGATCAACGAAGTGGCGGCCGCTTGGGTCGCAGAGGGGATCCAGCTGGTCCCTGTCTCCCACCTACTGCATTTCGTCGGGGGCTAGCGGGGTGGAGTCCGCCGAGAAAATCCTGGCAGAGCTATGGGCGCAGGTCCGTGCTTGCCGGCGCTGCCAGGCGGAAGGGTTTATTCCCCGCGCGGCTCCCGTGTTCTCCCCAGTAGTCCCTACCCGTTGGATGCTGATCGGGCAAGCGCCGGGGACCGTGGAGGAATCCGTCGGACAGCCGTTCTCCGGCCGGGCGGGAAGTAACCTTTTCCGCTGGCTGGCGGAAGCGGGATGGCCGGAGACGGAGTTTCGTCAAACGGTGCACATGGCGGCCCTGACCCGCTGCTTCCCCGGGAAAAACCAAAATGGGGATGGGGATCGCGCCCCCAGTGCTGCCGAACTGGCCCTTTGCCGCCCCTACCTCGAGCAAGAACTGGCATGGCTGGAACCGCAACACGTGATCCTGGTGGGAACGATGGCCCTGGTCGCCTTCTGGCCGAAGGAGACGCTGGCTTCCGCCGTGGGTCGCATCCTGGCGACACAAAGTACGGATTGGATTTGCCTGCCTCACCCTTCCGGCACCAGCCGCTGGTTGAACCTGCCGCTGCACCGGGAGAAACTTCGACGGGCTCTGGCCAACATCCGGGAGCTTCGCGGTGCTGGAG
>Ga0315289_10011522_pt1 | contig 12530 bp, 19 predicted proteins | sample YL17G11_40_MG_FD_203452 | JGI IMG/M metagenome (GOLD analysis project Ga0315289, IMG submission 203452) | Sediment microbial communities from Yellowstone Lake, YNP, Wyoming, USA - YL17G11_40 | ecosystem: Environmental > Aquatic > Freshwater > Lake > Sediment | place: USA: Wyoming | collected...
CAATAAAAATTATTCTCTAGAAATTACTCTTCTTGCTTTACTGCTTATTGTTTATCTTAATATTTTAGCTGATTGCGGTGTGACGAGTATGTAGCCTTCCTCAGTTCCTACCAAATCCCAACCCCACTGGTTGCTTATTCTCTTCAGCTTCTGCACACAGTTCTGGAACTCACCCAGGTCCTGCCTCTGCAAGTCCTTTGTTTTGAGGAAAACTATGTTGCCTTCCTTCACTAACCTTCCAACCCTATCCACGTCTACGAAATCCCTCAGGTTCTCTATCCTCACTGTTGTCTTTTTGAAAGGTTCCTCTTCTTCAGGAAGTTCTGCAATCTCTTCTTCGTCCTTTTTCTTAAGCAAATCTGTAATAAGGCCCAAAAGCATCACCTCATTTCAATAATTATATGGTTCTAAAAATATAAAAGAATAGAAATTCTGCAATTAAAGCATCTCCACGTAATCTGCAGCATTCCTGCAGCATATTGAAAAGCCCGGATCTGCCCCCAGTACAACAGTCTTTTTGCCGTATTCCTTGGCCTTTAGTATTACAGGCAGAAAGTCTGCGTCCCTTGTTGCCAGGGCTATAACATCCACGTCCTTTGTCAACGTTGCTTCCGTAGCAGAGACAGCCAAAGCAACGTCCACATCACTAGCCTCTTCATCTTGTTCAGCCATAATCATCACGCACTCAAACCCCTCGTTTATCACTGCTTCAATAAGTTTCTCAGGTGCGAACTGGTTTAAGAACACGCGGGCGATGATGACCCTGCCATATTTGAGCATCCTCTTCTTCAGTTCTCTCAGATCGACCATGAACTCTTTTCTGAGCATGTTCGGTCCGTCGACAAAAAGAGCCACCTTTGGCACTTCATCATATTCGTACTTCTCATATCTTCCTCTTCTTTCCATAAATAACAACCTCCTATCTCTCCTATTGTTAAAAGGATATTTAAAGATTGAGTTTTAATAAAAATATATGATGCATCAAAACATGGGCACAATAGGGCAATACTTCCAAAAAACTGGTGCCACAAGAGGAATAAGAGAACTTCCAAGATATGCGAGAGATGTTTTAGATAAAACAGGCTCTTATGTTGGAAGGATTAAAAATATCAGTCCTGATACTGAGGCTCTAATTGGAGAAACTGTGGGTGTGTGCTTACCTGTCGTTACGCCTTTTTTGACAGTATTAATATTTCGTGATAGCCTATCTTTTGAACATCTTTATGGGTGTGTTGCAGTCACGGCCGCTGAATTTGCAGCAGGTATGAAATTAGAATTGCATTCTCAAAAACGAAGAGCAAAAAATAGGTAAATGTAATTACTGCAGCGTCACAGAAATCTCTTCGCCGTTTACTGTAGCTTTAGTTACAACACCGCTGAGCTCGGCCGTTTCATCAAAAATAAGTGAGCCGTGGAACGTTTGGATAACAAGTCTTGCCCCTTCAAGATTGCTTATTGTTGACGCTTTAGCTACAACAGTCAGCTTGCCTGTAACCGCTGGGAAGGTTATTTTATTTTCAGAAATGGATGAAACAAACATCTTTACTGGCGTAAAAGCAACTTCAACAGCCAATTCCTTTCCTGATGTGGAAAAGAAAACATCATTAACAGCAATGCTCAGTGTATTGCCTTTTATTGTCACTATACCTGTATCTGAAAAAGACACATCGCCGTTTAGGTTCCCTATCACAACCTTGTCAACCTTGTTAACTGTTGTAGAGTCTATTTTCATGTAGGCAACATTTCCCTCAACCTTTACAGTAGAATTGACAGCGTGAAGTACCATGTTGTTAAAAGACCCCCTATCTGTCTCAAACATTATTGTAAAAGGTCTTTCGCTGGTCCTGAAAATAACTTTTGTCACAAAGGATGTGATTTCTCCGAAAGGCTTTCCCAGCATTTCCATATAGTTAGGTCCGCCAAAATAGTAGGTAAAGCCTATCATGCCAGCTACTGCAACTACGAGCAAAATTAAGACAAGGACCTTCCAGTTCATTCACAACCCCCAAACATTTATTAATGATGGATAATATATTAATGCATAATTAAACATTTAAAATAAGAACTTGAAATTCTTATAATCGGTGAAAAAATTGAATAAAAAAATCGTTTTCGCAACTTTCATAGTTTTGTCAGCAATACTGGTTTCTAACCATGTTTTAGCAATACCCAGCATAGAAATAAGCGGCGTAGCTGACTACAAGGCTTACAGCAAAGGCAGGATCAATGTTTTTGCCAAGGATGACAGCGGCAAGCCTATAACAGGTGCCAGCGGAACAACAGAGATTTATTCGCAGGATAATGAGATGATAGCTTCTGGTGCGCTCAAAGAGCTAACCGGCGGGCAGTATTATGTAGAGTTTACTGTGCCTGATACAGGGGGCGTGTACAGTACTCTCGTCAACTTCCAGTCTTCAACCGGTAGTGCTGCAGGTTCGTTCACATTCAACGTAATCCCATTTGATTGGTTTGGCGCTGGTGTCAATGTTTTGTGGTTCGTTTTCATCTTTGCCTCGATATTTTTCGGCCAGAGAATTTTAATTTACCAGATTATTGCAAAGTCAGAACAGTTTGTTGCTACCTTAGATAGTATGACGGTTAAAGGTAAGAATATTGTTATTAGGAAGATAACAAAAAAACCTACAAAGGAATTGCGACAGCAAGTGGATGGCTTTTTGGAATTCTTCACAATAAGCCCTGTGAACCTTGATCCATATGGCATTTTAAGAAAGATAGAACATCTGTACAACCTCTCAGAAACCCGTTTCAAACACTTTATAAAACAAATCGCGCCAAAGGCAGATTCGGAAAGTCAGGCAAATATCATGATGGGATTGAGCGGGGCTATGTCTTTGAATGAATTAACAAAGATAGTGCGGCATTATTTGGAACTAGTGAAAAAGACCAAGAGTTTACAGTTCGCATTTTTGCTGCAAATGCAAATGCCTTTTGCTGAACGTATTGCTAAAGCACTGTTAGCAGGGACGGAGGCATTGTCGAATGGCTGGCCTATTGGTGATAGCGCTGGCAGCATGGTTGCTGCTAAGCTGATTGGCGATACGAAGGTGAAAGAGATTGAAGAGGATGTGGTCATGGCCAAGAAAAGGATCAAAGGAAAGACCGTTTATGTTATGAAAGCAAAGGGGCCTGGTGGCAGGTTGGGCAAGCTTGGTAAAGCAGTAGAGAAGATGGCAAGGGGAAAGATTGGAAAGATTATAACAGTTGATGCTGCTGCCAAGCTGGAGGGCGAGAAGACAGGCAGCATAGCAGAGGGTATTGGGGTGGCTATAGGTGGAATAGGTGTTGACAGGGCACAGATAGAAAACTTGGCTGTAAGCAAAGGCCTGCCTTTGGATTCGATAATTATCAAGATGAGCGCTGAGGAATCTATACAGCCTATGAAGGCAGAAATATTGGTTGCTGTTGACAGAGTTGTGAAGCTGGTTGAGGATGACATAGCTGCAACAAGGCAGAGGGGGCCAATAATAATGGTGGGTGTTGGGAACACAGGCGGTGTTGGTAACAATGCCAAATCTGTTGCCGAGGCTGAAAAGACTGTTAGAAAAATCCTGAAAATAATAAAGAAGAAAAAGAAGAAGAAGAGATTTGGCATATTTGACGTAGAAGAACAGGAATGATTTTTTTAAAATATTATTTAAACCCTTGCTTGGATTGCTTCTTTCATTTTTTTCTCCAGGTCTTCCACAGAGCCATCATTGATAACTGTTACATCAGCTAGCTTCATGCATGCCTTAACCTGCTGGCCGTAATCAGGCTCGGCCTCGCCTAGATCCCTTTTCTCCACCTCAACAAATTCCTCAAAATTTTTCGGATCAGCCTTCTCACCGCGCTTCTGTATCCTTTCCCACCTGACATTTTGTGGCGCGTCTATGGCGATTAGAAGAAACTGCCCGCCAAACTTTTTTTTCAGATACTCAACCTCGCCGGGATTGCGTATGCCGTCAATTATTATCAAATCCTTGTTCCTCGGCAGGTATTCCACTGCTAGCATTGCTAGTATATGCTGCCCGTATTGTTTTCTCATCTGGTCGCCCATCTCCTGCAGCTTTGTCCTGTTGAATGTTTGTTTCTTCCTTTCCAGCTCACCGCGGATTATTGTTGACAATGTCACATAATAGCAGGAGAAACTCTTCTTTATGGCCAGCTTAGCCATCTCTTTTCCAGAACCCAGAGTGCCAGTTAGGCCAACAACCAATTTTACCATTTTAAAATATTTTGTAAATGAACTTAATAAACGTTTTTTGCAGCTATTTTTCAAGGAAATATATATTTCTGTCCTTGCGCGACAGCATACTACCTGCTGTGCGGGTTCAAATCCCACCTCCCGCATGAATTTAAATCTTTGATTTTTCAAATCAACTTTATGAAAGGGCCAAGTTTTAGTGTTGGAATTGGTTGTTTAATAGGCGAAATGTATGCAGCTTGGAACACTGGTTATTCTTTACGAACAGGTGATTTTATTCCAGGAGCAGTATCACAAGCTGCAGTAGCTGCTATTCTTTTAGCGAATATGACTTATCAAAATCGAGAAATAATACAAAGTACGTTAAAAAATTATGGTTTTAAGGTTAAAACAATTTTTAATGATAGTTTGGATAGAATAATACAAATTTACAAACACTCCTCCACAACAAATATTGTCAATCCAATATGATTTATGGAATATATTATGTCTAATTTTTCAGTGGGTTCAAATGCCACCTTCTGGGCATATCAAGTACCTGAAGATATTTTGAGGCATCAAGAATACTTTTTCTAACAAAAAATTTAAATATAGGAAAAATCAGAAATTGGGACCTGAAAAATCATAGATCCCACAAAAATTCACAAATCGCATGCTCTTACGGTCTTTCTGCCGTTTGCCTTCGCCCTTTCCGTTGCTCTTTTTACCTTCCATGCAATTTTGTTGTCCAATTCCTTGAAAAAGTCTCCTCCTGCCCTAAAGCCCTTCAGGAGCTTTCTAACAGAAGATTTGACAGCATGAGCCATCTTTACACCTCCATTTTCTATTATCTTTTTGGTTTTTGCTGCATATTTAAGGTTTTCAAAAACGCAGAAATAGCCTAACGCCGTTTATGGTATTTTCTTATTTCCACAATGCTTCCTTCTTCAAGCCTCATTGCTCGCTGAACAGCTATTGGAATGTCAATATAAAACCTCTCATACTCGCCCTTACCTCTCTTTGTTCTGGTGATGGCTCTACGAACCTCTAAAAGATAATGACCCGAGCTAAGAGATCTGGTTGCTAGCAGTTTATAGAGTGCCGTAATGGATCCAGCTGATAATGCTTTATAGAGGGACATCATTTTAGGGCCTTGCAAATATTCCAGAACCTTTCTTATTTCTTCAACTGAAGGAACATCTTTTTTGTCTTTGGATTTTTTCGCTTCAGGCACAGTGCGTCGCCCTCAGTCAAAAGTAAGAAAGCTAAAGATTTAAATCCTTGCCTAGCAGTTGAATTTGCCTCTACGGGCGTTGCTTACCGAAACAACCAATAATTTTTTTATTTTACTAAAATTTTTAAAATAAAACAAATGACCTTTACATTTGCAATCACTGGATCCAAAGTTTTTTACTACGCTTGAAATCTTGGCAAGATTGCGGGAAACCTCACACTCCACATCCTTATTTGGAAATATTTTTGCAGCAGCAATAGCAGCAACTGGACTTATGAGAAGGTAGTCAATGTGCCAATGTAAATTCCCTTTCTTCTCTTTGTTCAACCTTCCATACCGTTCCAATCTTTTCTCCAAATAAACAGTTTTGCCAAGTGCGGAGCCAACATAGCAGTAGTAGCCTTTTGAAAAAAATATTTTGCCCAGACTACCTATTTTTATGCTAGAATTTTTTCGAAGTTTTACGACAAGTATGTAACTTCCTTTCATAAAAATAATTATGTTTCTTAGAAGTTTTTTAATGGCCTAAGGCATGCTGAACCTGTGAATAATAAAGATAAATCTCAAATAATAATCCAGATACTGCCGTAACAACTCCTCCGAGCAGTATAAACATTCCAACATCACCACGAGAAAGGCTATGCCTATGTTCATTGCAATATAATCGAAAGAATTTTTCATCCCTAGGAGTTGTTTTAACATTTTCTTTAACTACCCTGGGAAAAAGTTCTCCTTTTCTATAACCTGCCACCCACTTGTAATTATCCGAGTACGCAGTGAGTTCGGTAGTTTTTGTTATTATATTTCCATTTTGATCCACATACCCCTCTATTTTAGGTTCCACTATAAATCCTTCTTGAGATAACCTTTTTTGAAGATCGTCAAAATCTTTTGTTAACCAACTATACCTCACTGCCATAATTAACTAATGCCTGAAAAACGATTTAACCTTGAATCGAAAAAGGTTAAATTTATAAATGAATATAACATAGTTCAACAAGTGATGTTATGCCGTTGAGACCCGGAAGAACAACCAAACAATTGGAAAGGCCGTACACAAGGGTAAGCAGAAGCAAGCCCAAAAAAAGTTATGTAGTTGGAGTGCCTTTCCCAAAACTGCACCAGTTTGAAATGGGTTCTAAACAGGGCGATTACAATGTCACGATGCATCTCATATCAAAAGAAGGCGCGCAGATTAGAGATAATGCACTAGAGGCGTCAAGAATAGTTGCGACAAGATTTTTGGAAACCAAGCTGGGAGCGAATTTCTTTTTTAAAATTCTTGTTTTTCCACATCATGTTATACGCGAACATGCTATTGCACAGGGAGCGGGGGCAGACCGTTTTTCGCAAGGAATGAGGCACAATTTCGGCCATCCTATCGGCACAGCTGTCCAGATAAAAGAAGGGCAGAAAATTATGATGATGCGTGTCAATAAATTGAATTTTGCCACAGCAAAGGCAGCCTTGCGCAGGGCAAGCTTGAAACTCCCTGTCACAACAAGGGTTGAAGTTGAGGAATAATTCAGTTTCTCCTTCTAATGAAATATTCTGCCTCTAAACCTTTTTTAAAATCTAGTGGAAGAGTAAAATATTTGATCCAAGCTATGACTTCTAAAAATTCCTCATATGGCAGTTCTCTTATTTCTCTTCTGACTTCTGCTAATTCGCCAGTAACAATACGTGTTATAGGCGGGACTAACGCATAAAAAGAATTTGATATTCCTTCCAATTTGTCTATAATATTTTTAGTTTTACGCATTACTACCAGAAGAGGTTTTAAGGATTTAAGTTTTTCAAAAATCCTTGCGGGCGTTGCTTACCGAACCAACCAACAATTTAATTTATTAACAAAAATCAAAATCTAATTATGAAATACATCCTGTGGTTCAAGGAAATGAAAAAAGATGACTTTGGCCTGGTTGGCGGGAAGGGATACAATCTCGGTATAATGGCTCAAATGAAGCTCCCTGTTCCTCCCGGCTTTAACGTAACGACAAAGGCATTTGACGAGTTTTTAGAGGTTACAAAAATAAAAAGCAAGATCAAAAAATTGATAGATGAATGCGATGTGGAAAACACAAAAAAATTGCTTGAAACCTCAAATAAAATAAAAAGGTTGATAGTCAGTCAAAGGGTGCCGACAAAGATGAAAACAGAAATTATACAATCTTACGGCAAACTACCTGGAAAGGCAAATACATTGGTTGCCGTTAGGAGCAGCGCTACGGCAGAAGATTTGCCTGGATTAAGTTTTGCAGGGCAACATGCTACCTTTTTGAATGTTAAAGGAAAGGAGGATTTGGTTGAGGCAGTGAAAAAATGCTGGGCCTCTCTTTACGAGCCGAGAGCAATATTCTACAGGGCAAAAAATAAAATTTTCGACGTAAGCATTTGCGTTATTGTTCAACAAATGGTAAATGCTGAAAAAAGCGGGGTTATGTTCACAATAAATCCCACTACTGATGAGGATCAAATAATTATTGAGGCATGCTGGGGATTGGGTGAGTTACTAGTGCAGGGCAAGGTTGAACCGGATCGATACATAGTTTCGAAGAAAATGAAGATGATGAAGAAGAAAATTGGCGAAAAACATATTATGATGATAAGAAATACTGCTGGGAAAAATATAGAGGCTGCTGTGCCAAAAAGTTTGATTAGCTCACAGGTTCTGATGGATAGAGAAATTTTGCTACTCGCAAGATATGGTGTTGTTTTGGAGAATCACTATAAGAAAGCGCAGGATGCAGAGTTTGCTGTAGAAAAAAATAGAATGTATATTGTTCAGACAAGGGCTGTAACCACAGAGGCGAAGATGGAGAAGGGAGAGGTAAAAGGTAAAATAATATTAAGGGGATTGGGCTCTTCACCTGGAATTGCTGCAGGCCTTGTGAAAATTGTTAAGACGTTGAAAGATTTGGCAAAAGTTAAGCAGGGTGACATACTTGTGACAAAGATGACCTCGCCGGATATGGTTGTGAGCATGAGCAGATCTGTTGCAATTGTTACGGATGAAGGTGGTGTGACGTGCCATGCATCGATAGTAGGAAGGGAGATGGGTTTGCCTGTTATAGTTGGGGTACGCAATGCGACAAAAATTTTGAAAGACCGTCAGACCGTAACAGTGGATGCATACAAAGGTTTTGTTTATGCTGGTGCGATCCATGTCAGTGAAAAAGCTGCAGTTAGTATACTTGCAGGTGAAAAAACTAAAACGAAAATAAAGGTGAATTTGGTTTTTGCAGCTAATGCTGAGAAGGTTGCGAAGGTGACTGATGGCGTTGGACTGCTGCGAATAGAGCATATGATTACTCTATGTGGTATACACCCATCAAAGCTCGTTAGAGAAGGTCACAGCAAACAGTATACAAAAATTTTAGTAAATGGCATAAGGCCGATAGCAAAGGCATTTGGAAAAAAACGTGTATGGGTTAGAACTCTTGATGCAAGGTCGGATGAGTTTAGAAATCTTTCTGGCGGCAAGGAGGAGCCGCATGAGGGCAATCCGATGTTAGGATGGCATGGCATACGCAGAAGCCTGGATGAACCTAGTTTGTTGAGGGCAGAGTTTGAAGCGATCAAACAACTGCATAAGGAAGGTTATAATAATCTTGATATAATGCTGCCTTTTGTGATAAATGTTGATGAGGTGAAGAAAGCAAAAGCGATTGCAAAAGAAACAGCACTGCCTAAGGCTGCAAGAATTGGTATAATGGTAGAAACACCTGCTGCTGCATTGGATATAGAAGCATTCTGTAAGGAAGGGATTGCATTTGTAAGTTTTGGAAGCAATGATTTGTCACAGCTAACACTTGGTGTGGATAGAAACAATGCAAAGCTCGCTTCGCTGTTTACTGAAAAGCATCCTGCTGTTTTGAAGATGTTTAAGGAAGTGATAAAAACTTGCAAAAAATATAATGTTGAAACGTCTATATGCGGCGAGGCGCCAAGCAACTATCCAGAGATTGTTGACTATCTTGTAAAATGCGGTATAGACAGCCTGTCTGTTAATATAGATGCAATAGCAAAGGTCAGGAAGCAGGTTGCAGAAATTGAGAGAGATATTTCGATAAAACGTAAAAAATAAAATTGGGTTACCTTGATTCTCGCTCCATAAATTTGGTTATTATTTCAGCATCTTCTTCATTCAACCCCCATACATCCGCTAGGTATTCTTTAAAACCATCACGATTGGGGTTATACTCTTTTTGCAACAAGTTATTACAAACGCCAAATGAAGCCACTGCTCTAGATCTTGAACACCTGTAAAAAATATTCATTTTCATAGCCTCTGTTGTAGAGCCAAAAATTTCAGCTAAACTTTTAATATATTCCGGAAGTATTGTGGGCATTGCCCATGGGCCCGAATGTTTTGACATATTTATTAACTACTCACAGGTGGTATATAAATCTATCGGAACTAAATAGTTGCAAGAGTAAAGCTGTCTTGGTTTGAAGGAATTTTTTACTGGACTGTCTTGTTAACGTCAACTGCCATGGTTGGAAGTGTAATTTCTGCTATAGACTCGCTCAAAGCCTTGCTTCTCCTGTCTGCCAAGAACTGGGCCAATTCTACTACCAGTATCATAATAATGCAGCTTGTATCTATGAGCTGGAAGATCATTTCTGTGCCTATCATGCTGACCACGCCTATACTATGGCATGTCAGAAATAAATCTAGCCGGCTCAAGATACCTATATGCTTTGCGGTGGGGTTGAAATACCCTAAAATAGTATATAAACCTTCCTATTGTATGAGCTTTGTTGAATAATTCTTAATTTCAGCCTACTTTTTCAACAGAAAGTTAAATAAAGCAAAAACGAAGATAGGAAATATGAAAATAAATAAAAAAGCAGGTATTGTTGGGGGAATCGTTGGTGGTGTCACTGGTGCGTCAATAGGAGCGTTGTCAAGTTTAGGTCTTTCTCTACCAGAAAGGATATTGGTGGCATGTATTATTGGTGTTGTTGTAGGATTGATAGCAAATATTGCTTTGATGGGTAAATATCCTGAAGAATAAACTTATTTCTTGGGTTAAAAACGACTTTTTCAACAGAAGCTACTTATTCAACAAAGCTTATTGTATGGTTTTGCACAATTCATTCGTGGGTTCAAATCCCACCTCCCGCATGAAATTAATTTATTAAACTTTATTTAAAATCTATTCTAAATTGCCATATGGGTATCGTAGTTTTACATGTGCTCGCAGAGAGTACATTTAGTTATATTTATTAATGATAATATTTTTCATAGTGCCATATGGAAAAACACAAAACAGTAATCGTTGGAGCGGGTCCTGGCGGATTAAGATGCGCTAAAATTTTAGCAGAGAATGATGAAAAATTTATAGTTCTTGAAAGAAAACTAAAATTCGATAGAAAGATTTGTACTGGGCTTTGGGGTCTGACTGATAAAACATGTTATATGGGTTTGCCTAATAAGCTTTTTGGAAAAAAATTCAATAAGATATTAATATCAACACCATACAGAAAGATTGAAGTTAAATTAGAAAAGCCTTTTGTTGCTACATTGGATAGAAAAAAATTAAGTGAGTGGATGTACAAAGAAGCAAAAAAATCTGGAGCTAATATCGCTTTTAATTCTTCTGTTTCTAAGATAGAAAAAAATTATGTTATATCAAATGGTAAAAAAATATTTTTTGATTATTTGATTGGAGCTGATGGAAGTTGTTCAATTGTTAGAAAGAGTTTAGGATTATCTCAAAATATAGGAATGGCAATTCAATATTGGTTTAAAAGAGAATCCAAAAAAATTGAAGTCCATTATGATGCTGATAGATTTGGTCCTTGGTATATCTGGGTTGTACCACATAAAGGAATTACCTCAATAGGAACTGGTGGTGGTCCGAAAATAATGCCAATAAAGAAAATGAAAGATAATCTGATAAAATGGTGTGCCGAAAATGAGTATGATATTTCTGATGCAAAATTTGAGGCTGCCCCAATTTGCTATGATTACAAAGGGTATAGTTTTAATAATAAATTTTTGATTGGTGATGCTGCAGGGTTGCCATCGGGTCTTACGGGAGAAGGAATATATTTTGCTATGGCTTCTGGAGAAGATGTAGCTAAAATTATTATCAACAATAATCACAAGCCCATTTTAATTAATAAAATATTAGACATCAAAAAGAAACATGAGTTAATTCTTAAAACATTTATGTTAAATAAAACCCTTGAAAAAGTTGAATATAATTTATTATTATCACTTTTAAAATTCAAGTTTTTTGATAAGATGGTAATTGACCTAGTGGCTTAAACTTCCAGTCCAGATTAATCAGATTAAAGTGATTCTCTATGGGTTCAAATCCCAGCCTCATCGTTGATATAACAGTTCAATATTTAAGTTTTAATTGAAGGTTAAATGTAATGCTGTACGAAGGAACATTCGCGCAATTGAAGAGGAGAGTGTCAAAATACTTTTTTTTGGACGAACGAAGGTCAAAGTACTTTTTTTTCGATGAATGTTTTGCAAAAGGAGCAAGTGAAAGACGTAAACGAAATGCTATGAGGGAAATTTATCAGACCATTTTGAGAAAATATCCCGTAGCAATACCGGAAAGCGTTTTGCATCTGAAAATAGCTATTGCCTCTTGCCTCTACAGGGATTTGAAGGATATGCGCAAGGTTGCAAAAGTCCTTGGCTGCAGCCAATCAAGTGTTCTCAGGTATATACCAAAAGAGATAAAGAAGAATGGTGGATTTTCTAATGGGACGTAGGCTTTGCTCTTTCTTCTTTCATGTTTTTCTGATTTTGATTTGCCTCAAGTAAAAGCCTTTCCAATCTTTTTTTGCATGTTATAGCAGTTTCAATCCTTGGAAGGTAGAACTGGCTTGGCATTTCCGCGCGTATAGTTTTCTTTTGTTCTGAACATACTGGGTTGGGGCTTGATGATATTGCCTTTAGCGGGTATCCATAACAGCCACATGTTATAGCCTGTTCCTCATCACCGCAATAAAACATTTTCCTGTATCTTGCAATCTCCTCCAACTCTTTTATTTGCTGACTCATATATTGCGTTATTTTGTTTTTCGACATTCTGAATATGCCTACCGTCATGGGATAGCTGGTTGTTGTATGCAGCAGTATCC
>Ga0315289_10011523_pt1 | contig 12530 bp, 9 predicted proteins | sample YL17G11_40_MG_FD_203452 | JGI IMG/M metagenome (GOLD analysis project Ga0315289, IMG submission 203452) | Sediment microbial communities from Yellowstone Lake, YNP, Wyoming, USA - YL17G11_40 | ecosystem: Environmental > Aquatic > Freshwater > Lake > Sediment | place: USA: Wyoming | collected...
GCATGATCCGCTGCCCAATAATCCGTATCTTCACTACGAAGACAACGAAGGCATCGTGACCTTCGGCGTTCCCTGGGGCAAGAACAGCACCGATTCGCTGCACTTTACCATTCACTTCTTTCCCGCCTACGAGCGGACCGGCACGATCAAGGACGATAACGGCAGAGTGCGCGTCATGTTCACGCACAATGAAAAGACCGGCGTCGGCACCGCGGTCTATTATGATGAAAACGGCAACGAGGTCGGTTCCGAATGATCACAGGAAGAACCATGAATAAAACCGCTATCCGTCTGTCTCTCTGGTTTTCCGCTCTCTGCCTCCCCGCCTGTGCGGCGGAGGCGGAGAGCACCGTCGTTCTGGAACCCAGCGTAGCGCGGTATGACGTGGACGCCATGCCCAAAGACCCCCTGGCGTCGGCCTTTTTCTCGGCCACGCTGCCGGGCACCGGGCAGCTTTACAACAAAGAATACTTGCGCGGGGCCATCACCGGCGCCTGCTTCTGGGGAAGCATTCTGGCCATTGATTACTGCCTCTGGCATTGGGAAGTGCTCAACACCGACACGTTTTACATCGAAGAGGCGTACGGGAACCCGCCGCCGGTGCATCAGGCCTATTCGCTGAAGCCGGAGAGCGAGATGGTCGGCCTGCCCACGGGCGAGAAAGTCCTCCTGGGTACCACGATCGCCCTGGCCGCCGCGTCCTACGTATGGGGCATCTACGATTCCTATCAGGGCGCCAAGCGTTATAATCTGAATCTGGCGCTCAGGGACGTGAAGAAGCTGTCGTTTGACGCGGGCGTCGACCCGGTCGGCAAACGCGCTGAAATCAAGGTGCGCTATCTTTTCTGATTGCAGAAGGAGAAATTCATGATGTCAAGAAGCCTTTCCGTCATCGCCGCCGCCTGCGCCGCCGCCTTTTTCTTCTGCGCGGACAATCCGGCCGGTCCCAAAGATACCAGCAATTCCCTATGGCATGCCTTCAAGACCGCGCAGGACATTCCGGACACGCTGTATTACGGGGATGAGGTCACCTGCATAATCGCCGTAGGCGATTCGGATGGTTCGCCGGTCACGGCGTCGGTTTCGGGGCTGCCATCAAGCGCCTGGTTCGTCAGCCAGACCGGCGACACCGCGCTCATCACGCTCACGCTGACCGGCGACAGCCTGCAGTATGATTCGCTGTATACCATCTCCATTATCGCGCATGGCGGTTCAACCGTGGACGCGGAAACCTTTACCTATGCCGTACAGGTGATCGACTCCACGCGGCTGGGAGGATTGCGGACGCTGGCGGTTGGCATGTGGTGGCGGGGCATCAAGGGCGATACGCTGGAACAGAAAAAAGATTCCGCCAATACCATCTTGTATACCTATGATACCACGCTGTATCATACCTTCAATACCGTGACCGGGACCCAGGCGATCAACGGCGGACTATGGTATGTGATCGAATCGTGGGACACCTGCATCGATTCGGGCACGGTCCGCCACGAATCGAAGTTCTTCCAGCATACGGCCCAGAGCGAAAAGATGCTGATCAGCATCAACAGCCAAACGCACGACACGGCCAGCTACAAACTATTTGAGCTTCCGTTGCGCCAGGGGAATTCGTGGGAAATGTTCGATACGTCAATCGATACCGCTGTGCGGATAGCCATGGGCGCGCTCTCAATTCCTCTTCTTGCCCATTACGGCCTCAATGCCGGCGCCGGCGTCTTCGGCGCCGCCACCTACCGGTTTGACGGACGCGACATGTCGTGCTTTGAGGTCGACGATACGCTGCGATCTTCGGGCCGCTATATCGTGGATACCACCATCGTGCTTCTCGCCGACACCATCGTCACCCGGGGTGATACCGTGGCCGTTGCGCGTTCCACGACCACGACCCGCATGTATCTCTCCCCGGACCTCAGCATTCCTCTCTGGTCAAGCGATCTGGAGATTGCCCTGGATTCGAACTCGGTGAGCCTGGTCGTGCAGCATTCCGCCAAGAAGAGCGGGACCGTCATTTCGGCATATTTCGACCCGCGCGCAAACGATACGCTGGCGCTGGGGCCGTAGCGACATTTAGGGAGGAAGAAGTGGGCAACAGAAACGCAAAGCAGAAGCGCGCATCAGTGGCGGTACTAGTGTGTGGAAGATCGGTCAAGCGATCGAAAATGCGCAAGCTCGGGATATTAAAAGGGAAGGCGACATTCCGTATTCATCGCAATTTAAAAATGTCGGACGCTGAAATACTCGCCGCGTGATATTCCGTCTTCTCTTCACCCGAACAGTTCCTGCTGCCCCGACACTATCCTCTCAAATGTCAATCCCACGCATCCTAAAATCGATTCCGCGATCGGCCGGATCTGCGCGTCGATATAATGCTCATAATCCAGCGCCGCCGCTCGCTTTTCCACGGGCTGCGGCCCGTCTCTGGTGATAAAATAGGAAATCATTGAGCGCGGCTCGTCAAGCAGTTTCGCCGCCTGCGCATGCGGCGGCACATTGACCGTGTATTCATCGAGATGTTTGCGCAGGCGCTTCCGGTAGACCAGCTTGTCGTCGACCCGGCCTGCGCGCACCGCATCCACGGTCGCGCGTATATACTCCTCCACCGGCTTTCCCTGAAATACGCGGAGATAGAGTTCGTGCTGGAACTCGCGCGCCATTTCGGTCCAATCGGTGCGCGCGGACTCCAACCCCTTGAAGTGCAGCACCAGCGACCCGTTTTCCATGGTCGTTCCGCAATACCGCTTTTTGCTCCCGATATCGGTGCCGCGGATGGGCGGCATGAAAAAATGCAGGAAACGCTCCTCGAATTCCAGCTCCAGGCATGATTCCGCGCCAAAGCGGTCGCGAAGACAGGCGCCCAGCCACTCATTGACGCGTGCGACTATCCGGCGTCCCAGATCGGGGCAATCCGGTTCCGGATTGTCCGGTCCGGCCAGCAGGAACAGAGAATCCGTATCGCCATAAATCACGCGCACGCCGAACTCCTTCTCAATGAACGCGGCTGTCTCCTTGAAGACGAACTGGCCGGTTCCCGTGATGGTCTGCGCCAGGTCCCAGGAAAAAAAACGGCATCCCTGCGTGCCCAGCACGCCGTAAAAGCTGTTCATCAGGATCTTGATGGCCTGCGCCAGGTACGGATTTTTCTCGGTGCGCGCCTTTGCGCGGGCGGCCATGAGTTCGCGCAGGATTTCGGGCAGTATGGTTTCGTCGCGCGCGAACGACGGGCCCACCGGGCCCTGGATGCGGTTTGCGGAACGGGATATATGGCCCAGCGGGTCGATCAGAAACGTCCGGATGATGGTGGGATAGAGACTTTTGAAATCACAGACCAGCACATTCCTGTAAATGCCCGGCACCGTGTCCATCACATAGCCGCCCGAAAGCGGTTTGCCGGGTGCAGCCACGTCGACTACATCATTGGCCACGAACCCCTTGCGGTGCAAAAGCGGCAGGTACAGATATTCGAAGGAGGCCACGCTGCCGCCGCCGCGGTCTAAAAGCAGTCCCGAGCGCCGGGTCCGCTGCACGGCATTGGGCAGAATGCCCGCGGTATCGAATATCCTTCGCGTCAGTCGCACGTCGTCCAGATTGTAGCGGGCCAGCGCGGCCTTGTCGGAAGCATACAGATGATCGATATGCGCGATTTTTTCGCGTCCGGTCGTGGTGATGGATTTGTGTTCGCCCAGCAGTTCCGATGCCACAAAGTCAAGCGAATACTCCTCAAAGGTCTGCTGGTTGGCGCGCAGCATGAAGGGCGCGTCCATGACCACGCGGCCGCTGATGCGCACCACCTTGTTCGTGTAGCGCCGCTGCGATTCCACCACGCGCGCCGTACCTTCGCGGCCCAGGGCAAAGGGGACGTTGTTGGCGGCGCAGCGCTTTTCGAGGTGCGAAAGGTCGAAATCAACCACATTCCAGCCCAGAATGATGTCTGGGTCCTCGTCCTTTACATGCGCAAGGAACCGGCGGAGGCAATCCGCCTCGTCGCGGCACCAGCGCACCGCCGGATTGTCCGGACCGTCACCGACCATGAAGCAGATGTCCGCCGTGCCGCCGCACCCGATGCAATAGAGCGCGCCGGTGGCCACGTTGTTTTCGATATCAACGGTCATCACCGACAATGGGGCTTCCGCCTCCGCGCCGCGCACGACCGGATTGTGCATCTCCACGATGCCGTTGCGCCCGAGCATGGGTCCGCGCGCCTCGAATCCGCCTTTGACAAATCGTTCCATGAGATAGCGGTCCACGGGATAGCAGTCGGATTCAAGGACGCGCACGCCGTTGCGGCGCAGCTCCTGCGCCGCATCCAGCATGGCCGCATAGGCGGCAAAGTAGCAGCAATCGACCTCCTGGTGGTCCATGGTGCGCATGGGCAGCGGCCTGCGCTCGACGCACGCATGCGTCAATGCCTCAAGCGTCGTGCGCACCACGAAGAACAGCGGCCGGAAATCGTCGATCACGATCCGTATCGGCCGGCCGTCTTCACCCCTGGCCCAGAGCGTGATGAGATACCTGCCGCCGCTGTCGTAGCCCGAGGCGGTAAGAAGAAAAGCGCGGATGGTGGAGGAAGGAGAAGGCATGTGATGGAAACCGCGACCCCTTGAATTCCAGTGACCTCACCCCTGCGCCCCTCTCCGCCAGGAGAGGGGACAATACTTTATGCAAATAATCAGCTGCTAGAGCCAAACTCAAGGCCCTTCTCCGCCAGGAGAGGGGAATGGTATTGTCCCTTAACGAAGGCCGCAGGGATAGGCCAATAGCTTCTAAACTCCTGAACCGCAACAGCCGAATACGAGCACGATTACGAACCGGCATTAGCTCCTAAGCTCATGAACTCCTGAACTCTCATATAACTCATACATCTCCGCCGGCGTCATTTCCGTGGTCACGTCAATCGTCAATACCTTCGCGCCCTGGGATTGATACCAATCAATAAGCGGCGCGGTTTCACGCTCGAAAGAGACGATTTTTCGTTTGAAAATATCGATGTCCGCGTCATCACGCCGGCTCCGGTCCTCATGGCCCGCGCCTTTGTCCGCGCGCACCTTTCGCTCATAGGCGACCCCCGCTGGACAGCGCAGGTATATGATGGCTTCCGCCTTCACGCCCATAGCCGCCAGTCCGCGCGCCTGACCCATATGCCGGGGAATACCGTTGAGCACCAGCGCGTCGTTCCCGCTCCTGCATCCGCGCCCGCTGATGAACGCCTCGATGATCCGCCGGGCGACGGGGAAATGCGCATCGTCCAGCAGCCCGCCGTTCATCACCGTGCGCACATAGGCCTTGTCGCCATCGGACAATCCGGCATCAAAGGATCCGGCCAGCACCATGCGCAGATGTTCGCCAAAGTCAAGGTGGCGAAAGCGGCGCGCCGGGGATGATGCGCGGCGTTCGATCAGCGCGCCCAGCGGCGATTTGCCCGCATTGGATTGGCCGAAAAGAAGGACCGCGTTCATGGGTGCGCGTTCGGCGGCAGGGATTGGCTCGATCGGGTGCACCAGGCGATAATGTCCCGGTATTTCAGCTCTCCCCCATACAGGTCCAGCGCGCTGCCCACGGTAAAATCGAGGCGTCCTTTGCCGAGTTGCCGGATACGAGCAAGGTCATCCAGCGACCGAACGCCTCCGGCATACGTGACCGGGATAGGTGAAGCTGCCAGCAATACCGCGAGGGCTTCATCAATTCCCTGCCGCTTTCCCTCCACATCCGCGGCATGGACCAGAAATTCGTCGCAAAAGCCGGCAAGCCTTCCAAGAGTTTCGCGCGATATCGCCACATCGGTGAATTTCCGCCAGCGATCAGTGACGATCAGGTATCGGCCGCCTTTTTCTTTGCAGCTCAAGTCCAGCACCAGGCGGTTTTTCCCGACAGCGCGACTGATTTCCGCAAGCCGCTTTTCGTCAATGGCGCCTTCGCGAAAGACATATGAGGTGACGATGACATGGGAAGCGCCGGCATCGAGGAACGAGGCGGCATTCGCCGGAGTTATGCCGCCGCCAACCTGAAAGCCGCCAGGATACGCGGCAAGGGCTTCTCGGGCTGCAGGTTCGTTGCCGGGCCCAAGCATGATGACATGCCCGCCGGCAAGATTGTCTCGTTTGTAGAGTTCGGCAAAATAGCGGGGCGGCGCATCGGTTTCAAAATTGGTTTGCGGCGCGCATGCGGGATCATCCGACAGCGTACTGCCGATGATCTGCTTGACTATGCCGTTATGAAGATCAATGCATGGTCGGAAATTCATAGGTCTGATGGCCTGGTATTTGCTTTTAAATATACGTGATTACCAACGAAACCTCTTTACATTCATTGTATTCATAAACCATATTATCTAAGCCTATGAATCGACTGCCTTTTATAACCGTTGTCATTCCGGCCTACAACGAAGAATTCTCGCTGCCCGAGACACTCAGAGCGCTTAAGCGGCAGGAATACCCGGGCCAATACGAGATTCTCGTTGTTGATAATGCCTCCACAGACCGCACCGCGGAGATCGCTCGTTCCATGGGCGCGCGCGTTATCGAAGAGACGCGCCAAGGCTATGTGCATGCGATCCGGCGCGGTTTTGGCGCTGCGAACGGCGAAATCATCGCCTGCACCGATGCAGACACCCTCGTGGCGCCCGATTGGCTAGACCGCATGGCCCACATCCTTGAGCCTGAGGATGTAGTTGCCACCAGCGGCGCATTCCGGTTCTTTGACGGCCCCTGGTGGATACGAATGTTGGGACGGCTCTTTGGCGGCTGGAACTGGCACCTTGCCGGCGCAAATATGGCAGTCAAGAAAACGGCATTCCAGCATGCCGGCGGCTTTAATGGTCATATCAACCTTGGCGCTGATGTGGAGCTGGGCTTCCGCATGAAAAAAATCGGCAGGCTCGTTATCGATCCCTCGCTGATCGTGCACACATCATCGCGCCGTTTCTCTCTGGCCTTCTGGACGACGATTTTTCATTATTATGTCAATGATCTCTGCCTGGTGCTGTTCCGCAGGCCGCTGTTTTACGAATTTGCCAATTACCGGCTGGGTCCGGCAATGGCCATACGCGGCATGTCGGCGTTCCGTTTTGCAGCTCCTGCACTCATTATGCTGTTCTTTATCGGATGGATGGAATCGCCGGACAGCCAGTTCATGGGATCGGTGTTCGCCCGCGGCACCCGGCAACCGCAGGTGGCGCTGACCTTTGATGACGGTCCCAGCGGCTACACGGCCGGGATCCTTGATACCCTTGCCGCCTATCACGTTCCCGCGACCTTTTTTGTCATCGGCGAAAACGCCGCCCGCCATCCCGATCTGGTGAAACGCGCCATAGCCGAAGGCCATGCCATCGGCAATCATACCTGGTCACACCCTATATTATCCGCAATGCAGTCATCCGCGGAACTGGAACGCCAGCTTGACCGGACCGATGCCGTAGTCCGGGCGGACGGTGCGTCGAACGATCGCTTTTTCCGGCCGCCGCACGGCTGGCGCTCGCCGGGAATGCTCCGCTGCTGCGCAAAAAAAGGATATACCGTGGTGACCTGGACCGTTGACGCGCGCGACTGGATCCATTCGCCGCCCCGGACCATCGAGCACCATGTGCTTGACAGAATAAAACCCGGGGCCATCATTCTTCTGCACGACGGACTCGAGCTCAGGACCGATCCCCAAATGGATGGCATCGGCGAAGCGCTTTCCGTGATCATCCGTCAACTGCGCGCGCAGGGCTATACCTTCGTGACCGTGCCGGAGCTCTATGCCGAATCGCAGAAGACCGCGCCGCCGCAATTCAATCCTCTCGCGCTGGCGCAGGAGATTTCGCAGGACGTCCGCCAGGAGTTGCTCGAAGTGCGGCAGGCCATCAGGTTTCCACGAACGCGCGGAAATAGTCAATAGTCCTCGCCAGTCCTTCTTCCAGCGGGATTGCCGGTTCCCAGCCAAGGATGGATTTCGCCAGCGAAATATCGGGCTTGCGTTGCGAAGGGTCGTCGGCCGGCCGGTCGCGATACACCAGGCGCGACGAGGATCCGGCAAGCCGTACCACCGTTTCGGCAAGTTGCTTAATGGTGAATTCCCCGGGGTTCCCCAGGTTCACCGGACCAATGGTCATCTCCTGGTCCATCATACGCAGCATGCCTTCGATGAGGTCGTCCACATAGCAGAACGATCGCGTTTGCGCGCCGTCACCGTACAACGTGATATCTTGATTGCGCAGCGCCTGCATGATGAAATTAGATACCACGCGGCCGTCGTTGGGGTGCATGCGCGGGCCATAGGTATTGAAAATGCGGATAACTCTGATGTCAACCTTGTTCTGGCGGTGATAATCGAAAAAGAGCGTTTCGGCCACGCGTTTGCCTTCGTCATAGCAGGCGCGCAGCCCGATGGGATTCACATTGCCCCAGTATTCCTCGCGCTGGGGGTGCATGGCGGGATCGCCGTAGACCTCGGACGTGGACGCCTGCAGCACGCGCGCGCGCACACGCTTGGCAAGACCGAGCACGTTGATCGCGCCCATCACGCTGGTCTTGACCGTCTTGACGGGATTGTACTGGTAATGCACCGGCGACGCGGGACAGGCAAGGTTGAAGATCCGGTCGACCTCCAGAAAAACAGGCATGGTGATATCGTGGCGTAATAGCTCGAAATTCCTGAAATCCATGAGGTGATGAATATTGTCTTTGCTGCCGGTAAAGTAATTGTCGAGGCAGATCACGTCGTGCTTTTCGCGAACAAGGCGTTCGCACAGGTGCGAGCCCAAAAAGCCCGCGCCGCCGGTGACGAGAATGCGCATAGGGGAATTCCTTTATCTAGGGCTATGAGATTGTTGGGATTTAAAAATATAATAATCCCGGAGCCGGCCCCCGGCCGGCCTTTCAACCTTTTGCCATCACTTCCCTGATCACATTTGTCAATTGTTCCACGGAATACGGCTTGGGCAGAACGCCCGAAAACCCGAAGACGCGGAACTCCGAGAGCGCGCGGTCGTTTGAGTAGCCGCTCGATACCACGCCGCGCGCCTGCGGGTCGAGTTTGCGGAGCCGCAGCATGCATTCGGTGCCGCCCATGCCTCTGGGCACGGTCAGATCGAGTATCGCAAGGTCAAAGGGTTCGCCGGATTCCATGGCCTCCTGATACAGCCTGACGGCCGCTTCGCCGTCGGGAGCGGCCGCAACGCTGAAACCCAGCCGCGTCAGCAGCGCCACCGCGGCCGCGCGCACCATTTCCTCGTCATCCATCACCAGTATCCTGAGTCTTTTTCCGGCTTCATCGTGCGGGCGATCGACGCCGGCGGCGGCAACCGGCTGGGCCGCGGGCAGGTAGACGCTGAAGGTGCTGCCTTTTCCCATCGTTGATGTAACGGTAATCATGCCCTTATGTTTGCGCACGATCGCATAGGCGCCGGTAAGCCCCAGTCCGCTGGCGTTTTCGCGCGTAGTAAAAAACGGGTCGAAAATCCTGGCAAGAAGCGCGGGGGGAATGCCATGCCCTTCGTCGCGGACCGAGACCTTTACATACGCGCCATGCGGAAGCCTGTCTCCGGACATGGGCGCATGCTCATTGGCGATCCCCTCCATGCCGATGGTGATGTTTTCCGCGGCAATGGATATCGTCCCCCCATTCGGCATGGCCTGCTCGGCATTTGCCACGATGGCCTGGAACGCCTGGTCGATCTGCCCCTTATCGATAATCACCGGGAACAGTTCGCGGTCGATATCCAGTTCATAGTCCACGGTCGACCCGCTCAGGTAATAGCCGATGGAGTCCGAAATGAGTTCGGCTATGGACGCCGGCGCGGTCACGGGATCTCCCCCGCGCGAAAAGGTGAGCAGGCGGCCGGTAAGCCTGGTGGCGCGGAAGGCGGACTTTTCGGCTTCGTTGATGAACCCGTAATATTCGCTTTCAGGTCGCAGGCCGAGTTTGGCAACGAACAGATTATTCACTATACTCGTAAGAAGATTGTTGAAATCGTGGGCGATGCCGCCGGCCAGAATTCCCACGGTCTCGAGCTTTCTGGCTTGCAGCAGCTCCTCTTCCAATCGTTGCTTTTCGGTAATGTCCCGGAAAACGATCACCACGCCGGTCACCGCTCCGGCGCTGTCGCGGATGGGGGCGCCGCTGTCGGCGATGCGGCGCTCCGCTTGGTCGCGGGCTAAAAGCAGCACATCCGTGGGCAGCTCGATTATCGCGTTCGAGGCGATAATGCCGGCCACCGGATCAGCCACCGGCTGCCTTGTGTTGATGTCGACAATGCGCAAAACCTCGCTGATCGGCCGGGCCATGGCATCGCCAAAACTCCAGCCGGTCAAATCCTCGGCCACCTTGTTCATCAAAACGATGCGGCCCGAAAGATCGGTGGTAATAACGCCGTCGCCGATGGAGCGCAGGGTCACGGCCAGCCGCTCTTTCTCTTCGGACAAGGCCTCCTGCGTCTTTAAGCGCCGGGCCAGCTCATCCTGCAACTGGCGGTTCGTATGGTCCAGTTCGGCGGTGCGCTCCCGCACGCGGACTTCCAGTTCGTCGCGCGCCCGCACGATGGTTTCGCGCGCCCGGTTGCGTTCGGTGATATCGCGCGCGATCACAACGAACCCCTGCAGCTCATGCTGTTTGTCAATCATGGGCGTGCGGGAGATGGACACCGGGACGGCGGCCCCGCCGGCGCCGGTCAGGACCGCCTCCACGTCGCGCAAAGGCCGGGCGTCCCCCGCGGGACCGTCGAGGCGCAGGAACCGGTCTATGGGCGCGCCGATCAACTCCCGCCGGGCGCATCCGCACAGCGCCACCGCGGCATCGTTCGTTTCGGCGATGCCGCCGTCTTTCCGGATGAGAAACAGCGCGTCCGACATGGTATCGATGATCCGCTCGGCGGCCGCATGCGGAGTGAGGGTAAAAAGCTCATAGCGCCACATCGCAAAGGCGATCATGACGTCGGCAATGGCAAAACCAAGCGTGGTCAGCTCCGGGGCCTGGATCTTGAAATAGGAAAGCCCGATTTCTTCAATCAACCCGAGCATCATGGGCATGACAAACCCGAACAGCACGAGTTGGGCCTGCAACCGGCGGGTCTTTTCGGCGCAGCCGCGGTAATAGCGCAGGCAGACCAGAAAAACCAGCACCAGCAGGCCGATGGTCCACAGCGCATTAAGGTGATACCAGAGATTGTTGGGAATGGTATACGACCATCCCCAGAATTGACGCACCGGTCCGCCGGTAATACGGTCTGTCAATAAATCGATGCCGATGAATACCAGCGCCGGCGCATAGATCAGTGCCGCGACCCGGGGCTGTCGCATCAACGACGACCGCCCTGTATAGACGAACGCGAAATGGAGCAGAATGGGAAAGATCAGCGGACCCAGGTCCGAAAGCTTGAGCCAGAAGCGCGCAACGGCCAGGGAATCCGCCTGCCGGTAGCCGAATTCGGTCAATCCCCAGTAGGCGACCGCGATGGAGAATGCGAGAAAGAGGATATTGACGCGGTTGCGCGTGTCCCTGGCGAATACCATGGCGCCCAGGAAAAGACTGATAAGGGCGCTTGCTAAAGAGATAAAGGCGTATAGATTCATGAAAAATCCTAAATCCTAATCTCTAAATCCTAAACAAATCCGAAATTCGAAATCCGAAACAAATCCAAACAGCAAAAACCAAACCGATTGAAGTCCGCAATGCCGCCGCCCCGCACGATCAACTCCCGCGCGCCGGAAGATTACGCGCGGGGGCATTCAATATTATAGCGAGGATTCGATGGATTCATGAATGATGCGGTTCTTTCCTGACTGTTTTGCGCGATACATGAGCTGATCGGCCGCGCTCATCATATCGGTTATGCTTGCGGCCGGCATGGCATAATTCGCCACGCCTATGCTCAGGGCTATGGGCCACGAATGCTCCCTGGCCTTGGCAAGGACCGCCGCCTGAATGCGCTCCCCCACAGCCAGAGCATCGGAAGGCCCGGTTTCGGGCAACAGCAGCATGAATTCATCACCGCCGATCCTTGCCATGCCGGTTGGAGGCTTTTCAAATCTGCTGGCGAAAGGTCATAAGGGATAAAATAGGTTTCGGAGTTGAAGAGTTCAGCCGCCGTCGTCCTGTGCTGGACTACTCGCCGTCGCGCAGCCGCTATGGCGGAGCACGGTGGCGGCCAAGAGAGTTCAGGTGATAATGCAAGTTCGTACTCGTACTCCTACTCGTACTCGACATTTGCATAGAATGATTTTCGAAACATTGTTTATAACCCATGTGCCCGGAACCCCGTACCGCCTTTAATTCCCCATGATTCCGGCGTTAGGGCGGGCTTAGGCGCGCCTTTGTTGGAATCAGGAGAATAATGGTTCCGGGGTTTCGCCCGCGGCCGACGGTTTCAAATACGCCGCTTAATCCGCGCCCCAAAGCCGCGAAAATGTTATTTTAGCAACGGTCTTCCGGCATGACCCCGGACAGATCGGTCGACCCGTCTTGTTTCTATGCGAAAGAACAGCGCCATGACGAACGCAACCCAAACCATCGATGTCTTCCGCTATACCGATCACCTGCGCCTTCTTCGCGATCTTTAT
>Ga0315289_10011524_pt1 | contig 12530 bp, 5 predicted proteins | sample YL17G11_40_MG_FD_203452 | JGI IMG/M metagenome (GOLD analysis project Ga0315289, IMG submission 203452) | Sediment microbial communities from Yellowstone Lake, YNP, Wyoming, USA - YL17G11_40 | ecosystem: Environmental > Aquatic > Freshwater > Lake > Sediment | place: USA: Wyoming | collected...
CGCTCGTGCTTCCCGTAAACGTAGAGCATGGCCATGGCGAACGGGGCAATGGCATAGACCAGCGAATAGGAGAGCTCCAGCACGCTCGGCAGCAGCGCGCCCAGCGACTCGATGGCCCCCCGCAGCCCCCAGTCGTTCAGCAGTATGCGGTCCCAGGCCACCCAGGTAGGCTCGTACTGATGAGTGTGGTGGGCGGGGGCGAACCAGCCCATCTCCCGGTAGGCCAGCAGCATCAGAGGGGCTGGGTACCAGTCGCGGAGCGCCGCGAACCAGCGTCGCTCCCGCAGCGAGTGCGCCCAGGCAAGCAACGCAAAGCCCGCGACAACCGCCAGATTCACCCCGAGCGTTACCGCCGGGACGTGCGACGGCAGGGGCAGGAGGTGCGCCAGCACGGCGGTGTACGCGAAATATGCGACCAGCAACCACTCCGAGCGGCGCAAACGCATCATTCAGGCTCGCTGCCGATATGCGGCAGTCGGCAGGCTCCTCCGCCAGCAATATACAGAGTCTCCAACTTAGCTGACAGCCGGGCAGAACTCCACTGCCCCGTAATCCGCACGTAAGAACCTGTCCGGCCAGCGGGCTGGACGCGGACGGGGGCCTCCGCCCTACAACGGCCCGCAGTAGGGCGGCTCCCCTGAGCCGGGGTGCCCTCTCGGGCCCAGCCCCCCGGCTGGCTCACCCAACCCGTGACCACCCCATGAACTCGCACGCCACGCCACTGATGAGGCGCTGGTGATGACCTTCAATCCCGGCGGGTGGATGCGGCGGAAGTGAGGACGACAAGAGGGAGCTACAGGCGAATTGTGCTCGCAAACCTTTGATTCCAGGGCATGATGGACTCTTGTCTACCCACACGGGCCTGGAGGTACGGAACGCTGAACACCTTAACATTCTGCTCGGGTCTACAACGCCGGTCGGGCCGGCTCCTTGATTTCAAGATCGTGATGAGTCACGTAAGTCGAGGCGACTGGCTCGTTGTCCCTCACGTGCACCCGGAGCAGTACTTGGAAAAACGGCGGGTGCGTCCGCGCGTTTCGGGTGCTACTGCACTCCGCCAGGGCGCGGTCAAGGTGCGCGAGCTGGGCTTCGGAGGTGACGAACTCCGCCGCTGCCAGGGTGCCCCAGGTCGTGTACCCGCTCAGTACCATGAGGCGCGTGTTCTCACTCAAGCCCGGCCAGACGGTCACGACCGCGTAGTCGGTCTCCTGACCTTTGATGGTGCGGTGCTGGTATATGGCGCTCTCGCCGGGCCGCGGATTCAAGTTGCGGATCGAGCCGATCTCGGGCGCAACGATGAAATCGGTGGGCAGCCCCAGCTTGGTCGCCAGCGTCTGGAACCGCATGGACGCGAGAAAAATGCCGTTGCTGCGCTTGAGGTCATCCCAGCTCGCCAGTTGATTCCGGACCACCTGGAGTTGGCGGGAACGTTCCGCAAAGAACCTGGAAAGCACGTAGATGCCCTGGGCCTCCCCGACCCCGGTGTAAGGCTCGCTGGGCCTGAGCAAGACTCCGAGCACCTTCTCAAGCGCGGCGAGTTGCTGGATGGGCTGGCCTTCCGCGAGCGAGTTCACGCGGATGTCGCGGAAATGATAAGCGTTGCCGGAGAAGAACTGGGGAGTGCCGTAGGTCAGGATGGTCCTGCTGCCCGCACGGAAAAAAGACTGCCAGAGCGGCGACGTGGGTATGGCAGGCGCAGCCGGGACGCGCGAGGTTTCCGGTCCCGGCCGCAGATACACCTGAAGGAGCGCTGCTGACACGAGACCAGCAACAAAGCTGCCGCCGGCGATGATGGCCGTGGCGAGCCGCCAGGGCCTGGGGCTAGAGGTCTTCGGCGCCTGCGCTCCGGTCCCGTTCGCCGCTGGTCGAAAGGAAAACTGTGGGACGTAGCCACCTTTAGGCAGGTCGATCGCGATCTCGTCGGAGGCGCCCTCGTCGCTGTAGTACTCTTCCAGCTTGCTGCGGAGCAGCTTGGCTTGGACGCGGACGACGGCGCTGGTTCTCGGGTCGTACTGCTCGCCGCGTTTGAACACTTCGACGCCGATGGTGTATTCCTTCAGGGCCTGCTCGCGCCCTGCAAGCTTCTCGCTTACGACGTACCGCAGGAAGCGGTCCAAGCTCTTGGAATGGACGAATCTCCTGCTGGTGACGATCTTCTCAACTTGTTCGAAGACCAGCTCAGGAGCGACTTCCTTACCAGAAACGGGGACACAGTTCATAGCAAGCCTCCCGAACGGACTGCCCCCAGCAGTATACGTCCCCGTCAGGAACGGTGTCAAAAGCCAACCGGTGACATGAGATGACACCATACCGGCATGCCAGGCGGCGTGGGTGCCCCGAGCCGGGTTGCGCGCCGTCAGGTCAGGGTGTGAGGGACGCGGAAAGGCGTTCGGCAAGTTCCGAGCGCCTGACCGGGCCGCGCCGCGCGGGCCGCAAAGGCGCCAAGGGACGCGGGAAGCGCTGCTCCCGCCAATCCGCCCAGTAGAAAGGCAGGTCGGGGTGGAACCAGTTGCGGTGGTCAACCGCCATCCACCCCTTTTCGACCGCGAGCATGACGGCAGCCTCGGGGGTGAATCCGGGCCGGCCATCGCCAATTGCCTGAGTCTCGAACAGCGCCGCGAGCGCCTGCGCGCCTTCGGCGCGCGTCACGGGAGCGTCCGGGGCTGCGTGGAGGTCGTCATCGCTCAGCGGGTAAATGCCGCGGAGCGCCGTGAGCTGAATTGATGCGAATGCGGCATGGTTGACCGTCAGATCGTCGAACCACACCAGCGGAACTCCCAGATTCGCCAGTTCCTTCTGGACAGTCCAAAGCTCCGGGAGGCGCCCCGTTTCCAACGCCGTGCTCGCCATCACACCCGCTGCCTCACCGACGTTCCACTCGACTGGGTGCAGGCGGAACGCGCCGTTTGTCAGGTGCGTTACGCCGATGTTCTTGCCGGCCGCCAAGAGGTTCTCGGGCGCAAGTGGCACCAGCGTTCCCATCGGGATCTGAAACGGACGAGGCATCATCATGCGCCCGCGTTCATTCGCGCCGCAAGGGTGGATGTCCACCATGTAGTATGCGGTGCCGACCGAATCGGCAAACCATCTCGCACGCGCCCCCTTCTGGTACTGGTCCACGATGTCCTGTTCGCGCACGGTCACGCGCGACTTGATCCTGCGAGATTCCCTCACGTAGGGATACTTGGAGAGCCCGTCCGGAGTGCCCATCACTTCCGGCCGTAGGCGAAGTTCGGGGTATCCGCCACTCGCGCCGTCATCCCGGGGGACCTCCGTTTGCAGCCAGTACAGGAAGGCGAGCGAAACGCGCTTGGCCTGCTGGAGCACCCGCGCGAGATCCGCTGGCGTCCGGTCCAGGATGGATTCGGCCTGGTAATCCTGGCGCGGCCAGTTGATCAGCGCCAGATCCTCCGGGGCATTCGGCCCGGTGAAGTTGGATTTCCTGAGCAGCCTCCGCCAGCCAAAGAAGGGACCGGGGGACATGTTGTTCGGAATGGGCGGGTCATCACCAAACATCTTGTATTGAAAGTACCCGCGCCAGCCGAGTTCGACGGGATAGTAGAGCCGGAAGGCGAAGGGCTGGGTGTCGCGGAAGTGTTCGTATTGCGGCGGGCGCGGGATCCGATGGGATTCGTTCGGCCGGTAGTCGATCGCGAACGGGTAGGTGAAGCTCTGGACGCAGGCTCGGTTGGCCGCCTCGGGTGCGTGGGGCTCGCCGGTTTCAGCCTTCGCTTCCGAGCCGACCAAATACGGCGTGCGCGCGAGGGGAAGCAGGTCGCCCAGTTCGGTGGCGTCAAGCACGAATCGCGGGCGGATGCGAAGGATCTTCCGGGTGTCGAAGTTGTACGCGAGGGCCGAGAGAATACGGTTCGAGCGGACTTCGAGATCGATGATTTCGGTTCGGAGCAACAGCCGGACGCGGGGACCGAAAGGTTCGAGCATGGCCCTGAGGACCCGAACGCCAACCGCCGGCTCGAAGCACAGCGGCGACACGTAGCAGGAACCGGGGTTGAAATCAGCCAGGCCAGCGACTGAGGGTGCAAGGGTGTAACGCTCACGGTAGGAGTCGCGGATCGCCTTTCTCATGCGATAATACGTGCGGGTTCCACCGGCGAACTCGATGAAGCGGTTCTCATCGAGCGCCGACACGCCCCCGGCGGTCATCTGGCCGCCGATCCAGTCAGTGGGCTCGGTCAAACATACCGAATGCCCCCGGCCGGCAAGCACGAGCGTGGCCGCCAGCCCCCCCATCCCTGCACCTGCAACGAGCGCCTCACAGTCGAGCTCCTCCCGCTGCTCCGACGTCGGCACACGGACGACCCATGCATTGGGGTCACCGACGGCGCGGACGGCTTGGACATCCACGATTTCGTATGTGCGGCCGCTCTGCGCTACACCGCACTGCGCCAGCATTGCCGCGCAGAAGAGAATCTCAAGAAGTGGTTTCACTAGGGGATGCTCAATGATGATTCATTGACCCAAGTCGCCGGCATACGGCGGAAGATGACTACGTCGGCGATGACCTGCCCTGGGGCTCCATCGGAAAGGAAATCGATGCTGCCGTCCATGCCTTCGGCGAAGTCGAAGTAGCCGATCTTGAGGCTCTTGGCCGGCTCCACCCAGACCAGTTCTTCGACCCGCCGGTGCCGGATCCTGACTTGGAAGCGCGCGCCCGGCGGGAAGGGAGTCTCGGGAGACAGCATAACTTCGTGATTGCCCGCCGCGAGGTCGGGCGTGAAGCGGACAAACTCGCCCGCGGTGTCGCGCGCTCCGTTCGCAAGGTAGGAGCCCTTGTATCCCTTCGGCTTCCAGTTCTTGAATCTCGGCGAGATCCAGAACCACGGCGTGCGGTAGCAGCCGGCATCCTCGTTGTCCACGATTACCAGTTGGTCTTCGCCATGCTCGTAGTTGTTGGGCATGCCGATGGGGATGCGGAGCTGCACGGGGAATTGAGCGTGGCCGTTGAGCATGCCGGGCGCTTGGACAGTCACGAGGGCATCGTAGTAGCCGGGTTCCAGCGCCTTAGCGTCCACGCTAATCTCGAGGGTCTGGTCGTTGCCGTGGTTCGCCATCCTCGCCTTCAGCCATCCGTCGTTGCGGCGGTAGTTCACAACCGCCTCGAGCGGCGGCAGGACTCCGCTTCCGATATTAACGATGCCGATCCGTTGTAAGGCCGGCGCGGGGCGCCTCGGGCGCGCTACGAACCTGAGCAGATGCGGGACTTCGCGGACCACCGCGCCATAAACGTCCGTCGCCGCGAGGGGTCTGGGGCGGAAGGCCGGAATGCCGGGCGCCCGCAACGCCAGGGCCGGTTGAGCCGCCTTGACCCCGTCCACGGTGAGGTGCTGGGTCATGGAGGAGTATTCAGCGCCATCAAAGACCGTAAGAGTGACGGCGTAGATGCCCGGGTTAGCGAAGGCGTGTGCGGCAACGTCGCCGGTCGAGAAGTTCCCGTCGCCGAAACTCCAGAAGCAGTCCAGCGGCCTGCCGCGGTGGCCTTGGCGGGAGGCACGCGCATCAAAGGTGACCGGCTTTCCGGCAGCCGCAGGTCCCACGGGCGCGAACCGCGCTTTCAGCGCATTCGCGCGCTTCTTCGCGTCCTCGAAGGTCTGCCAGAAGAAGATCCAGGGGTCCAGAAGGACCTCAGCCCCGTCTTCCTGAGTGGCCACCTTGAAATTGAAGTGCGCGTGTTGTTGGGCGCCCAAGTGGGTGCCCGCATTGGTAGCGTATAGCATACCCGCCTTGAGCGGTGCGTGCTCGGGAACGACCAGGTCGAACATATGGTGGTTCTGGAGCACCCAGGTGTCGCCATTGGGCCACTTTCTGATGCCGCGCCAACGGTTGTTGTTGTCGCCGCGGGCCAAGCTGTTGAGGAGGTAGTGATCATCAAAGTCCATGGGCGAGTAGGCCGGGCTGCCCTTGGGGCGATTGATGTCCAGACCGCCATGGGCATCGGCCCCCTTGTGTGCACCCATCCAGGCGTTGTCGCCGTTGTAAGTTTCCCCGACGTCGATGAAAAGTGCTTCATTAGGGAACCACAACTGAAGTTCTACGGGGCAGATGCGGTCTGTTGCGTCATTCACCGCCAGCCGCGCGTGCTTCTTGGGCTTGCACGCGCCGTGGTTTTCGGTCAGGAAATCGAAGATGTCCTGGACGCCATCGAGCCACACGCGCATGCCATTGATCACGTAAGGCTCATAGAAGGTCTCCTGGGAGCCCACGAAACGTTCCAGCGTGATGGGATGGCCGTCGATCAGCACCTTCGCCGCGAACCAATAGACCCCCGCGCCGTCGGCCTGCGGCTTCTTTACAGCTTGCACGTTGGTGAGGAGGTACTTGGCGGACGTCTCCTGCAACGTGACCGTGCGCACCTGTCCGTTGCGGAGCTGGAACCGCAACGTATCGCCCTTGTTCAGTTCCACGGGCGTGATTGTGTCCTTGGCCTGTCGGGTGATGCTCTCGGCGTCGGCGGCTCCGCCGGCCAATAACAAAGCCGCGGTCTGCAACGCAATCGTCAACGAATGCTTTAGCGTCATGGCAATCTTGAACCTGCGTCTCGGCCTCGTGCCGTCAGCGGTAGTGTGCAATGAACCTCCGGTGGACTACTCGCGCGTTCTTGGATTGCGACAGGACGCGCCGGCGTTTAGTTTCTGAGCACCACCACGACCACTCGCGTGTCATCTGCTCCAGTCTGTCCATACAGCGGAGGAAGTACTCCGCCGATTGACTGTCTCGTATCTTGTGATCGCCCTCGTACGCGCGGATCCCATCAGTGCCTGCCTGATCGGCCGCCACGTTGCGGTGCGTGGCGCCGGCGGCAGACAGTAGTTGGGTGCGTAAGTGCCACCGCGTCTGGCGGCCGGGTGCACGGGCCCGGGTTTGCCCGGACCGTGAGCGTGACGGCGCGACGGATAAACACAGCGGCAACGCGCGCCGCGTCGTCTCAGCGGAGCGACCCCAGAGATGGACCGGGTGGGTGCAGGACAAGCTCATACGTTGTCGGGTAGGTCCAGAGTGGCCACACCATGCTGCAACCCTGCATATGGGTACACGGCCACATTGACGTCGCCCTTGTGCTCCCGCTCAAGCCGCGCGACCACGTCGGCCCAGGACCTGCACCCCACGGCTTCGGGCGGGAAGGATAGATGGTCGAGTTCGCGCTGCTGAAGGTACTGCGAGTAGAAAAGCACCTGCCGCGCTTGCGGAAACCGGCGCTTCCGGGCGGCCCGCAACTCGAAATACGAGGCAGTCTCGTTCTCCTCGTTTCGCCAGGCCTCGACCAGGTAGTGCCAAACGTATTCCCCTCCTGGCAACTGGTTGATGATGACGATGCTGCCTCCGTCTTTCAGCCCGCGCGCGCCCCAGCCAAACTGCTCGTGGACCTGGGCGGCCTTCGGATAGCCATTGACAACGATGACGTCAGCGTTGCTCGCGTACTCGGTTGCCAAGTGGTTCACTGCGTAACGGGCGGCCTGGTGGTGCGCCGCGACAATATCGCCAGCCACGACATGGACCGGCCTCCGCTCCTGGTTGTAGACCACCTGGACGCTGAAGGCGACCTCAGCCCGCCGCGCTGCCTCGATCATGTCCTGGCGCGCCTCGTTGTCCCACATCCGGATGATTTCTCTTCCGTCGGGATCGACCCGCGGCCGCGTTTCGCGCATCCGCGCTCGGTCGTGAAAGTGGCGGATGGATGGGAATCCCGAGACCCCCGGGAGGATCATTTTCGGCCCACCAGCATAGCCGGCCGCGCTGTGCCGCTTCACGCCGCTGATGGTGATCCTGACATCGGCTCGGTAGTAGTAGCAGTTGATGAGAACCCGGTTTCCGCTCTTAGTCGTTCCTAGGTCGACCTGGTTGTCCCAGACGTTGTGGTTGATCCAGGGGTAGCGCGCGGCGACTCCGGGCCCAAGCTTCTTTGCCACTTCGATGCTGTCAACTTGTCTGTGCGTTCCGTGGCCCATTACGAACAGGATGTTTTCGTCGCGAATGCCGGCTGCCTGCAGCTCCTCGAGCACGTGCGGGACGATCTCGTTGACGGGCGTGGGTCGCGTCAGGTCATCGACCGCGATTGTCACCGTCCTCTTGCCGGCCGCGATGTCGCGCAGTGGTCGGGTGCCGACCGGGTTGCGGATCGCTCGGTTGATGTCGGCTGAGGACAGCGCGGGCGTCCGCCAGCCGTTCATTTGGCGTACATCAATCCGCCATCCGGATGGGAAACTGAACTGCTCCAGTTTGTCGCCGAACCACTCGTGCGTTCGGAGCGCAACCGCTTGTGCCCGCCCGCGGCTCGCAGGAACAGGCACTGCCGTTGCGGCTGCACTCAGCAAGAAATCGCGACGACTCGCCATGTGTGTATACCCCGCTGCTTTTGCATGCACTCCCTGACTCCTGCGGTCGAGCCCCGGTGTGCCCCTTCGCCTCTCGGCCGTGCGGAACCGGGCCCACAGAGCTCACCAGATCAACTTGAGCGAAAGGTTCATCAGCGGAATGCCGCCCCAGGACGCCGTCGTCGGGCCCGCCGTAACCTTCCCGAAGGTCTTCGGATTCTGCAGGTCCACCACAGCCGTCGGCTGAGCGAAGTTGTGATACTTGAACAGGTTGTTGTAGTCGAGCCGCAACTGCGCTTTCAGCCGCTCTGTAAATTTGAAGCTCTTTGACAAGGACCCGTTCGCGCCGATCATGCCCAGTCCCGTGACGTTGCTGCGGCCGGAAGTACCCGGTGTGAATGCGACGGGATAGGAGAAGTAACTGATGTCCAGAACGGGGTTGATGTTCTGGAGGTTGAAACGGTCTCCTCCAAAGTCCCGCCAGTTGTCTCCAATCTTCGGTGCACCGGTCACGTTCGGCCTGGCGTCTCCGACGAAGCTGGGAAAGTAGTTGTAGGGGCTGTTGCTGAAGGTGAACGTCAGGGGACTTCCGCTGTCCATTCGGCCGACGAACCCGATGTCCCATCCTCCGAAGATCCAGGTCAACGGCCCCCGGCGGTTCAGCAGAGCCCTGTCGGAACCGAAGGGCAGTTCGTAGGTGAAGTTGGTCGCGAACACGTGGCTGCGGTCGTAGCCTGCGCGAGCCTTCTCGAGCGAGCGGTTCTGGATCGGCGCCACGCCGCTGCCCGCATTGTCCGTGTCCTGGCTGTTGATCGCTTTAGAAAACGTGTAGAAACCCTGCACGACGAGGCCCTCAGAGTAACGTTTCTCAAGTTTCACCGTGCCGGAGTGGTACGTGGAATGCCCGAAGTTCGAACGGAACCGGACACTGCCGAAATGCGGGAAGGGCCGATAATTCTGTGCCGCCCTGAAGGCCTCTGTGCGGAGCGCAGGATCATCCTTGCCGAAGTCTACCGGGAACGTATTGACTTCCCAGCGTTCGAGCAGGCCGACGGCTGCCGATCCCTGGTACATTATTTCCATCACATAGTTGGGGTGCAACTCGCGTTGGATGCTCAGGTTCCAGTTCAGGACGTATGGGTTGCGAAGGTTCGTGTCGTACCAGTCGCCATTCCGCGCACTGTAGTTCGTGCCGATAAACCCGGACGTGCCGTCCGGGCGGATGTTGTACCTGACCGGCTCCGGAATGGCGCTGATCTGGTAAAGTGGACGCGGATCGCCTGGAGCGCGCTGCTGGTTCGCCTGGGCGATGTATTCCTCGAACTGGCCTCGCGCAGTAGGCCATCTGATGTCAACAGTGTTCACGGCGAAGCCGCCCCGGAACACAAACTTCTGAAGCGGATGCCAGGCCAGGCCCGCCCGCGGCTGGAAGTTGTTGTTGTCGCGCCGACTCAGGCTTCCTTTGGGATGGACGAAAGCACCGACTCGCCCGGACACGTCGTCCTTCGCGGAAGGATCGAACGTCGTCTGCTGGCCGTACTTGGTGCTGTAGGGGCTTTCGTTCGTGTAGCGCACGCCCAGGTTCAGCGTCAACCTGGTGGTGACCTTCCAGTCATCTTGCACGTATACGCTGTGATTGCTGGAGCGCGGCAGCCAGCTCGCCAGTTCCTGATCGAACATCGCTTGCCTTACCGTTCCCAGCAGGAAACCCGCAAACGTGTTGCCGGTTCGTGGAGCCGGATTGCCGGTTGCCTGCAGGCCCGCCGTCATCAGGTCGAACCGGAAATCCCCGCTGGGACGGTTCACATTGATCGAGCTGACCCTGTTCCGCAGGAGTTCGTACCCCATCTTAAACGCATGCGCGCCTTGAAGCACCGAGAAGTCATCGCGGAACGTGATGGTCTCACCGACTTCTCTGCTTGGCCCCGTAACCGTAAGCCCGTATATCGAATCCGCCGTCTTGGCGTTGCCGGTCCCGAAGGCAGGAAGCAGGTCCGCCGAAATGTTCGGGATGCCCAGGATATTGCCGTAGCCCTTTCCGAGTGAAGGTGAGTCCGACCAGGTCAGGCGCCGGTAGTAGCCGATTCGAACGTCGTTGAGCTTGGTCGGGCTGAACAACCAGTTCTTGCCGATCGAGTGGTTTTGGTAGGTGAAGAACGAGTCCACGTTGGCCCCGTCGAATTCCGGAATCCGGATGTTCGCGGGCCGAGCGCGGTTGGTTTGGTGGTTATACGTGTAGCTCCAATAGATCTTGATTTTCGTACTGAACTGCTGGTCCACCCGCGCGTTGTAGTGGTTCCAGGTGACGTTAGAGCGCGAGTCGTACAGAAGGTTGTCAACGGGCCCCGCCGCGTTGAAGGACCCGGGGAGGTTCGGCGCGTGCCAGGGCTGCATTTGGAAAACCTTGCGGGCGACAGGGTCAATGCGCGCCACTGGAATGCTGCTGGCCGGGAAGGGATCGCGCGTCCAGTTGCCGTTGGCCAACTGGCGTGTGGTCAACGGGTCGTACAGCGGGTTTCCCATGCCGCCGAAGGAGAAGTCGCCGGCGAACATCGCCGGGGTGGGAACCGTCCCAAGGGCCTGGTTGGCCTTCTTCTCGATCAATTTCTCCCAGCCGAGCAGGAAGAAAGTCCGGTTGCGGCCGTCGTACAGTTTGGGGATCATAACCGGCCCGCCGGCATACGCGTCCGGCATCAGGAAGAAGCTCGGCGTGCCTCGCGGGCTGAGCGGAGTAGGCTGGGAACTCTTGTACATATCGAAGAAGCTGCGGTGTTCCATCCGGCGGCCGCGGCCGTAAAAGGAAGCCATGCCCTCGAATTGGTTGGTACCCGTCTTCTTCACTACGCTGAGGACGCCGCCGGCCGAGTGGCCGTACTCGGCGGGCAGCGCCGTCGTCAGGACTCTGGTCTCGGCGACTGAGTTCTGGATGGGCCTGACGTTCCCGGTACCGCTGGTTTGATCGTTGCCGGGAACGCCATCCTCGAACATCCCGATGGCTCCCGCGCGCTGGCCGGCGACGTGGAAGGCGGCGAGCGAACTTCCGGATGAAAACCCCTGGTGAGTCATGCCGGGGACCCAGTAAAAGGTCGCCGGGGCCAGACGCTGGTAGATCGGCAGCTTATACAGGGTCGAGCCTTCGATGACGCTGCCGGTGGTGGCCGTCTCCGTCTCAAGCAGTGGGGGAGCGGCCGTGACGTTGATGGCCTCCGTGACGCTGCCAATCTCCAGCGCCGCGTCGACCGGAACGGTCACACCGCTGTGCAGGGTGACGTTTTCGCGGACGAGCTTCTTGAAACCCTTGGCCACAAAAGCGACCCGGTACGTGCCGGGCTGTAGTGACTGCACCCTGAAGAAACCCTCGGCGTTCGATTCGCTGGTGTATTCGAAGGAGGTGGCGGCATTGGTGACGGTGATGCTGACTCCGGGTACCGCCGCGCCGGTGGGGTCGGTCACACGACCAGAGATGGTCGAGGTCCCGATCTGGGCGACCGCAGCGACCCCGAGCATTGCGAAGACGCCAAGCCGAATGTGTTTCCTCACCATTTTCAATCCTTTCGAGTTCAATCCTCTACCACTCGAGTCCGTTTCGTAGTGCCGCAAATATACCACACGCCGCTGCCGCCGGAGCTGCTAACGCGGTTCTTTAACCGTTAGGAAACCGCCGGGTACGGAGCCCCGGGGCGCAGCCGGCGGCCCACCTGACGAGGTTAAGCCGGGTTCACCGCTTCCCGCCGGAGGCTCCGAGGGGAAGTACGGGAACAGGGCGTAGGCCGCCAGAATCCCCGTCAGAAAGATGATCAGAAAACGGTCTACCCGCTCGTGCTTCCCGTAAACGTAGAGCATGGCCATGGCGAACGGGGCAATGGCATAGACCAGCGAATAGGAGAGCTCCAGCACGCTCGGCAGCAGCGCGCCCAGCGACTCGATGGCCGCCCGCAACCCCCAGTCGTTCAGCAGCGCGCGGTCCCAGGCCACCCAGGTAGGCTCGTACTGATGAGTGTGGTGGGCGGGGGCAAACCAGCCCATCTCCCGGTAGGCCAGCAGCATCAGAGGGGCTGGATACCAGTCGCGGAGCGTCGCGAACCAGCGCCGCTCCCGCAGCGAGTGCGCCCAGGCAAGCAACGCAAAGCCCGCGACAACCGCCAGATTCACCCCGAGCGTTACCGTCGGGACGTGCGACGGCAGGGGCAGGAGGTGCGC
>Ga0315289_10011525_pt1 | contig 12528 bp, 10 predicted proteins | sample YL17G11_40_MG_FD_203452 | JGI IMG/M metagenome (GOLD analysis project Ga0315289, IMG submission 203452) | Sediment microbial communities from Yellowstone Lake, YNP, Wyoming, USA - YL17G11_40 | ecosystem: Environmental > Aquatic > Freshwater > Lake > Sediment | place: USA: Wyoming | collected...
CTACATGAACGTAGTTAACGGTAAAATGAGCGGCGAAAAAGCCTTCATGACAGGAAAACTCCAGTTTAAAGGCAACATAGCGCTCGCGTTAAAACTCAGGGAAGTGGGATTCCTCTAAACTTCTAGAGAAATAAGAAAACACCCGAAACCACAATCAAAGACAAACCAAGCAAAAGCGGCGCCGAACTATGCAAGTCCGAGTTTTGCCATTACTTCCTTAGGCAAATCATCCTCGCCTATTTTGAACGTTTGAGGCTCCTCAATTTTCAGTATTGCCCACAAAGCCTCTGAATTAAGCTCGCAAATAAGCCGCACAATAGCCTCTTTGGCCACTTTGAAATGCTCCTTGAAGGCGTCATCGTTTTGGTGCAGTGCCTTAGCAAACGCACATACCTCTGCCGTTTTCAGATACCATTCAACCTTGCGGGTGCGGCAGTTTATGTCAAATGTCACGGGTCCAACCCTGCAGGTTTCAGGCTTAACTGGGTGCACCAAGCATTTTCTCGTGTTTTTGCCGTAAAACACGCAGAAGCCCATCGCGTCCACGGCTGGAAAAGAGTATGCCGCGTTAACAAATGGGTGCTCAACATGAATTTTTTGTTCTTTCAGGTAGTCTTCTATGATTTTTTTGCGCTTGAGAGTGAGTGGCGGCTTCGCGTCTTGGCAACAACCGCGTACGCATTGATAGCAAACGTCGAAAGAGCAGGTTTTTCTCACAATTTCGTCAGACATAGAGAGCCTTTCGCCTTATAGTTGTTAGAAGTAGGGTTGATTATTAGCAAGGCACTTAATAAGTGTTGAATAAACGCTCCGAATCGCTTCCCCAAGGTCTGCTTTTTGAGCCTTTTTCAAGATTCTTTCCCGAATGAGGTCTGACAAGTTGCCGTTTTCTATTCTTTTCTTGACTATCCAAAGGTACTTCTTCTCGTCTTCTTCCGCGTTTTGGAAAGCTAAACTGAAGAGGTGCTGGCATACTTGCCGCGCCGTTTCTCCGTTAGGATGATGAACTTTCGCGTTTAATCCCTTTGCCATTACTGAGTTGAAGTCTTTGACTAGGAGTTGATGCGGCAAAAGTTCAACTTGATTTGCGATTAACCCTCGAAGGGCGGCTCTGATAAAACAGCTCAGCGCTACGTCGGATTTAACGCATTCCTGCTCATCCATCACGCGCACTTCAAGGGCTGACCGGTCAAACCTGAAAATCACGCCTCTGGAGTTAACCCATTCCTTGAAAAGAATTGTTTTTCCAGCACCAGCCTTAGCCAAGTCCAGCGAATACTGCCCGATTACTTCTTTTCTGTATTGGTCGAAGGAACAAATGTACTCTGGAACAACATCGCCTGTAATGGAGGGCACTTCCCGCTGGTTCTCCGTGTAAAAATAAAGCCTGTTATCCACGTTTGGGCCTATTGCTCCTTCGCAGATTGGCGACGAGGCAGAGATGGCTGGCAAATAAGTGCATAAGCCAGCAAGCAGATTGTGCAGTAGAATGCCCTTTTCTTCTCTTGCGTACGGGAGGTTTAAATGAAAACTCTGGATGTTAAGCCACCCGTGCTGCTTCAGGTTGAAGATTTTGCCGAGTTCTTGATAGATTTTTCTATGGCGATGAGACCACACACCTGTTTCGTCCAATTTAAGCAGGGGATGCATCCCTGTTCCGAGAAGGTGGGCGTGATATTTTGTTTCGATGAAGCCCAGAAGAGTTGTCACGGCGTTCTGCATGGTTTCTTCAAAGAGCACGGGCGACTTGAAAGGTGTGTTAGCCTTTATTTCCATTACATGCAGCTGGAGTTCTTTTCCGAAAGTGAAGTCGGGCAACTCTACGAAATTGACTATTCTTCCGCAGTAGTCTTTTATAACTTGGTCAGCAATGGGTAAAGCTTTCAATTCTTCGTTAACGAGAGAAAACTCGTGTTCTGGCCCTAAGACTTCGAGCGGTTTGTACGTGGCTGCCCCTCTCTTCTATTAGCTTTCACTCGGAACGTGTGTGTATAGTCCGCAGTCAATTTTAAACATGCCCCTGATTTATCAGCTTTGATTATCATAGCAATAAAGGTCTGGAAAAAACAGTAACAGATTTAATCGACTTGAACTATAGCCTACCAGCACAGCACTATTGGAAATTGTTTAGGTTGGTGTAATTTGAAGGATAAGTCTCGGCGAATCATGCGCATACTGCTACAGATAATCGTCATGGTAGCCCTGATTGGAGGATTGCTTTGGTATGTGGGGATCAACTCTCTAATAGCCAGATTAGGCCAGATGAAACTTGAGTATTTGCCCCCTGCGTTTCTTGCTTATTTTGGGATAAACTTGCTATTTGCGGTGCGCCTTAGGCGAGTCTTGAAAAGAGAAGGGTTCAAGACAGCCTTTGGCAAGACTCTACTTGCTCAATACGCCGGAATGCTAACAAGCGATGTTACACCGGGGCGCTCAGGCTACTTTCTAACCCCAGTTTACCTAAGAGATCAAGGCGTGCCAACATCGGTCAGTCTTTCAGGCATTCTTGGAATTCAAACAATAGAATTTCTCTTCAAGGTCTTCGGCGGAATCCTCGCGGTCATATATTTGATTGCTACTGTTAACTTGGGCGGAACACTGCTCTGGGTCAGCGCATTAGGAGTAGTTCTCATGCTCGTAGGAGCGGTTCTTCTGGCGCTGCTTAGCTGGTCTGAACGTGTTATTCACCTCTTCAATAGAATAGCAAATTCGAAATATCTCGCGAGGTTCACGGGTGGTTTGATGGGCAAGCTTGAGGAATACAAAGAAAGTGCCCACAGGACGCGAAAAGCTATTCCTGAAATTGCCTTCCTAACGATGCTATGCTGGGTTCTGAAGGGATTTGAATGGTACTTCTTGGGTTTAGCTTTAGGCATCGGTCAAATAGGCTGGTTCGGGTTCTTCTTGCTTCACCCATTGGTAACGGCTATGGGGTTTGTGCCGATTACACCTTCAGGCATAGGCTTTCAGGAAGGCGCCATAGTAGCTATTATAACAACCGTCTTGACCGCACAGGGCATTCCTCTGGAAGCTGCATTATTATCGGCAACAGCGTTCGCGTTAATTTCCCGAGTCCTATTGATAGTTGAAGACCTAGCGGGAGTTCCTCAGATTGCAAAATCAACCTCTGGACTTGTTTTCTCGCAAAAACATGAGCTCGACGAAAAACACGTCCAGACATCCACATCACCTTGATTCTAAGAAAAACCAAAAAATAAAGGGCTTTTGCGGGTGACACCTCGCTTTGTTAGGGGTTCAAATCCCACCTCCCGCACTAAACTCTGCAAGTTACGTTTAAATTCTCGGAGTTGCCCCTTTACGAAAGTATTAAAAGACTTGACAATTCACGCATCTAAATCTTAGACCTAGGCACGCTGGGGTTTTTCCAATTTTTCTTCTATTCTTTTTAGCCTTTCGAACAAGGCAACTGCCATACAGCAAAAGCCACCAGCTAATAGCCAAAGCCCTCCAATTAAGGGCAAAGCGATGCCTGGCTTGTATAACCAAATGGCGGAACTGACAGAGATCAAACCTGAAACAAAAAATAGGTGGCTTATCGCCCACTCACCTTTTGTTAGAAACCTCGGCATATTTTTCACCTCCTATTTTAATAAATGACTGACGCTTAATATTTTTGTGTTTATTCTTCACGTGAGGTATGCACATTAGAAAGTTTGTTCAAATCTTCCTCACTTCAATTAAATCTCCGATTAAAATCTTAAGCCGATGTAAAAGCCGAGAATTTAAACCGATGTTTAAACCTAACCCCCGCACTATCTTTTAGAGTAAATTCGCTGAAATCAACGTACACGTATAGGGCAGGGATAGCTATACGCCTCAAGGTAACAGAAATTCACACTTTAAGATTCAAGCACTGATTTTACGTTGAAGTTCAACCTATATATAAGGGGGTATAAGTCAAAAATCACACAACAGTTCCACGAGACAAACCGATGCCGTCTTAATCATCTTTTTTGCACAGTTAATTTTAAATATGACTGTATTAATATCGAGTTTCCGATTGACTGGTGTTCCATGAGTGTTGGTCGTTTCAAACATCGACCTAACAATTGATTTACACGTAATGAAGCCTTCAACGTTTCTTGAATCGTTTATTAAAGATTTCACTCTCAACCTCAATAACGATTATCGCTACATGAAAACAGGATACTACGTTTCCTTGCACGCGGAAATTCTGGGCAACACGGTGATTCCGTCAAGCGAAAACATAATAGACTCCAGCAGAACCCCCATCCTACTGCTAAGAGCCGCAAGAGCGGGAATCCCAACACTACCTTCTCTGGTCACGGATTCAGTGAAAAAGATAATTACCGAGCTTAATTTCCCAATGGTCATTTTCGCCGTTAACCCCTTCATTTACGACGGATACAAAATAGCCAACAACAAAAGCGCACTATACAGGGCACTGAAGAGTCTAGGCATGAATTACAAGTTCGCCGTTTGCGCTCAACCCCTTAGAGGCGAGATGCTTTCGTTCAAATCAATTTTCGGCAAGTGCGACCAAAATGATGAAGTAAAAAGAATCTCAGAGAAGGTTTACGAGCTATTCAAAATCCCACTATGTAAACTACATGTTCAAAAAGTCGGAAAGAAAGCGTACCTTTGTGGCCTCCAGCCCTTAAGAAAGGACGAGTTTTCCCCGAATGATATGGAAACGATTTCCAGAGAGATTGCGCTAATCTCGGAGCAAGGTGAACACTTAGGTGTCTAAAATCGCCTGTTTTGTCGAAAAATACAATTTCTCCGACCACAGAGAGGAAGCCGCTCTTCAAAACTTCAAACTCGCAGCGGAAAAGTCAGGGCAAGAATTCGATTTCATGTTCCGAGAAGACATCTCGGAAATACCGAAATACAACGCTGTCTTCATCAGAGCAACCACTGATCCACTTTACACAGCGTACATCGTTTCCAAAACTGCGTGGGAACTCGGGCTAAGGGTAATCGACGATCCAGAATCCATAAAAATCTGCGGAAACAAGATTCACCAGTACTCGCTGTTCGAGAAATTCGACGTACCCCGTATACCAACAGTCTTCTTAAACAAGGATGAACTGCACCACAAAAAAATCGTAGACGTATTTGACGCTTTAGGAAAACCAGTTGTGATAAAAGCACCGTATACCAGTTTCTCTAGGTTCGTGGAGAAAGCAGCGTGCGAAACAAGCTTCAGAGAAGTCGCCAAGAGATTCTTCAAAAGATCCGACGTTTTAGCGGTACAGAAGTTTATGCCAACTGCCTTTGATTGGAGAGTCGGCGTTCTGAACGACGAGGTTTTGTACGTGTGCAAGTACATGATTCCGAAAGGCAGATGGAAACACGGCGCCAAACTCAGAGGCAAGCCTACTTTCATTTGGGGCAGAACCGTTTCGATGAAAAAACAGAATTCCCCCGTCAGGCTTAGAGAAGTGGCGTTAAAAGCCTGCAAAGTGGTGGGAAAAGGACTCTATGGAGTAGACATCAAAGAAGTCGATGGCGATTACGTAGTTGTGGAAGTGAACGACAATCCAAGCATTTACGCAGGCTATGAAGACTTAAGAGACAAAGACTTGTACGGAAAAATCATCACGTACCTAACCCAGTAACCAGTTGCTCAAGCGCATGATTTTTTCGACACTTATTTATCCTGAACACAACAATTTGACAACACATAAGGAGAAAATTATATGTTAAAAGACGCCATCAAAGATTACGAATTTCCAGAAGAAATGTCTGTAGACGAACTCGTCAAACAGATGGAAAAGGCGTGGGGATTCACAGCGGGAAAAGCTGCCGTCGGCGTAAAAATTCTAGAGTGCATGATCAAAATGCGGAATTGCGTCAAGTTCCTCTCTTTCACTGGAAACCTTGTGGCAACTGGCACTCGAGGCGCATTGAAGGAGCTTGTAAAACGAAAACTCGTAGATGTTATCATCACGACTTGCGGAACATTAGACCATGACATGGCGCGGTGCTGGAGAGACTATTACAGAGGCTCGTTTATCATGAACGACGCCAAACTTCACGAAAACGGCATAAACCGCCTAGGGAACGTCCTAGTTCCAAACGACAGTTACGGCACGATAATAGAGGAGAAAATACAGGCTCTGCTGGAAAACCTGTGGAAAGAAAACACGAGAGAAGTTTCAACTAGCCAACTGTGCCGAGAAATAGGAAAACGCCTCTGCAACGAAAGCTCAATCCTCTACTGGGCAGCGAAAAACGACATACCAGTCTACGTGCCAGGCATAACAGACGGCGCAGTGGGCTACCAAACCTGGCTTTTCAGCCAAGACCACGACTTCAGGCTCAATTTGCTAAAGGACTCTGGAGAAATAAACGACATAGTCTTCACAGCGAAGAAGACAGGCGCCTTAATCATTGGCGGGGGAATATCAAAACATCACACGATATGGTGGAACCAGTTCAAAAACGGTTTGGACTACGTCGTTTACGTGAGCACGGCGGACGAATGGGACGGAAGCCTCTCCGGCGCCAGACCGCGAGAAGCGGTTTCATGGGGAAAGATAAGCGCGAAAGCGAAGCGCATAATGATTGAAGGGGACGCTTCACTGATACTGCCGTTAATGGTGAGCTCGTTAGTGACTAGGCTCAGCAAAGCTTAAGACACGGCTTTAAAAAGCCACGAAAGATCGGGCGCTTCACGCTTTGTTTTCACTCTCTCGTTAAGCGCATGCGTTATCAACGGCAAAGCGATGGTTGCGTCGCAGTAGCAAACAGCTCTTTTTCCGCTTTCGCTGTTGATTTTGCCCCAGCTTATGGCCTCTTCCAAAGTGCAGCCTGACAATCCGCCCCATTGAGGCGAATCCGTGGTTATTTGAATGGCGTATTTGTGCGGGTAATAGTATTCTTGCAGTCCTTCGCGGAGGTGGCCTTCTCTTCCAGGCACGCCTTGATCGTTTGTTTTGGGCGAGACGGATATGGCAATAAGCTGTGTCAGGTCTTTGGGCACTCCGCCGCCGATGTAGATTACGCCGACGTCTCTTGTTTTTGTGCCTATGCTTACGAACTGGTCAAATTCTTTGATTGAATCCAAGGTTACGCTGTGGCCTTGGTTCTTCGCCATTAGGAAGGTTTCTCCGTAGGCGCTATCAGTCATTGCTGGACTGAATATTGGAACGTTGTTTTCCGCGGCTACGGCGGCTATGCTTTTCACGCCTTTCTTGCTAAGGTATTTGCCGAGCAGGTAAAAGAACTCCACGGATGAGTAGGGAAAATCGGTTTTCAACGTTAACACAAAGTCAGTTATCAACTCTTCCATTTTACGGTAATCAGTTTCTTTCCCGAAAACATCATAGTACCTGTTAATATCCGCTTTCAACAGTGCCTCATCGTCCACAATGTGGCTGCCCTGCCAATAGCCCAAGCCCATGGCGTCAACGATGTCCTCCGACACGTTAGCGCCCGTTGAGACTAGAACGTCGATGAAGCGTTTCTCTATGAGCCAGTTGATTATTGTCCATTGCCCCGCGGTGCTCATGGAACCCGAAAAGCCCATGACTATCGTTAAGTCTTTTTCTTTAAGCATGTTTTCCCATACGTCAACCGCCTCGCCGAGTTTTCTTCCCTGGTAGGCGGTTCGGCTCATTTCAGCCAGAAGTTGCGATACGCTCTTTTCTTTGACGTTTATGGCTTCGACTTTTTTGTTGAAGTATGACTCGCTCATATCTGTTGCACCTCGTTGTAGATTAATTGGCGTGTATATGAAATTTGCCATTCTTGAGGGGCTAAAGCGTTCTTCAAGGGGACGTAGCTGAAGGTGTTGATGTTTGTTGTGGATTAGGTTTTTTGCATCCTCGATTGCTGAATTTTCCGAGGCGCCCAAATGGATATAGTAGTATGAAAATGTCTGCTGCGGCAATGTATGGTGAGAAGGGTAAGCCTGTGATTGTCTGTAATAAAATGTTGAATGTGGAAAATGTAAGCAGTAGAAAGAACCCGTTGAGCCAGAAGCCTGTTTGCCAGCCTTCACAGTTGTACAGACGATTAAGAATAATGACGTTTAGCACGCCTATTACTATTGGTTGGATGCCGTAGGAGATTAGCAGGAAGAGCGCGAAACCTATCGGAGGCATGTAAAGCAGAAGGGAATTCTGGTAGCTATCTAGTAACAGTTGAATGATGACTAGGGTGAGTGTAATTATTAAGCCGTGGATGAAGATTTGTTTATTTGGTTTTAGCGTTTTGAGCAATCCATTCACCCACCGTTTTTTCCGCGAGTCTTCCGCGTATTCCATAATAGTTTTCCGCACTATTCCAATAGACTATCCAGCAACCTTTGAGTCCCATGCTCTTGAAAAGGTTGAGACCTTTTATGATGTACTCGCTCTGGACAGTGTCATCGCTTGTTGACATGCCAAACTCGGTTATGACTACATCTTTATTCGTGATTTTGTGGAGGAGCTGAACCATGTTCGGAGATAGAGTTAGGAACGAATCCATGAAAACATCCAATCCAACGAAATCGAGTTTTTCGCTGAATTTAATGGGAAGGTTAGTTCGGGCTAGAAAGCCTGCTCCAAAATTGGTGTAAAGTTGTGCCGAAAGCTGAGCCTGTTCAACTGTTGAGCATACTTGTTCGAATTTAGAAGTGGTTTCATCGTCTGTAAACAAGGCACCTACATCCCACGACGACGATGACTCGGGTTCGTTGAGAATTTGAACGTAAGTGAGATATTTGCCCCATCGCCCAAGATAAAAATTCAATTCGTTAATGTCCTCGTTGTTCTTGATTATAAGAGCAACATGCATGTTAAGACTTTGCACCGCAGAGAAGAATACGTCTGTCATGCCGTTTAAATAACCGACCGCATCAATGGAATCGCACACCATATTCACACGAATTATCCTAATGCCCAAATCATGAATATGCGACACTTCATCATAAATTTGTCCGACATTGTCTCGCTCGTAAACGTACGTAACTCCCACTTCGAATGTTGAATTTGAACTTCTGGAAGAAGATGAAAAATAGAAGTACGGAAAGAAAATCTGAACAAAAACCATTCCCAAACACAGACTCATTATGATTAAAGTCCGTAACATTCTGTTTTCCGCGATTGCGCTTACTCTTTGTTTTTTGAAGAAGCCCCTGAAACCCTGGTTCTTGTAGGTTGAAAGAGCATGCCTATTGAAGTAAAGCAGAACACCAACGATAACTGCAGCCGCAATAGCTACGCCGGCAAAAAGCCATTCAACAGGAAAACGCCCTACGATATTAAACCTGATTAGTTCTGATGCTCCATAATTTCCTGCAATATCCTTAACGTAGACGGTTAAATTATGGTCCCCGTTAGATAGCCCTGACAAAGTAATATTTCCAGCTATAGTCACATTGTCATGCCCGTCAAGACTGTAACCAATCCATGAAGCAAGTTCATTCACCGTAAACGCCAGAGAAATATCGCTTGTATCGTACGTCTTGCTTTTTGGGCTTGAGACGGAAACGACTGGCGGCTGAACGTCAGGTTCCGGTGAAATCTTGGTGAGCCAAAGAGTATTTCCGAAATCCGTACCGACAGTGGCGTATCCTCCATCTGAAGTCCGTATTAAGGAAGATGCACTGTAAAGCGCCACTATATTCCCTGAAAGTCCGCCAGTATTTTGCGCGTTTATATTAGCGTATGTTAAAGTCCACTTTTCGCTGCCAGAAGTGTCTGTCCTTACCAACCCTGCACTGCTGCTCAGAGTTAAGACGTACCCTTCATCGTCAGTCTGCACGACTGCGCTATAGCCGTTGTGAGGGGTGCCCCCGTAAGGCAAGTTCCACTTCTCATGCCCCTGAGAATCAATCTTAATCATCCATGGAACAATTCCGTTGCTGGATAGCCAGTATCCCGCTCCAGCAAGGGCGTACCCGCCGTCTTTGGCTTTTGCGATTGAAGAAACATGATGAACGTCTGAAGGCCCGCCATAGGAGTAAGTTTGGCTCCATTGCAAGTTGTTGTTTGAATCAATTTTGGCAAACCAGAAATCATTTTTCCAGTTTCCCGCCAACGCGCAACCTCGATCAGCCGTCTCTATCACAGCATAAACCACGAAACCTCCAGTAAACTTTTTATCCCATAGTATACTGCCTTGCTCGTCAGTCTTAAGCAGCCAAGCAACATCATCACCGCTTCCGGCTTTGCTGTTGCCCACCAAGAGGTAGCCTCCGTCGCTGCTTGAGACGCCTTCGCGCACTCCTGCTGCGCCTAGGGGTTTGTTCCATTGAACGCTTCCTTCAGCATCTGTCTTAACGAGAACGCCGGCTGCACTGAACAGTGAGTAGCCCATATCCGTGGTTTGAACCACTGAGACAGCGCTGGCGTCGCCTCCGAAAACTTCAGGGCCATACGACTTTTGCCACTGCACATCACCAGACGAGGTGGTCTTAACAAGAACAGCTTGGTAGCCCACATAACCGGTTATGGCGTAACCTCCGTCTGCGGTCTGAATAACAGAGTTGCCATGTATTCCGTTGAAGGTTTTGTTCCATTCCACGGAAGGCGCATCGGGAGCAGCCTGTGAAAGATGAATAGAAGCGCTCAGCACTAACAAGACTAGCATTGCTGCAACGATGGTTCTCGAACCCATTCTTTTGTGCGAAGAGGACTTTAAAGCTGAAGCTAACATGCGCACGCGTCACTTTCAGTAACCGTTACATTGATTCGCACTTATAATTTTTGGGAAAAAACACTGCCCGGCCTTCTTCTGCTGGTTCTAGCAGTATTTAACAAAGTAATGAAGTAGACTGCTCGGAGCAGTAAAAGCTTAACTTCTAACGGTCAAGCGCTGGTTCTCCGTCATAATTCAATCTATTTATAGGGGGGTATAGACTTTGCAGAGCATGTCAGTTCCAGCGGCATTCTTTTTTCTGAAGCTTTTACATTTTTTCTGGCGCTACTATCCCGATTAAATTCAGGGCGTTATGAAGCACTATCCGAATTGCATCGGTTAGAACTATTCTTGCATCACTCAACTCTTTCGGTTCCGCTTTAATGACTGGCAACGCGTTGTAGAAAGTGTTAAATTTGTCTGCCAACGCATTTGCATAATCCGCGATTAAGTTGGGTTTAAGGTATTCTGTAGCTTCCATGATAGTGTCTGGAAAACTGGCTAAAGATAAAACAAGCTCGCGTTCCAGCTTTTCCTTCAAGAGCTCGAAAGCAGGTTTATCAGGTTCTCTTGCAGCCTTGCGCAAAATGCTACATGCCCTTGCATGAGTGTATTGCACGTAAGGTGCACTGTTAGTTTCGAAGTTCAGCACGCGATCCCAAGTGAAAACAACGGGTTTGGAAGCATCAACATCAACAAGGGCATAACGCACCGCACCGATGCCAACGAAGTTGGCGATTTTTCGCTTTTCTTCCTCAGTCAACTGCGGCGAACGCTTCGAAACCTCTTCGAAAGCTCGTTCAATCGCTTCGTCGAGAACCTCGTCAAAAGTGATATAGTGCCCTCTGCGACTAGACATCTTATAGCCTGGAAGAGTAACGAGGTTATATGCGAAATGAACGAAGTTTTCAGCACACTTGCCGTAACCCAACGCGTACAAAGCAAGTTTCAGCTGCAACTGCGCTAACGACTGCTCCATGCCAATAACATTTATGACCTTTTCCGCTCGATTAAACTTCCACAAAGTGTAAGCAACATCGCGAGTCGTGTACAACGTTGTCCCGTCAGCCCGCACAAGCGTCAACGGCGGAACCTCATATTCCTCTCTCAAATCCAACTTAGCTTTTAGATTCAGAACACGCGCCACTTTTTCGGCGTCAAACTCCAAAACTCCGCCTTCGTTGTAAACGAACGGAGATGTCTCCAGTTTTCGGAGAACTTCGGCAACTTGGCTGCTCCACACGAAGTCGCTTTCCCAATCCCACGAATCGTAGAATATTTCTACTCGTTTTTGCGTTTCCCTGAAACCTTCAAGGCAAAGCTCACTCACTTCTCTTATGAGCTTTGTAGCTTTAGGTTCTCCGTTTTCGTAGGCGCGATTCAACTTGCCAATTTCTTCCTCAGGATTCTCATCTTCACCTATTTTTGCCAAAAGCTTTCCGAAGAGCGCTGGAAGTTTCTCTTGAAGCTCTGCAGCAATTGAAACCCAATCGTCAATATCCTTGTTAATCTTCGCCACTTCGTCAAGAGACGAAACTGCTTTAGCGAGCTCAAGCGCCCTCTTGAGGCGGTTAATTTCCACTAAACAGCTTGTGATAGTGTAAATTTTACCCACAAAATGATCAGCTTTCTCATCAGGTTGCGGCTTGCCAAGCTTAGCATATCCATAAGCAACAACTGAAGATTGACGCCCCACATCATCAATATAATAGTGGCAAAAAACCGTGTGCCCTCTACACGTGAGAATACGCGCTAAAGCATCACCCAGCATCGGGTTTCTTGCTTGCCCAATATGGATGGGGTGAAGCGGATTAACGCTGGTGTGCTCAACGATGATTTTAAGAGGCTTCTCAGTCTTCAAAAACCCATACTCAGAACCCATCTTCTTTATCGATGCGAGAGTCAAAGCAGAAA